>Ga0207124_1124_pt1 | contig 10550 bp, 10 predicted proteins | sample Alteio_BWMinHeat_37_FD_153506 | JGI IMG/M metagenome (GOLD analysis project Ga0207124, IMG submission 153506) | Enriched cells from forest soil in Barre Woods Harvard Forest LTER site, Petersham, Massachusetts, United States -... | ecosystem: Environmental > Terrestrial > Soil > Temperate forest >... | reverse complement strand
ATGGCTCCGAAGTAATTTGTTGCAAAGGTACGTTGGTGGTTCGCAGTAGAAACTTGCCATTTTTGTTCTAATTCTCCAGTACCCGCATTCAAGAAAAAAAGCGTTGGTTGTAATCCCTGGGCCTTTATGTTCTCAGAAACAGTATGAACCTGTTCAAGATCACCAACGTCGCACTCAAATGGTATAAACGTAGTTCTGCCAAGGTTTTGGCTTAATTGATCAAGCAGGTCAGCCCGTCGCGCAACACCAATAACCTTCCATCCACGTTTGATCATTTCAATGGCAAGATGTCGTCCAATACCAGAAGATGCGCCGGTAATCAAACAGGTTTTTGTTGCCATGTTGACAGGTCCAAATCTATCAAAATGTCGTATAACAAGAATCGAACTTAAAACTAACCCAACAAAAATCAACAAGCCACTACGCAATTTATTCATTGCTTTCTCCACAGAGCAAAATTTTAAATTCAACTTGCTAGACAATAACAAAATCTTACATTCCTACAAACACAACCCCCGAAGATGATGCGCTACCATCATCTTCGGGGGTTGTTTATTTACTTCACCAGAGTCCGTGCAGCTTCTTGCAGAATTTTAGTTTGTTCTGTTCGATATTCCATGAATATCCAATAATCAGGATTAAACGTGTGCCCTGGTTCTTGCATCGGATTTTTATCAATCACAAAACCCCAACTGCGATACGCTGCAATAGCTTTTACATTGGTCACTCGTGTTGACAGAAATATGCGCTGAATCTGCCGAATGATTTCAAAAATTGAGCTCATGAGCAATTTGCCAAGACCACGATTTTGCGCCGCAGGCATTATGCCCATGGCAGTCACTTTGCAATCACCATATGCATACGATGGTCGAACAAAGAAGGTGATAAAGCCAAGCAGGCCACCCTTTTCATCTTTGATCATGGCAAAAATATACCGGTCATCGCCGCCAAACTTTGACCAGTCCATCGTGGTGTATAAGTTACTGATAATAGATGCAATTTTGTTTTCAATCCCCTGCCAATCAAACTGCGTGCCTTGGTTCTGAAATTCCGCCAGATTGTCCTGATACAATCCCTCAGTTGTCATCGCTTGCGGGTGTTGTTGCAAAAATTGCAGTTCCACTGACGTGAATGCATGCGTTGCTAGGTCTGCAATGCTACGCATGGTTGGAGCAAAATCGGGCGACGTAGTGCCCAGGATTTTCCATTCGATAATCACCGGGCTACTGAATTTGTCCTTTGCTGTAAATGCCCCAACATTTTTGGATGCATTAATTACGTCTAACCATTTTGATTGGCTTTGATTACTCATTGTTTCTATTCTTTCATGATTTGATTGTTCAGATTTTTTAATCATCTGGGCACACATTAACATGCTCATCCCGATGATTAACACAGATAGTATGCGATATGCATATATCATGGTTATTCCTTTGATTTATTTGGAAAATTACGAATCCTGTGGCGTAGGCCACAAGCTCAACAATGGAATAGGAAAATAGCGCGAGCGGAATAAGAGGATTTCATCAACTCCGTTCGTGGTGAGTGATTTGCGAATCTTAATGAGCAAATTGTATCGAACCATAAGTCAAAATTAGGAATGATCCTTCGATACACCTCGCAAGGCTCGGCACTCAGGACGAGCGGTGAGATAAATTTCCCTGCATTTTTCCAACCTGCTGGCTACTTAGAGGATAGCGTTAACGGAAATCATACGGCCCCCATGCATTGCATGAATAAGGGAGATTAAAGATAATGAACATTTTTAGGGTAACAGAAGGAGATCTTTTGTCTATGACCTAAACCCTTGACAAAAATCAAATCTTCCATGTAATATCGGAATTGTAATCCGAATTTTCATGGAGGATTAATGGAAAGAATAATTTACTTAGAACAAATAAAAAGGCATCTGCGCGTCCAACCTATCTGTGTAATACTAGGAGCGCGACAGGTAGGAAAAACTACACTTGCTCGTCAATTTGCTGCTCAATACCCTCAAAAGGTTGAATTTTTTGATTTGGAAAATCCGACCCATTTAGCGAGTTTGGAAACCCCCCTGCTTACGCTGAGTAATTATTCAGATTGCCTTGTGGTCATAGACGAAATTCAACGCAGGCCAGATCTCTTTCCCATTTTGCGAGTCTTAGTTGATGATCCGATAAAAAAATATACTTTTTTGATCCTTGGAAGCGCATCTCGAGATTTAATACGCCAATCATCAGAAACCTTAGCCGGCAGAATTGGCTACATAGAGCTCCCTCCATTTACCTTATTTGATATCGATCGTTCAGATAGATTATTAATTCGTGGCGGATTTCCAAGATCCTATTTGGCAAAATCAGAAGAGGATAGTTTTTTATGGCGTGAAGGATACATCTCTACATTCTTAGAAAAAGATTTGCCAGGATTCGGTTTTGATGTGCCGCCAAAATTAATGCATAGATTTTGGATGATGCTTTGTTTTTATCACGGTCAAACCTTCAATGCTCATGAAATTTCGACTTCTTTAATGGTATCCGATAAAACAGTTACAAAGTATTTGGATATACTTGCCGGTACTTTTATGATACGTGTTTTGCAACCCTGGTTTGAAAATATAAAAAAACGACAAGTAAAAACGCCAAAGATTTATTTTAGAGATAGTGGAATTTTTAATGCCTTATCTTCTATTCGTTCTATTACTGAGTTGGCAAAAACACCTAAGATTGGACCATTATGGGAAGGCTTTGCTTTAGAACAGATTATCGATTGCTTACAGATTCGATCTGATGATTGTTATTTTTGGTCGACACATAATGAAGCAGAGCTTGATCTTCTTGCATTTAAAAATGGTAAAAGAATAGGGTTTGAATTTAAATATACCGATAGCCCTAAAATTACAAAATCTATGAATATAGCGCTTGAAGATTTAAAACTTGACCAGATATATGTAATTTTTCCTGGCCCTATTCGTTTTTCAATGAGTGAAAAGATAATTGCTTGCGGTCTTGATGCATTGAAAGAAATAGAAATTTGATACTACAAAACTGAGGCTCATGCTAAAATAATCCAAAATTCTTCTAAATATATCTTGCTGAGGTCATATGCCAAAATATCTCTATTATGTAATGATAGCGAGCATTCCCTCTTTCTGTATGGCCATGCAAGAGAAACTGATCAAACCGTTCAAAGTTATTGATCGCGAAATAAAAGCTGATCAGCAGCAACCAAAAACAATGGTAGACCATGGTTCGAAAAATCCATCTCTCATTTTTTTAGACAACAATCACCTTGAACTTCACGACATTGTACATCCTGAGCAAAAAAAACAATGGGATATCGATGAAAATTATGGATTGTTATCGGTAAGCAGCATATGCGATACCAAGAGAAATATTTATTTTGGCACCACTCTTGGACAAATAATGCGGCTTCATAAGAAAAAAAATCGAGTATACTTTGTCGACGAAATTAGTGATCTATTGCAATCAGAAACAGAACCTTGCAGCATTCGTAAACTCATCGTCGACAACGGAATTTCAAGTCCAAACGCATTATTAATAGCGCTGTGCGGCGATAGTACTATTTTGGTAAATCATCCACTCGAATCGGAGCGTGGTAAACGAAAGGCTCTTACACTTAAAAGAAACATAACTGGAATGCGTCGCTTAGATGATTATATTTATCTTATCACCGAGATGAAATTATATAGAAAAAAATTAACTTCTTCTTGGAATGTTTCTTCTGATCCAGGAACTGCGCTATTTGATTTTAGCTTTAGTGCGCTAACCGACCAACCAGCGGGTTCGATTACATTCAATGCTAATATAGATCGTGCAGTTCTTACCAGCGCTCATGTTGATAAAATTGACGCTACTAAATTACATGAAACATTATATACGCTTGATTTCATAGATCCCGAAATACCATATGAACCACGACATCGAATACTGACACAACGTTCTTATCAAGAAACTAAAGAACAAAATCAATCAACTATTAATGAGACATGCTTTATTAACAGGAACTACCTTGCGACATGCAATCTACACAAACCATGCATCACTATTTATAATGCCTTCACTCAAAAGGAAGTTTGTCTAATCCCCCTAGATCCTAGTTATGATTATGATCCTACAGCGCTGACAGCACATGGCGAATATATTTTTCTCAAAACGAAGAAAAAGCAGTTGCTAGCTCCTAAGGTTCTTCCAATGTGGGGCGTTACCGCATGGAAAGTGCCACGTGAAGCATTGCCACATGAAGAACAATTTCAACACAAATTGTTCGATAAAGAGAAAGAAACATTGCATGATGTTGTTTTTGCTTATAAGGCTGATGAAGAGAAAAAATAGTATTCATTAATCCCTTGCAATTTTGCATGAAAACCTGAAACTTGGTTCGACCCTTCGACGGGCTCAGGGCAGGCAGCTTAGGAAGAAAGACCAAGAAGGGCGTTTACTCCCGAGCTTTGCCGAGGGGTCACCACGAACGGGATCAAAAATAATTCATATTTAAGGAATAAAACATGTTCACAAGCCGACGCTCCCTTCATCTTCTTGTAATTTCTCTTGCACTCAGCACAGCTATGCTTTCATCACAATCTGATGAAGAAAAGACGCTGATAAAATATGGCAAATATGTTCTGCATGGTACTGCCTTGTATACCAGCTTGCAGATTTTAAGCCAAAGTGGATCTCCGTTAAAACTACTGATTAGGGTTCCTAGTGCATTTGTGCTATTCGTCATTGGTGTGAAACCTTTTATCAACACCAACTATTTCGATGAAGTAGACGCAGGCAAACGGGAAGATATTTTTTCACTTTCAAATCTAACCAGAGAATCTTCAACTCTTGCCAAGACATATGATCAAGCTAAGCGGATAGTAGGCAACCTCATAAAAAATGCACAAACCACAGATCAAACGTCAAAAGAAAAACCAAAAGATGCGTAATGTCCACAAGCAAACCCCTCCATGCCCTGTTGAGCAGCATAATTAATCAACAAAACAACTGGAAATTTCAGTTACTGCAAGAATGGGACGCTATTCTTGGCAATTTAAGCAGCTTTGTGCAATTGGAAAAAATAGAAAAAGACACACTTATTTTGGGCGTGAGCGATTCTTGTTGGCTACAAGAACTTTATCTGCTTTCTCCACTATTACTCAAAACAATTAATGAAAAACTAGCGGATGCTCCCATCAAACAACTACGCTTTAAGTTGAGTGGTATCAAAAAAAAGCGCACACACCATCATCAACCCAAGAAAGAAATTGCTGCCGTACGGATCGAACTTGCACCACCTGAAAAAAAGGCACTGGAACGCATCGATGATCCTGAGCTGCGTAGGGCACTCGAACAGTTTTTGATTCGCTGTTATAGGGAGAAGTAAATGAAATGGAATTTAGTACTAACGGCAGCTTTTATGTGGAGCGGATCGCTGCACACAGAACAAGGAAAAATTGCTGATCAAGTGCACAGTTATTTAATGGCCAACTACAAACACTTTGATAAACAATGGCCAGATGCACTCAAGTTTTACAAACGTGCTCTCGCATTAGAAAGCCCTGTGTTTGCGCACAAGGGACTTATCCATTTCTTGCATGACACTAATAATGATCAGTTGATTGTGCAGCTGAAGTCGGTTATCGAAACATCATTTAAAGATGACATGGATATCATGTTCATTTATGCACAGGCACTTGCAAACACGCAGAATGAAGAAGCAGCGGATAAGCTGCTCATCACCTTAAATCAAAAAGACAAAAAAAATCAGGAAATTGCCTTCAACACAGCGCAAGCATATATACGCCGCAAAGAACCAGAAAACGCGATCAAAGTTATCGATGCGCTCCTTGATATTGCGCCGCGCAAACCAAACCACTTTATTTTCCATTTCATGAAAGCGCAAATTTATTTGTCGCTCAATAAACAAAAAGAAGCACTGGCGAGCTTGAAAACAAGTCTCGAAATTCAACCCCGCTTTGAAAAAGGCTGGTTACTGCATGCGTTGCTGGAAGAAAAAGCAGGACGGCTTGAAGAAGCAATAAAAGGCTATACCAACTTTCTTGATCTTGCCGGACCTAACCAAGAAATTGAGCAGCATATGATGGGCCTTGCCTTCAAGCAAAAAATTATGGACAAAAATGTCACCACCATGTCAGAACCGGTCGATTGCTTTAATCACGCACTGCGCCTTTTTGAAGAACAAAAATATAAACAATCGCTAGCAGCTATTGAACAATGTATTGTGCAAGATAGCGCAAATCTTGAAGCTAAAATGCTCAAGATACAAATTCTGACCGCGCTTAATGAAATTCCAGAAGCACTCGCAACGCTCAAAGATTGGGCATTGCAAGAACCAACTCATTCGCTCTGGTACAACACGTTGCATCTGCTGTATCGCAATGGTGCGGACATTCAACTGGTGATTAAGACGTTGCATGAGATAGAAAAACAGCAACCTGATAATCTGCTACCTACCTTATATCTTGCTGATTTATACTTGCGCACGCAAAGTACTCACGCTGCTACGGGTTACCTCAAGCGCGCTTTGCACGCTACCAATGATGAAAAATTACAAGCTGCGCTGCTTTTCCAACTCGGGGCACTTTATTATGATCACAAGCAGTACAAACAGCTCAAAGAGCTCTACAGAAAATATGAGACCGCAGTGCAAAATAATGCGTTGTTTCTCAATTTAATGGCCTACTATTATGCAACCAAAGAAAAGAATCTTGAAACCTCTCAACTATTGGTTGCAAAAGCTTTAAACTTGGATGCACGCAATCCGCACATTCTGGACACACAAGCCACAATCTATTATCATCAAAATGAGATCGATAAAGCGCTTGAGATCTTTGAGAAAATAGCCGAGCAAGAACCAAACGATGATACTATCGCCAAACATTTGGCGCATGCTTACTATCGCAAAGGCAATCTTGCAAAGGCCACCAGCACTCTTGAGCATCTTATCACTCTTACTTTGGACGAAACGAAACAAAAAGAACTACAACAGCTGCTACTCACATGGAATCAAGAACAAAAAAAATAACTACGGCCTTTGTAGCTGGAAGATCGGGCGGGCACATTATCCCCGCCCTTACGCTTGCAGAGGCACTTGTACAAAAAAATAGCGCGCACCACATTCTCTTCTTTTCTGCCGCAACGGCGCTTGACAGGAAAATTGTTGCGACATCTGCAAATATACATGCACACATCACACTTGCTGTGGGAAACATTCCGTACAAAAATCCGTTTAAATGGCCACTCTATGTTTATCAGATGATCAAAGCAACCGCGACAAGTTATCGCCTATTGAAAAAAAATAAGCCTGAGTGCGTCATCAGTATGGGCGGGTATATTTCCTTGCCCGTCTGCCTTGCAGCGTGGTCACTAAAAATTCCTATCGATCTTTTTGAACTGAATGTAGAACCAGGGCAAGCAACCAAGTTTCTGGCACCATTGGCTACGCGCATTTTGACCTGTTTTGAAGAAACAAAACAATTTTTGCCAAGTACAAAGTGCCAGTATCAAGAATATCCGGTGCGATTTTCACTCGCACAGCGCACTAGCACAAAACAGCAGGCGTGCGAACAGCTCAGTATTTTGCCATCAAAAAAAGTTATTTTGGTTCTTGGCGGCTCGCAAGGATCATTATTTATCAACAATTATGTAAAAGAATGGGTAAAGCTCTCAGAAGATGTTCAGAATCTTTATTTTTTGCACCAAATTGGAGAGCAGGATAATGCAGAGCAGTGGCAGAACTGGTATGGGCAACACAACATTCAAGCGCAGGTGTTTGTATATAATCATGACATGGCATTGTTGTATGCGGCAGCGGATCTCGTGATTTGCCGTTCTGGCGCAGGCACGTTATTTGAAACGGTGGCATTTAACAAACAGTGCATTACGATTCCTCTTGAGACAGCGAGCAATAATCATCAGGTGGCCAATGCACTTGCTATGCAAAAAAAATATAAAAAGCTTATCACGGTCGTGCGACAGCATACTATCTTATAGATTATCCGCCATATTCTCCTAGATCTGCTTCTGGCAAATCTAAGAAGTCGTTCCATTTTTTATTGGCGAAACGACCATCATCTTGCCATTGTTCACCAAGCTTGTCGAAGTCAGATAAAACTGGCAGATCTTCAATAGAACATTGTTCTTGCTCAATTGGCTGCTCATTGGCGATTTTACGTTCTTTTTCTAACCCTCTTTCTTCGCGTTGCTCAAGCGGTCGAGATTTTTTTTCGCTTGTAGCTATAGTGTGATTACTTAAAAATTCTTTTAGTGTCAAAGTGTTACCACTTTTATCGGCATGCACAATAGTTTTTGCATGTTGCATAAGTTTACTAGAATTTCTAAATTCTTGACCACAGCCAGGACACTGCTTGCTTTGCTTAAGCGTAGGATACGTAACGTGTTGATGCTCGGTCCAAAAATGGTTGCAAAAGTGAGCTATTCTTTGTAACGACATATTACATGCAGGGCACGTACATTTCAGATGAGTCTGCTTTGCGCATACAACTTCGGTCCACATCTTATTTTGAAGATCACTGTGTTCAACGCGCAAATGTTTGTTCAAGGAAAAATGTAATGCGACCTTGTCGCTTTGCCGATATTCGTCTAATGTTTTAATGTCGTGAGCATGTGCACAATAAGGACAGGCATGTGGAGTCTTATGAACTTTTAGCTCGTAGGATTCTTCCGTATCCATGGAGTACGCGCCATGAGTAAGAAGAAACAACATGAGCGTGAATAATATTCTCATCGATATTTTCCTATTTTTGCTCGTCATCAGAACCATCAAATATATTTTTAAAATCAGTTTTGCCAAACTCATCGTCAAAACCATCCAATGTAAGTTTAGGCAAAATTTGAAAATTAAAATTTTCTGTCTGATCAGTAAGATCAAAATGCAACGCATTATCAGCTGTTTCAGTATTTTGCAAACCATCAACTGAATTACTCGCGGTGCTTTCATTAGCCAAATGGTGAAATATTTTATTAGCCCATTCTTCTTCTTGATCAACCACAGTATATTGCTGAGTTTCAAGAAATTGATTAACCGTCATAGGATTGCCATTATTATCTACATGCACCGTGGCCCACACATGTTTGCGTAATGCCGCATAAGCTTTAAATGATTTTCCACATCCCGGACAATTTTTCACGTCATGTGTTACCATATTCGTATTTCTGCTTAGATGACTAGACCAATAATGTAAAAACAAGTTTTTCCAGAGTTGATTACACTGAGGGCACTTGCATGACGTATGCACCTTGCCATCAGTCCACTTTTTTTTGTCCCATAACACCTCGTTAAGATCCTGATGCTCTTGCTCCACATGTGCTGGTAATAACGTGTACAACGCAACTTGCTTTTGTTGATATTTTTCCAAGTATTCCTCTAATGATGTTACACCACGGGCATGTGCGCAATAAGGACACGCGTATGGCGTCTTATGAACTTTTAGCTGGTAGAATTGCTGAAATTCATTATTCATGCTGTGCGCAATGATAGGAATCAAGAACGCTAAAATTAGTATTTTTTGCATGCCATCACCTTTCATTTCATTAACATTCGTCCTGCTCAGAATTCCCTGCGGCAAGATAATAATCTAAATCACAACGTTCTTTTAACTTTTCTTGTCCAAGGATAACCGTAAGAATCTTTTCAACGTCTTTATCATGAGGCGAACTTGCCCAATCAGGCAGGAATTCCTGTCCTTCTTTTATTTCTGATGTTTCGTGTCGTGATTTTTTTAAATTTGATTCGGTACTAATTTCCTCACAAGCATCTTTTTTTTCAAGAATTCTCTTTCTTGATTTTTCCGCACTATGTTGATTTTTACTATCTCTATCTTCCAAAAATTGGGTCACAGTTATTAGTTTCCCTTTTTTATCTACATGTACGACACAAGCCATATGATCATTAAAACGGTCAAAATGAATATGCACATCACCACATGCGGCACACACCTGTGTTTTAGTTGTGTTGGGAAATTTATAATAGGTGCTGTGCATTCTCCAGTAATGCGTATTTAACCTAAAGGGAGAGTGTAAAATTTTATTGCACAGAGGATAAGGGCATATCAAGCAATTACTCTGTTGCTTATGTTCAGAAATAACATGCTCATCAAGCTTGCGATGTAATGCAACACGCGTAGATTTTAGATATTCTTCTAGCGATGCAATATTGTTGTCCGTTGCACAATAAGGACACGCATAAGGCTTTTCATGTTTGGTCAACTCAAATATTTTTTTAGACTCCATGCATAAAAACGATGAATTATTCAATAGGGACACTAATAACAAAATAATGTAGAGCATGTTTGTTTCTTCTTTAACGATATCGGGCATTACTAGGATCATCCAAATAATCAAAAACAACCACCAATTCTTCATCTGTGCTACTTGGTGATTGAGGAGGATCCTCTTGTGTGACAACTTCCATCAGGTTCTGCGCAATGATTACTGGTTGCTCATCAGCCTGCATTGTAAATGCGCTTACGTTTTGCTTTTTGAGCAATGGTTGCTGTTCTTCGCCCTGATTTTCTTGCGCAA
>Ga0207124_1126_pt1 | contig 10698 bp, 8 predicted proteins | sample Alteio_BWMinHeat_37_FD_153506 | JGI IMG/M metagenome (GOLD analysis project Ga0207124, IMG submission 153506) | Enriched cells from forest soil in Barre Woods Harvard Forest LTER site, Petersham, Massachusetts, United States -... | ecosystem: Environmental > Terrestrial > Soil > Temperate forest >... | reverse complement strand
GCAGCAATAACCTGCGGCGGCATACACTGCTTTCTACATAGGCAACCGTTTCGTTTATCAGTTGCGCGCCCATTTCGCGTTCGCTCAGTGGTTTATCACGCATCAGGTGTTCCAGCTTCTGCACATCTTTGTGCGAATAGTAGAGTAAGCATTTGCCTTCCATGCCATCACGGCCACCACGACCTGTTTCCTGGTAATAATTCTCTAAAGATTTAGGCATATTGTAGTGCATTACAAAACGCACATCGGGCTTATCTATTCCCATACCAAATGCTATGGTGGCTACAATTACATCTACCTGCTCCATCAGGAACATATCCTGGCGCTGGCTGCGCAAGGGGCCTTCCAGGCCTGCATGGTAGGCTACGGCAGAGATACCATTAGCTGTGAGTGTATTAGCAAGTTCTTCAGTTGTTTTACGATTGAGCGTGTAAATGATACCGCTTTTGCCCTTCATACTATGTATGAATTTCACCATGTGCTTGAGCACTTGTTCCTTACTGCCTTTGGGAACGATCTCGTAATAAAGATTAGGGCGATTGAAAGAATCGATAAATATATTCGCATCGCGCAGCGATAAGTTCTTTACTATATCATCCTGCACTTTTGGTGTGGCAGTAGCTGTAAGCGCAATAATAGGCAGTTCTTTATTGATCTGGTCTATCATATCGCGCAGCTTGCGGTATTCGGGCCGGAAATCGTGTCCCCATTCTGATATGCAATGCGCTTCATCTACTGCTATGAACGATATGTTCATGTCTGCAAAGAAATCAATATTGTCCTGCTTGGTGAGTGTTTCGGGGGCTACATAGAGCAATTTTGTTTTACCATCAAGCAGGTCGGTCTTTACTTTTTTCTGTTGGGTCTTACTAAGGGTAGAATTAAGAAAGTGGGCTATATGGTCGCGGTCGCTATAGCCTCTTATCAGGTCTACCTGGTTCTTCATGAGGGCAATAAGCGGAGATACTATAATGGCAACACCATCGCTTAATAATGCCGGTAATTGGTAGCAAAGTGATTTGCCACCACCTGTAGGCATGATAACAAAAGTATCCCGACCCGAGAGTATGCTTTGAATTATTTTTTCCTGTTCGCCTTTAAAGCCTTCGAATCCAAAATGTTCGTGGAGCGCTTTGTTTAAGTTGATATCAGATTTCGTTCCCGATACACGGGATTTTCCTTTTGTTGCTGTTTCAGCACCCATAGCACTAAAATTTTCCTTGATATATAATTCACCCGCAGATATATGTATAAATGTAATGTGGTAATCGTGAGGTCTGCGAATTTACGGCTATTAAGTTAATTAAAGTAAAGGAAAAATGCAAGTGTTTCATAAGATTGTGTTAATATGAATAACGGTTGATTTGTTAATAGGCTAAAAGGGTTGAATGGCTAATGAATTGATCATGAAATGAATGAATCTGATCTTATCCTTGTAAGATTACCTCTTTCAGTTGTGCAATTTTTATCTCGAGCAATTGCATCTGATGGGTGAATTCTTCGTCTGTGACGTTCCTGTAGGCAAGGCTCATTAATATTTGGGTGTGCATTTTTTCTCTTGCGAGTAATTCGGCCAGAATGTCGAGGGCTTTTTCTGTGATATTTTCTGTCATAAAATTTAGTTTTAGTCAACAGACAAATAATGCGTTTTATAATCATAATCTTTTTCCAGGAAATCTATGATGGCATTGAAGTGTGCAGGGTTTGATCTGAAATCTACTACCGAAGTATCGATGACCAAGGTTTTGTACATCTCCTGTTTTAAAAACTGGCGGTAAACATCCTGTATCTTCTCGAGGTATTCGCCGCCAATATTTTGCTCGTATATACGGCCGCGCTTTTGTATGTTTTGCTGTAATTGCCTTATGGGTGCATGCAAATAGATAAGCAGGTCTGGCGGGCGCAGTTTGGGGTCTATAATTTCAAATAGCTTTTGAAACAGGTCGTATTCATGTTCCTTCAGGTTGACCTTTGCGAATAATTTACTTTTGGTAAAAAGATAATCGCTGACGATCTTTTGCTGAAAAAGATCAGGGTTTAGCAATAGTTCTTTTAGCTGCATGTAGCGGTCAGCCAGGAAAGAAAGTTCTAATGGGAAGGCGTAACGCTCTGCATCCTGGTAAAATTTGGCAAGAAAATCATTGTCTGCAAATTGCTCAAGCACCAGCCGCGCATCGTAATGCCTTGCCAGCCTTGTGGCGAGACTACTTTTTCCTGCTCCGATATTTCCTTCTATAGCGATATACATATCTAAGTCAAAAGTGAAAAGTCAAAAGCTAAAAGTTAACCACGATTACCTGATTTAATACTGATTACCTTGTTACTTGGATAAATATTTAACCACGATTACCCTGATTTAATACTGATTACCTTTTTTTATTTAGTTAAATATAATGTTTATTCTGTTAGTTTTTTAACGGGGAGTGTGTCCGGGCATTCGTCTAGTAATTGCTGCATTGTTTTGTGAAGTATGGGATGAACGAATGCAGGTGCTAATTCGCAAAGTGGTAATAATGTAAAGCGTCTATCCTGAATGCCGGGATGCGGAATAGTGAGTTGTGGTGTTTGGATAATAGAATTGCCAAAAAAAAGTATGTCTATATCTAATGTGCGCGGTCCCCATTTTACAGTTCGCTCACGGCCATATAGCTTTTCAATATGCAATATGAGCTGTAATAGTTCTTCCGGCTCCAGCCTGGTCTTGATGGCAATTACCTGGTTCAGAAAATCAGGTTGGTTCTCCATCCCCCAGGCAGCTGTTTGGTAGAGCGATGAAATGGCAGTCATAAAACAACCATTCTTTTCTAGTTGCGCCTTCGTGCTCAGTAAATACTGCTCACGATTGCCCTGGTTGCTGCCTAAAAGGAGATAAGCGGTGTTCATGGTGCGAAGATAATTGTGTATTGGGAATTTGGGATTAGTGGGTATGGAGAATTGTATATGGAATAGCAATTGTATATAAAATGCCGTTGTAAATCCCCCTTTGGTGGTGTTTAAATAAGCTATTTAGTATGGGTTGTGCGTGTATCTTTGTGGCTTATAAAAAGAAAACAATATAAAATGAAACAGTTTTTTAAAATGTTTTTTGCTTCGTTGCTCGCTATTGTTATTTCGGGTGTGATCCTGTTTGGGATCTTTATCGGGATGCTGGTAGGGGTGGCAACAAAATCGTCGAAAGATAATAAGACAAAGGCTAATAGCGTATTGGTAATAGATGTGGAAAAACGCATTCATGAACAGGCACAGGCAAACCCATTTGCCATATTTACCAATGAAACAGGTAATGCAGGGCTATATGATGTGACACAATCCATAAAACATGCTCAAAAGGATGATAATATAAAGGGCATATTGATAAAACTATCAGGAAGCACTAATGGTTGGGCTACCATGCAGCAACTGCGGATGGCGATAACTGATTTTAAAAGCAGCAAAAAATTTGTGTACGCTTATGGCGAAGATATAACACAGGGCGCTTACTATTTAGGGTCTGCCGCAGACAGTATCTATGCCAACCCGGTAGGGGAGGTAATACTGAAAGGATTTTCTACCGAGATGCCCTTCTTTAAAGGAACCTTAGAAAAACTGGAAGTGCAACCGGAGATATACTATGCGGGTAAATTTAAAAGTGCTACAGAGCCCTTCCGTGCAGATAAGATGAGCGATGCCAACAAGCTGCAGGTATCGGTATACCAGCAAAGCATGTGGAACGAGTTTTTGAAAGCAGTAACTGAGCATACTCATTTAGATAGCAATGCTATTAACCAGCTGACACAAACCGGTGCTATTGAATTTCCCGCAGACGCATTGAAATATAAATTGGTAGATGGTGTATTGTATTGGGATGAAGTAGAACAACGTATCAGGAACAAAACAGGACAGAAAGAAAGTGAGACTATTAATTATGTAGCATTATCGGACTATGCCGAAAAAGAGAAAGGCGATAATATTTCTGCTGACGATAAAATTGCTGTACTGTATGCCGAAGGTGATATAAAAGACGGTGAACAGGAAAATGATTATGAAATAGCTTCTAAAACATTTATTGAAAGCATACGTAAAGCAAGAAAGAATGATAATATAAAAGCTGTGGTGTTGCGCGTGAACTCACCAGGTGGCAGTGCAGCCGCATCTGAAATAATATTGCATGAATTGCAGTTGCTGAAACAAAAGAAACCGGTAGTGGTATCGATGGGTGACCTGGCTGCATCGGGAGGTTATTATATATCCTGTGTGGGGGATAGCATATTCGCTTTGCCTAATACTATTACCGGCAGCATAGGTGTATTCTCTATGTTGTTTAGTACAGAGGGACTGATGAAAAATAAATTGGGAGTAACTTTTGATGGTGTGAAAACGGCCCCCTATGCTGATTTCCCTACTGCAACAAGACCATTAAACGAGGCAGAAGCAAAACGTATGCAGCATGCGGTGGATAATATATATACGCTGTTTAAAAGCCGTGTATCTGTGGGAAGAAAACTAAGGCCTGAAGATGTGGATAGTATAGCACAGGGCAGGGTATGGACCGGGACCGACGCGCTGAAGATAGGACTGGTAGATGCGATAGGTGGATTGGACAGGGCTATTAGCAGCGCTGCTGCACTTGCAAAGGTGAAAACCTATAAAGTAATAGGATACCCGGAACCGCGTGACAAAATAAAAGAACTGTTTCATAAAATGAATTCGAGTACAGATGCTTCTGCCATGGTGCAAAAATCTATGCAAGAGCAGTTAGGTAGTGATTATGAATGGTTGAAAAAAATAAAAGAACTACGACAGATGAACGGTAAGGCCATGATGGCTATGCCATTCATTTTCAATGTGCAATAAGCCCCTCCCAACCCTCCCCGAAGGGGAGGGCTAATATATTATGCAACCTTGCAGTTTACATTACTGCAAGGTTTTTTTTGTGCGTCTAAAACCGAATAGCAAAACACACCGTAGATGTATTAGCAAACAATTTTTAACCAAGCAAAAAAATCTATTATGAAACGTTTATTATTCATTCCGGTACTGGCAATAGCTATGATAGCGGGAAACACTGCAAACAGCTTTGCAAAAGAAAAAACAGTAATGGTAGGTGGCGCAGCTATGTACCCATCTAAGAACATTGTGGACAATGCCGTTAATTCCAAAGACCATACTACACTGGTAGCTGCAGTAAAAGCTGCTGGATTAGTAGCGACATTATCAAGTGCCGGCCCGTTTACCGTATTTGCGCCAACAAATGCTGCTTTCGACCTGTTGCCTGCAGGTACGGTGGACAATCTTGTAAAACCTGAAAACAAGGCCACACTTACAGGCATTTTGACTTATCATGTGGTAGCAGGTAAACTGGATTCTAAAGAGCTGATGAAAATGGTAAAAGAAGGCAATGGTAAGGCATCGCTTACTACGGTGCAGGGAGAACAATTAACAGTAATGGTAAAAGATGGTTACGTATGGGTAAAAGATACTAAGGGTGGTGTTGCGAAGGTGACTACCAAGGATGTGTACCAGAGCAATGGAGTTATACATGTAATTGACCATGTGTTGATGCCTTAAGTTTTTTGTTAGCTTTCATAGTATCTTTGGGGGGAAATTTTCCCCCTAATTTATTTTACAGCAGTGAACAGAGAAAATATATCGGTATTTGACATTTTTAAGATCGGAGTTGGCCCCAGCAGTTCTCATACCTTAGGTCCGTGGAGGGCAGCCTTGCGGTTTTTAGAAACCATAAAAGCAGATGACATAACCGAAGTGCAATCAGTGCGTGTACTGCTGTACGGTTCGCTTGCCAAAACAGGCAAAGGGCACGGTACTGATGTGGCAGTTATACTGGGTTTGTGCGGAGAAGACCCTGTAACATTTGATGTAAATGAGATACGTCCCAGGGTAGAGCAGATAACAGAACAAAAAAAGATACTGCTGGGCGGAGCAAAGGAGATACTATTTGATACTACAACCGACATAGAATTTTTATACAATGAAAGCCTGCCTTATCACCCGAATGCATTGACATTTCTTTGTACCTACAATAATGATAAACAAATAGCGGAGACCTATTATTCTATAGGGGGTGGGTTTGTAGTGAAAGAAGGTGAAGCCTATGACGAAGTTGGAATTGTATTGCCGCACCCGATAGATAATGCCGCAGACCTGCTGAGCTATTGTGTAGAAAATAAATTGAGCATATCTGATGTGGTGATGAAAAATGAAGCAAGCTGGCGCAGCGAGGAAGAGACAAAGGCAGGTGTATTGCGTATATGGGAGGCCATGCGGGAGTGTATGTATCGTGGGTGCCATATAGGCGGTGAATTGCCCGGAGGACTAAATGTACAGCGACGTGCAAAAGCATTGAATGAAAAATTATTGGAGGGCAGACCGTATCATAACTATACAGAATGGGTACAGGCCATAAGAAGCGGTGGTAATCATTTCAGGTATTCGCTGGACTGGGTGAGCTGTTTTGCGCTGGCTGTAAATGAAGAAAATGCTTCTTTCAGCAGGGTAGTAACTGCACCGACAAATGGTGCGGCAGGAGTGGTACCTGCAGTGTTGCAATATTTTATTAGTTTTTGCAATGGAGATGATGAAGATAAAATAACCAGGTTCTTACTTACGGCATCAGAGATAGGTAGTATTTTTAAAAAAGGGGCTACCTTATCGGCAGCTATGGGTGGTTGCCAGGCAGAGATAGGCGTTTCTGCGTCTATGGCAGCAGCAGCACTTACAGAGTGTATGGGCGGTACCGTAGAGCAATGCCTGATGGCTGCAGAAATAGCTATGGAACATCACCTGGGGCTGACATGCGACCCTGTTGGCGGGCTGGTGCAGGTGCCATGTATAGAACGTAATACGATGGGCGCTATAAAGGCTATAACAGCATCTCAATTGGCTATGCATAGCAATCCTTTTCATGCAAAAGTGTCTTTAGATGATGTGGTGAATACCATGTGGCATACTGCTCTTGACATGAATCATAAGTATAAAGAAACAGCTGAGGGTGGTCTTGCTGTGAATGTACCTTTGGGGCTAAGTGAGTGCTAACTTCATCTATTTAATAAGCTATGAGTGCAATTCACGCCATGATCTTGAAATAAAATAACAGGATAATTTGTACTGATAATGAACAGGTTAGCATCAAAATAATTATATTTATTCATACAAATACTTTGATGGAGCCGGTTTGGGAATTTTTTCAAAAGCTGTTTGATACTACCGATTTTCCGCCCAGATGGCATTGTGGTCATTGGACGTCATTTCATGGTTGGTTATATATTGTCAGTGACTTACTTATATGGTCTGCTTATTTTGCTATACCAATTATTATTGTCAGGTATATTTCTAAAAACAAAAATACACGTTTTGTAAAACTATATTTTTTATTTGCTGCTTTCATATTAGCATGTGGCGCCACCCATTTTTTAGATGCCATCACATTCTGGTACCCTGTTTATAGGTTGAGTGCTTTGGTTAAGTTTATCACAGGCATTATAAGCTGGATAACGGTATTTAGCTTATTCAGATTATTGCCATTGGCATCTTCATTGAAAAGCGCGCGACAATTAGAGGAGGAAGTAGAGCAAAGAAAAAAGGTAGAAGGGCAATTGCGGATCAATAATCAATTTCTGAATGAAGCACAGGAGATAGCCCTGATGGGGCATTGGAGATGGGATGTGAAAGCAAACAAAATTACCTAGTCTAACATGACCTACAAGATATTCGGTATGAAACGTGAGGAGAACCAGGAATTTGATTATGAGGAATATCTTAGTAAGATACACCCGGATGATAAGCCATATGTAGATAGCTATATTACAAAGGCATTTGAGAATAAAAAATTTCCTGAGTTCTATCACCGTCTTATTTTAGATGGAGAGGTAAAGACCTTACATTCCCGCGGTGATGTTGTATTAAATGAGGCGGGTGAGGTGACACAAATGATAGGCACCGTGCAGGACGTGACAGAACAAAAGAAAGTAGAAGAAGAGTTATTATCGAAAACGCAGGCACTTGAAAATACGAATATAGAACTGGAGAAGTTTGCTTCTATCGCTTCTCATGATCTGCAGGAACCACTTAGAAAGATAATTACCTTCTCTTCTATGCTGGAGAAAGATTATAAAGACTTATTAGATGGGAAAGGCAAAATGTATTTAGATAAGATCACGGGTGCATCTGAACGAATGCAAAAACTGATCAATGATATTCTTGAATTTTCGAGACTAATGGATACGCATTCATTTACACCTATTAATCTAAAGCAGGTATTGATACATGTACTTTCTGATATGGAAATTTTGATAGCAGATACCCATGCGAAAATAGAAATAGAAGCACTACCTGATATAGAGGCAAATGCAGCGCAATTAGGACAACTGTTTCAAAATATTATTAGTAATGCCATTAAATTCAGAAAAGAAAATACTATACCGCATATACAAATACATTCTGAAATGATAAAAGGGAATAAATTGTCGGCAGACCATTTTCCTGCTGTAAAATATTATAAATTCTCTTTGCTAAATGATGCCAGGTACTGGGAGAACGAGCTTTTCTGCCGCATCTATATTACTGACAACGGTATAGGTTTTGAAGAATCTTATATGGATAAGATATTTACCTTGTTTCAACGGCTGCATGGCAGGTCTGAATATGAAGGTACCGGAATAGGGCTTGCTATCTGCAAGAAAGTGACAGATATTCATCATGGTAGTGTTACTGCCCGAAGCAAGCCGGGAGAAGGAGCTACCTTTATTATTACCCTACCTGTTTCTCAAAAGAATTTCAGGAATGTAACCCCATATGGGGGGTAGCTATTCTCGTTATTATCGTATAAGTTTGTTGTTCAATCTTAAGCACACATGCATTATAAAAAGCTATACCTGTTAGTGGCAGGTGCATTCTTATCTTTTCAATTATCAGCACAAAAAAAACAGTTTACAATAGCAGAGGCTACTAATGGAATGTCTACCAACCTGGCTTTGCAAACCATTAAGCAACCAAGTTGGCAACCAGGCACTAACAGGCTGTGGCAAGTAGTGAAAACAAGTAATGGGGATGCATGGGTAAAAACAAATTATCCTTCTGGCAAGTCAGATACAGTATTGACGTTGCAACAACTGAACGATGCAACAACTGAAAAAATGAAAGCAATGCCTGCCTTTACATGGCTGGACCAGGAATATGCTTATTTCGTTAATGGCACCGATGTATATATGGGCATACTAACAGCCAGTGGTTTTAACTGGAATTTATGGACGAAATTACCTGCAAGTGCTGAAAATATTACGGTAGATAAAAACAGAAATGTAGCCTATACTGTCGATAATAATCTATGGCTGTATACAAATAAGAAAGAGCTGGCCCAGGTAACAAAAGAAAAGAACCCAGATGTGGTTTGTGGTAAGTCGGTGCACAGAGAAGAATTCGGTATAGACAAAGGCATTTTCTTTTCACCACGTGGTAAATACCTGGCTTATTATCGTATGGATCAAACTATGGTAGAAGACTACCCGGTAATAGATTGGAGTGCTGATGCTGCAAAAAATAAGAATATTAAATACCCAATGGCCGGGCGCACGTCGCACCAGGTAACTTTATGTATTTACAACCCTAATAGCGGCAATACAATTACCATGAATACTGAAGGGCCTAAAGACCAATACTTAACATGCGTAACATGGAGCCCCGATGAAAAGTCTGTTTTTATAGCTATACTCAATCGAGATCAGAATCATTTGTGGTTGAATCAATATAGTGCAGAGACTGGTGAGAAAATGAATACGCTGTTTGAAGAGACAAATAAAAAATATGTGCAACCGCAACATCCGCTATATTTTATTCCGGGTAGTGATGATAAATTTATCTGGTGGAGCCAACGCGACGGCTACATGCATTTGTATGAATACAATACAGATGGCAAAGAGATACGCCAGCTAACAAAAGGCGATTGGGTAGTAAATGAGATATTGGGTTTTAATAAAGAACAAAATGAAGTGCTGATCACATCCTCAAAAGAATCACCGCTTGAAAAACATGGCTATACAGTGAACTGGCATAATGGTAATATGAATAGAATAGATGCCAAGCCGGGTTATCATAGTTTCTGGGCAAATGATAATGGTAGCTATGTGCTGGATGCATACAGCGCCAAAGCTGTGCCTAAAAAGATATTGGTAAAAGCTACAGATGGCAGGTTTTCAAAAGTACTGGTAGATGCGCCGAATACATTGAAAGATTATGAAAGACCTACCATAAAAGATATACAGATAAACGCTGCTGATGGTAAAACGCCGTTATATGGTAAGTTAATACTGCCACCCAATTTTGACAAGACAAAAAAATATCCTGTTATTGTATATCTCTATAACGGACCGAATGTGCAGTTGATACACAATTCATTTCCTGAGAGCGGTAACCTGTGGTATGAATATATGGCGCAGCGCGGCTATATCGTATTCACTATGGATGGCAGAGGCAGCGCCAACAGAGGTATGGCATTTGAACAGGTAACGTTCCGTCATTTAGGTGATGTGGAAATGGACGACCAGATGAAAGGTGTAGAATACCTAAAATCATTGCCCTATGTAGATGCAGACCGCATGGGTGTACATGGCTGGAGCTTTGGCGGATTTATGACCACATCGCTTATGTTGAAACACCCGGGTGTATTTAAATGTGCGGTAGCCGGTGGCCCGGTTATGGACTGGA
>Ga0207124_1125_pt1 | contig 10733 bp, 11 predicted proteins | sample Alteio_BWMinHeat_37_FD_153506 | JGI IMG/M metagenome (GOLD analysis project Ga0207124, IMG submission 153506) | Enriched cells from forest soil in Barre Woods Harvard Forest LTER site, Petersham, Massachusetts, United States -... | ecosystem: Environmental > Terrestrial > Soil > Temperate forest >... | reverse complement strand
ATGATTTTTAGCAATTTGAATTTTTTATTTTAAGGTATCTAAGTTTAAAGATTGTTTGATTTTAAAAAAATCTTTCCAGGGATCTTTTTTTAATCCTTCTAATCGTTCAGGTAAGGTTTTTACGGTAAAAAAAAGTGTCGCGAATATCATTGCTTAACTCATCCCAATGAATAGGCGTGGCAACAGGTGCATGAAGGCGAGCACGAGAAGAGTAGGGTGCAACGGCAGTTGCGCCGCGTTGATTACGCAAATAATCGATAAATATTTTTCCCTTTCGTTTTGCTTTTGTCATTTTATTGATGTAATGATTTGGATTTTCCATTGTTAACAAATCCGTAAAAACATGCGTAAAGTTTTTAACTGCCTGCCAGTTATCTTTAGGTTTAATTGGGATAACTACATGTAAACCTTTGCCGCCAGTGGTTTTAATAAAGCTTTGTAATTTTAATTCAGTCAAATGTTTTTTGATATTAAAAGCAGCTTCAACAATTTTTTCCCAACTGACATCGGGTGCGGGGTCTAGATCAAAAACAATGATATCAGGATATTCGATTTTAGCATTTGTACTGCCCCATGGATGAATTTCTAATATACCCATTTGTGCTAAGGTTATTAAACCGGCTTCGTCGTTAAGATAAATATATTCTCCCTGACCCTCTTTTTCTTTAATCGTAATCGTATGTAATGCGGATGAAGTAGAAGGAACAATGTGTTTTTGATAAAAACATTTTTTATACCCATTTGGACATCGCACTATCGTTAGCGGCCGATTAACAATATAAGGTCGTATCCATTTGTAAATGTAATGATAGTACGCCACCATATCTTGTTTGGTAATCTTGTCTTCCGGATAAAGCAATTTGTCTGGATGCGTAATTTTGATTTTTGGTTTAGTCGTTTGCATATCTTTCGCCTCATTTTTATTTTTTGCGCTTTTTGCTCTTTTCAATTTTCGCTATAGGTAACGCTGATTCTTTATGAATTAATTTTGCAGGCTTATCTTTTCTAAGCCCTTTAAAACTTGGGTGGCGCAAAGCATTGTCTGTAGTCCATTCCGTAAATTCTACTTCAGCAATTAAAACAGGTTTGACCCATGTTGCTTTGCCACTTGCGGGCGGTGGGTTTTTAAAAGGCATTTGCTGGGATTTGTGTTTGAGCAGTTCACGGTAAATACTTTGTAATGAGGTTTGGGTGAAGCCCGTCCCAACACGACCATTATAAATGAGCTCATGCTGTTTGTTATAAGTACCAATAAGTAAAGAACCCAGGCATTGTCGTGAACCTCGTGGGGGCGTAAAACCACCGATAATAAATTCTTGTCGTTTAATACATTTTGTTTTTAACCAATCTGTTGTACGTTTTTGAAGATAAGCACTGTGTGCATCTTTAGAGACTATGCCTTCTAATGTTAATTCGCAGGCTTTTTTAAAAACCTTATCTCCTGAGCCAAACACATGATCATTAAAACGCAAAATTGTAGTTTTATCACTAATGATTTGTTTTAACATTTCTTTACGCTTAATAAGAGGCAGTGACATAAGACTGATATGATTGAGATAAAGCAAATCAAAAACATAGTAAATAAAAGGATCTTTCTTGGTATCCTTAATTGCATTTTGTAATAACTGAAAATTCGAATGTTGATTTTTATCTAGCACAACGACTTCACCGTCCAATATCACATTCTCAACAGGCAAGCGGTTAATTTTTTCAGCGATAGTCTCAAAATAATGTGTCCAATCATTTTGATTACGTGTAAAAAGAGTGGTCTGTTTATTTTTTTTAAAAGCAATTAGTCTGTAACCATCGAGCTTAATTTCGTGTAGCCAATTATCTTGCATTGGCGGTTTATCTACTAAAGTAGCCAGCTCGGGGAAAATATTTCTTGGAAAAGCACTTTTTTTTAAATTAAATTGTGAAATTAAGTTTTTAAATTGAATCTTCTTTGTAGCGTTATTTTTTAGAGATTTTTTTTTTGGCGCTTTTTCTTCGCCTTGTTTTCCCCAAACACGGGTATAATTTTCTGCGATCTCATCTAGTGATTGATTGGTCAATACGCTGTTAGGTTTTTTGAGGGTAATATCAAAATCTTTTAAAGGTTTGGCATACTTATCTTTTACTTTAAACAATAACCAAGTTTTGTCATCACCATGCATTCTGATTAGTTTCCATTTACCGTTAAGCTTCTTAGCATTCAAAACAAAAGATAAGCTGCCTTTGTGATAGGCGACAACTGGATCTGCCTCTTCGCACTCCCATTCACCTTTATCCCAAAGCATGACAGTGCCACCACCATATTGATTTTTGGGAATGATGCCTTCAAATGTGCCGTATTCTAAAGGATGATCTTCCACATGCATTGCTAAACGTTTAACACTAGGATCAAGACAAGGCCCTTTTGGTACCGCCCAACTGAGGAGTACACCATTTAATTCAATTCTAAAGTCATAATGTAAATGGCTAGCGGCGTGTTTTTGAATGATAAATAATTTTTTCTTTTTGGTTTTTTTAACAGGGGTTTTACCTTTAGGCTCAGGCGTTGCGCTGAAATTCCTTTTTTTTCTATAAAGACTTAAGCCCATGGCAGCATCCTTAAACTAATCATTAAATTTTACCACTACTTGACTGATGACGGTTGGGAATTAAAAACACGTATGCAATCAAGACAAAAAACTAAAAAAAACACTAAGCCAATAAAATGAATAAGATAGCGTAACAAGATTATTTTCTTTTTATGAAAATATATTAATATCAACGCGTTAATTTTTATAAACCCTTTTACAAACTCACTTAGCATTTAAAGGTAAAATAGAAAGATAACTCGTCGTATTATGTGGTTTATTTTCCATCAAGACGCAGGAGATTCAATATGCCAAGGTCAAATTGGAAAGGACTTATTTCATTTGGATTGGTTTCTATTCCAATCTCTCTTTATCCTTCAAAAAACAGACAAGCTGATATTTCGTTTCATCAAATTGACAAACGTAATAATGCACGAATTAAATTTCAGCGTATCAACGCAGAGACAGGAAAAATTGTGCCTTGGGAAAACATTACCCGTGGTTACGAATATGAAAAAAATACGATAGTGCCGGTGCCAGATGAAGTGTTAGCTAATGTCGCAGGTGAAAATGATCACGTCATTGATATAGAAAATTTTATAGACAATAAAGACTTAGATATTTTAACCATTGATAATTTCTATTATTCAGTGCCAGACAAAAAAGGTGAAAAGGGTTATGTGATTTTAAGAGAGGCATTAAAAGAAGCAAAGAAAATTGGCATCGCTAAAGTCATTATTTCTACCAAAGAATATGTTGCAGCAGTGATGCCTTATCAGGGTGCATTAATTGTATGTTTGTTAAAATATGATGAAGAAGTCAAAAAACCTTCTGAATTTGATTTGCCTACAAAGGAATTAAGTAGCTATAAAGTGAGTAAAAAAGAAATTGAAATCGCTAAAAAATTAATTAGTGCTATGGCGGCAAAGTGGAATCCAAAAAAATATAAAAGTGAATATCAAAGCGCCATTCACAAATGGGTTGAAGAAACCGTTAATAAATTACCTCATCCTAAATCCAAAAAACGAGCTACTAAAAAAGCCTCTAATCTGGTTGATTTTGTAGATTTATTAAAAAAGAGCTTACAAACGAATGGTAAAGAAAGTGTAAATAAAAAAGTAAAAAAGAAAAAAACAATAGCTGCTTCGCTTTCAAAAACACATAAAATACTTAAATCCAAACATAAATCTGCTAAACAGATGAACATGACTAAACATTAATGATGGCATGATGTATCACGATTCTTTCAATTCGTTTGTTTTCTCTTTATTAAAAATAAATAAGTGAAAAGTATTTCGAAAAGTAAGCGTATGGGCAAATACATCTTTTTAAAATAACTTTATTCCAGCATGCTTCTCTCCTCGAATAACTGGAGAGCCAAAATGAATAACGATTTGAAGGCCATTTATTATGAAACTAATTGCTTTACATTGTGGTACCGTTGTCTTGAGAAGGGAAGATTTGTGTTTTCTAAAAATGCACAAAGTCATATTGAAATGAGCCAAGAACATTTTAATTGGTTATTGGCAAGTGACAAATATTCGCGATTGAATACTATGGAACCAAGTCAAGTAGCAAAAATTATTGCTAGAGAACCTCGAACAAATAGCGGTAGTTTGTTATATTGTGTGCATGAAATTCGTAAAAGGAGAAACCAATGTTTGGTAGGCTGCACTCTGGTGATAATTTTACAATGTGGGAAGTTGATGATGAAATTCGACAAATATCTAATCGTGAGGCAAATAGGATGAGGCATCAAGCTGAGCAATGGAAAGCAAACGATCATAGCGATAATGAAGATTATGTACAGCGTAGATCAAAGCTATAAATGGTTTCGTATATTCTTAAACAATTCAAAGCACCTGTTAAGCACCAGCCAAGAATAATGGCCGCGTCAGCGAGGCAAATACATTGGACTTCCATAAGCGTTCTCCATCTACAGCGTGGTGGATAAATATAATGAATTTAATACGTTGTGAATGTTATGAACGCTTACATTATCGTAAGCGTACTGAGAAGTGCATTTGCCAATACGCTTACTTCGAAAATAATTTAAAGCGCATTTTAAGATGCGCTTTAAATTTATTATAATTCTTATTTTATAGCTTTTAATTCGCAAATCATGCTTCTAGGATCTGAAAAGCTGCAATTATTTACATAAACGTTAGGCGCTGTGGTGTTAAAAAACAATCCAATAGGTATGGTGTGATCTTGATTAATATAGCCACAGATGGCACCTGAGGTAGTGATATAGCCGATAATTTTTGCATCTGGTTTGATATTTGCTAATTGACTGCCATCTAACTTAATTTCTAGTTGAAAAGGGCCTTCTCCTTTAATCTTTGTAGCCGTTGCTCTAGCAGAGATATCACACATTTCTCCCCTACAACTTTTTTTTGTTATTTGAACGGGTAAGGGACATTTAAAGTTATAAATACCCTCAGCCAATACGTTAAAGGAAACCAAAGAGGTAAGCGTAAGCAAAAGTAATTTGTTCATGATTTTACTCAATAATTAATTAATAAAGCTAATATCTTACATTTTGATTTTTAATTGTCAAAAAGGGTGAGTGCTTAACGCATGTATAGCATGTATAGCATGTATAGGTGTTTTGAAGGTTAATTTTTCTTTAAGAGTGAACATAGCCTCTGCAAAGAGAGGCTGCGTTCACAGAGTTGATTGATTATCTAGGGCTGCGCGGCCTTGCAACTTCTAGCTCAGGGGTTTTTTCTATTTCAGGATTCTTAGCTTTAGCAGCAGGGTTAAAATTTGAAAGTGTAGCAATAAAAAATTGGATTCGTGAAGGTCCCATAATGATTTTCTTTATCTTTATCTTTGTCTCCTCATCAGAATCAGAAGAAGATAGCGCATCATCAGAATCAGAATCAGAAGAAGATAGTTCATTATCAGATGAGAGCTCATCATCATCATCAGCTAATAATAATTTCAGCGTCAATTCTTCCGAAGCGACCACATAATCATAATTACCATTTTTAGTTTGATCTCTTGCTCTTTCTAAAATAGTTGGGAATTGATCGGCAATAACAGGAAACTCATTTTTGAAATTATCGAATAGTTTGCGCAAAGCAGGACGAGGGAGATAAAAAGTGGAATCATTGTCGTTATCTTCGCTTCCCGAAAAGAGTTTAATATTTTCGTCCACATTATTTTTCAAATAAGAAAGGATTTTTTCTTTCTCAGGGTCGCTTAAATCATTTTCAGAAAAAACAATTTGAAGACTGTCGTCCGATTGTACTACAAAACCTGAGAAATCTTTTTTAGCATCATAATCAACTTTAGCTAATTTAGCGATGACGTGATGTATGATGGCTGTATCATTAGCATTAATGTTATAGGGGGATAAAAATTCATTAATTTCTGAATGAAAAGAAGAGGGGTGCATACGATGTCCTTATGTTGTAAATGTAGGTAAATCATTTGGTTAATTTAACAGGCAAAGTGTAATCTGCTTATCTTAAGAAAAACTTAACATAATTAAAAAGTACGAGATATTAATGTTTTGGTGAGTATAAATTTGGAAAAGCATCGATTTTATCAATGTCCTCGCTTGATAACTTCAAGTTTAGCGATTCAAAATTCATTCTGACGTGATCCTTCTTATCCATCCCAGGAATAGGAATAATATGTTCGCCTTTAGTCCTCAGCCAAGCTAAGGCAATCATGTAACTGGACGCCTGATATTTTGTGATAAGAGGTTGATATAAGTCAGAGTTGGCTAATTTAGTGTGCTCAAGCCAGCCGCCTAAAGGGCAGTAAGGAACATAAATAATGTTTTTTGATTTACAAAATTCAATTAATCCATTTTGTAAGTCACCTTTACAAAAAGGATTACATCTGTTTTGCACGGCAGCAATGCTTGTTAGACTGATAGCTAATTTGAGTTCATCTAAGGTGACATTGGCAATACCAATATTTTTAATTTTCCCTTCTTTTTTTAAATTAACCAGCTCACCAATAGAATCTTCTAAAGGAATATCAGGATCGGGGCCATGAAGATAATAAAGTGTATGTTCTGTTGTATTCAAATGAATTAAACTTTGCTCGCAACCATGGCGCAAGTTTTTGGGATGACCGCCTCGCAATTCCCAGCCACCATTAGGGCGCGTTGCACCGCCTTTTGTTGCAACCAAAATGTCATCTCTTTTGCCTAATTGTTTAAGTGCTTTATAAATAAGTTTTTCATTATGGCCTTTGTCAGATTCATCTAGACCATACACGTCAGCCGTATCTATAAAATTACCGCCTAGCGTCATGAATGTCTCAAGAATGTTTATGGATTCCTGTTCTGAAGGCCTGCCTACAAGTGAAAAAGGCATTGCCCCCATTCCTATAGGAAAAAGGGAATAACGATCTTTTAAGGGTTGCGGTGTCAAAGTGTTTTTCTCATGAGATAAAATTTATACTTTATATTTATAATTTATTCACGACTTTAAACAAAAAGCCTTTGCTTCTGTTGCTTTATATTTAGCGAAAAATAAGATTATAACGTTCTATTTTTTGTTAAAATTTAATATAACTTTGTCATCGTCTCTTTCAATATTCAAATATTTACATTTTTCTTTTACTTCATTTGCAGCTTTCTTGTTCTTCATTTTTACTTCACGCCAAAACGGTGATTCTCCGTCATAACATAATTTGAATAGGGTGTCTTCTGCCGTCCGAGTAGGGAAAGGGGGAAGTGGTTTTGTTGGGCGAGAGGAAGACCAACCTTCTATTTCTTGTGAATTGTCTGGGCTTGAATTTTTACTATCATTTTTTTTCATTATTTTAATACTCCCTTTATTAATTGATATATAAAAAGCTTACACAGAAGACGACTTAAGCAGATGCACAGTTTCCCACCATTTGCTAATCTTGCCATTCTCAAATTCGTAAATAGCCATCACGATTAATTCATCATGTCTTCCGGATTTCCACTCTGTTTCTATTCTATAACGCGTAACAGCTTTCTTTCCATCAGTAGAGAGGAATGCATCATCAAAAGGAAAATGAAATTTAACTTTTGCGTGTGTGTTAACTAATTCACCCACATGAGAAACAAATTGATCATAATCCATTATTTCTCCGTTTGTTTCTAAGTGGAATGGATTAGAAAAATAATTAGGAATTTTTGTTGGATTAATCGCTTCAAAAATATCTCTAAACATATTTTGTACGAATTCAATTTTATTCAGCATCGCTTTTCTACTTAAGAAGGATGGATTAAGCTGTTAATTCTTCTTTTTAGCAAATAAATCCATAAATTCGTTGACGGGCATATTATCTAATACATCTGGCGTGTGAAAAAGCGTTAACATTTTTTGCGTCACTTCATTACCATAATGTGGCGTAATATTTTCTACAAATTTTTTGTATAAAAGCGGGATGCCTTCTTCGCGTCTACGCTTATGACCTATGGGATATTCAACAATTACTTTTTCAGTCTTGCTGCCGTCTTTAAAATAAATTTGCAAAGCATTGGCAATGGAACGTTTATTTGGATCCAAATAATCTGCGGAAAATTGTTTATCCTCTACGACTTCCATTTTTTCACGTAATGCATCTATATTTTTATTTTGAGCAAACTCATTTTCATAATCGTCAGCTGTAAGATTGCCCTGCAATAAAGCAACAGCGACCATATATTGCAAGCAATGATCTCTATCCGCAGGATTATGTAGCGGACCGGATTTACTGATAATCCGTATGGCAGATTCTTGTGTTGTTAAAACAATTTTTTCAATTTGATCCAATTTATCTTTAATGTGAGGATGAAGTATAACAGCACATTCCACAGCTGTTTGCGCATGAAACTCTGCTGGGAAAGAAATTTTAAATAAAACATTTTCCATCACATACGCATCATAAGCTTTGGGGATGCTAAGGGCGTTGCCTTGTAAGACACTATCATTAAAACCCCATTTTTTTGCGCTGAGTGCGCTGGGATAACCCATTTCACCTTGCAGCGTTAACCAGGCTAAACGGGTTGCGCGACTGGTTGCATCGCCTGCTGCCCAAGATTTTCGTGATCCGGTATTTGGTGCGTGTCGATAAGTACGTAAGCATGCCCCATCTAACCAAGCTTGAGATAATGCTTGCGTGATTTGTTCGCTAGAGCCGCCTAATAAATAAGTAGCAAGTGCAGTAGATGCTATTTTTACTAAAATGACGTGATCGAAACCTAAACGATTAAAGCCATTTTCTAAAGCCAAAATACCTTGGATTTCGTGTGCTTTAATCATAGCTTGCAAAACATCTTTGATTAAAAGAGGAGGTTTCCCCTCAGCGATTTTTTTTCGACTGATATAATCTGCAACCGCTAATATCGCTCCCAAATTATCAGAGGGATGACCCCACTCAGCTGCAAGCCACGTATCATTAAAATCTAACCACCGTATCATGGCGCCAATATTAAAGGCGGCAAGGATAGGATCAAGCATAAAGTCTGTGCCTGGAACCCGCGCGCCTACAGGAACAGTCGAACCGGGAATGATAGGCCCCAATAATTTTGTACAAGCAGGATAACGTAACGCTAAGATGCCACAACCTAAAGCATCCATTAAACAATAACGCGCAGTTGTAAAGGCTAATTCGCTTTTAATCACATGATGAGCTGTGTAATCGGCAATTTGTGTTAGTTCTTTATCGAACGCAGGACGTTTGTTTTCGTCAAATAAGTTATGTAAAGCCATATTAAAAGCTAACCTCTCTCTTCGTTGGTGATCAGTCCTTATGAACTTTCATCTACTCGCTAATCGATGAAAGTTTTCTTGCATGAATGCATATTTATTTTGGTGTTTCTATTTACCTAGTCACTTATCTATTTTCTATCTATCTTCTATAGGCGTAAAAGGGCGCGGTGCAGGACCGACATAATTTGCTTCTGGTCGTATTAGTCGGTTATTTCCGCGTTGTTCAAAGATGTGTGCGCTCCAACCACTTAAACGTGCCATGACGAATATCGGTGTAAAAAGATCCGTTGGAATACCACAAAAATGATAAGCCGTTGCACTATAAAAATCTAAATTAGGAAATAATTTTTTCTCATCCCACATGATTTTTTCTATGCGTTCTGACACGGCATAAAGATAGCCATCTTTAGCTTGACTTGAGAGTTTACGTGACCATGATTTAATAATGTCAGATCTAGGATCAGAAATTTTATAAACCCTATGACCAAAACCCATGATTTTTTCTTTGTTCGCCAGCATTTCTTTAATGCCTTTTTCTGCTTGATCTGGCGTTTTATATAAGCTGATTAAGCGCATCGCTTCTTCATTGGCACCACCATGCAAAGGGCCTCTTAATGTGCCCACCGCAGAAACAATAGCGGAATAAAAATCAGAGCCCGTGGAGGCGGTGACACGCGCAGCAAAAGTAGAAGCATTTAATTCGTGCTCTGCATACAGTATTAAAGAAACATCAACAGCTCGGCGAATTTCATCAGAGGGTTTTTTATTGTGGAGTAATTGCAAAAAATAACCTGCGGTTGTTTTTTCTTCACTGTGCCACGTTTCAAGACGACCATTGTTGTGATGGAATTGATACCAATAAAGCAACATGCTAGGTGTGCAAGCAATGAGTCTATCTGCTATTTCCTGGTCTTTGTATTGTGAAGATTCAGGTTCTAAGGTTCCTAACATAGAAATGCTAGTGCGTAACACTTCCATAGGATGAGCGGAACCTGGAATGGTTTCTAATAAGAGTTTTAATTCATTGGGTAAGCGACGTAACTTAAAGAGTTTCTCACAGTAGGCTTGTAATTCTGTCAGCGTAGGCAATGTGCCATAAAGCAGTAAATAAGCTACTTCTTCAAAAGAGGCGTGTGCGGCAAGATCGTGTATATCATAACCTCTGTAGGTTAAGCCTATTCCTTCTTTGCCTACAGTTGATATCGATGTATCGCCAACAATAATGCCTTCTAATCCGCCTGTTTTTGCAGTCATTTATTTTTTCCTTTTGCAAAGAGATCATCTAATGTTTTTTCATAATGGTAATAATCTAACACGTCATAAAGTTGTTCGCGTGTTTGCATTTCAGATAGGAGAGAGGCTTGCGTGCCTTGGGTACGAATGGTTTGGTAAGCTTGCATAGCCGCATGGCTCATGGCTCTAAAGGCACTAAGCGGGTAAAGAATAAGCTGAATACCAGCTTCCTGTAAGGCTTCTTCCG
>Ga0207124_1121_pt1 | contig 11053 bp, 10 predicted proteins | sample Alteio_BWMinHeat_37_FD_153506 | JGI IMG/M metagenome (GOLD analysis project Ga0207124, IMG submission 153506) | Enriched cells from forest soil in Barre Woods Harvard Forest LTER site, Petersham, Massachusetts, United States -... | ecosystem: Environmental > Terrestrial > Soil > Temperate forest >... | reverse complement strand
GCCCTACTCTGGAAAGGATTTTCGGGATTACTCCTGTAATATTTATTTCCTATTTTCATTAATACAATTCTATCTGTAATTCCACAATCAAAAGATTCCCCGTAGTAACGGCGGTAAGAAAGCGGTGCGTATTAAGATCAACGGCGAAAGCGGTTACTGCGAATTTCAGTTCGTGGTTGTTGAAGATGATGACGGGGGTGCTGTCTATGCCGCCTGCTGTGCTGCCGAGGTAGAGGGTTACTTTGTCGGTGAGGTTGGCGACTTGTTTTACTTTGCCTCTTATTTCGTCTCCGGCTACGAAGGTGGTGGTTACTATCTGGCTGGTTTCGGTGGTTTTCATTTTGCGTTTGAAGAGGGTCTGCATTTTGTTTCGCAGGGTCTGGAGGTCGAATACGGTTTCTATCTTTGGCAAGTCGTTCCAAAATTTATTCATCAATATTCCTGCATCTGCAAATTGCGTTCCCATAGTAGAAACCCTTGCCGCTTCGAGGGTTATCCTTGTATTCACCTTGCCTGTCTTGCCACTCAATTGAGTGTTGCGGGCGGTATCTATTTCGGTGAATGCCGCATCTACCAGTACCTTCAGGGGAGCCAGTGCCACTTCGGCTCCTATATTAATGCTCAAGGTCTCGATGGCACCGATTTTCATTTCTGTTTTACCTTTTTCGAATGGTATTCGAAGTTTAGCGAATAATTCCTTGAATCGCGCGCTGATTTTGGCATGCACCAGGATAGTCATTCCTATCCAAATATCGAGTTTGCCTGGAATCAGTTTCATCAGTTGCGACAGGCTCAAGGTTTTTCCGCTCAATGTGCCACCTGCCGCCACCCATGCGTTGTAAGCGAGTTTGTAGGCGAGATGAAGAGGATGATAGCGGGCATACATCGTCGCCCAGTCTGTATCGAGCGGAAAATCCACCGTCATCTGAAAAAGATAATTATCGTGAGCCGTACTTAACTTCAGGGCTTTGCGAAAACTGCCTTTAGTAGCATTCAGAAATTGGTTATCCGAATAATTCCATTTTTTATTTTTGGACATCTTTATTTTTTATTTTGTTTTATTATTCTCTATCGTATCCAGATGCTTTATCATCATCCTTATATTGGGAATGTCATGAATCACTTGCTTTTGTTCTGATGAAACATTAGGAACGTCTTTATTCATCTGCTTTATGACAGGTGAAACATTAGGAACGTCATAAATCACTTGCTTTTGTTCTGATGAAACATTAGGAACGTCCTGAAGCATCTGCTTTTCGACCGAAGAAACATTAGGAATGTCATGAAGCATCTGCTTTTCAACCGAAGAAACATTACGAATGTCCTGAAGCATCTGCTTCACGACCGGAGAAACATTAGGAACGTCATAAAGCATCCGCCTGCACTTTTGAAAAAAGTACGCAAAATGCGGAATTTGATGATTGCCTTCCACAAGTGATTGATTTACAGCTACATCGGCATTATGATTTTCGGGTTTAGAAGTCGTTTTAATGGCAATGAACAACAAAACATACCTTGGTTTCATCAGCGAAACTGAATTTATCGGTGGTAAAACAGGATTATTTGTTGTTATTTGATTCATTACATTACTTACTTTATTGCCATCAGGAGTAGTTTTTACTGACGTGGCTGAATGTTGTTATTCATCATTAACAAGGATAGTTTTTGGATGTTTACTGACATAATAGTCATGGTCTCTTAGTTTCTTTTTCAATCGGAATTCCTCATCGGTTTTATATTTCTCCTTCTGATATTCATTATTATGAATATCCCTGTCATGCGCCCATGTTTTATCTTTTTTGCGTTTGCAGCAATGCCATCTGTTCTTGCCTTTCTTATTCTTTTCATGCTTCACGGGGTCGTTCTTTAAATCAATTTGAGCATCCCTCACAGCTATCCGTTCACGGTCAATATCCTGCTCATGCATCGTGGCATTACGAGTAGCGCGTTTTTCTTTATTAAAAAAGGTCTTGAAAAGATTTTGTAATTCCTCCAAACAAAGTTCGGGATTTTCCACCAAAATATTATGGACAATATCCAAATACGAAAATGTCGCCTGGATTTTATACCGCTCAAAATAGTCTTTGGCGAATTCCTTGAAGGCATTGTAGGTGTTGGTAGTGAGAAGCATTTTTTAGGAATTGGTATTGGTTGTAAATGGTGTTCAAGAAAATAGTTTGGTAGAATTCGGGCGACAAAATTATAAAACATATTTAACAATACCAAGCAATATGTTATAATAATTCAACACTAATAAAGAATAGACTCTTTTATCCGATACATCGGATTGCCCTGTTAAAAGGCTGATGAAAGTCCCAGGGGGACGGGCTTTTGGTAGAAATAATTAGTAGAGCTCTTCGGAAAATAAAAAAGGGGGGGGAACGCAGATGATATACATCCTCCTTAAAATATAAACCTTATATAAACTTAGATATTATATAATAAAGAATACCGCTAAGTACCGCCGATGCAGGGATGGTAAGTATCCAGGTAGCGATGATATTCCCGGCAATGCCCCACCTCACGGCAGAGAATCTTCGGGTAGTTCCTACTCCCATTATTGCTCCGGCTATCGTCTGTGTGGTACTCACCGGAATGCCCATGGCAGTAGCAGAAAACAAAGTAATGGCTCCTGCGGTTTCAGCACTGAATCCGCCTATTGGCTTGAGATGAGTGAGCTTCATTCCCATCGTTTTTACTATCTTCATTCCACCGGATAATGTCCCTAATGCAATGACCGATAAAGCTAATACCTCTACCCAGAAAGGTACTTGCAAATCGGGATAATCATATAGATAATCGTGAACAAAAGGGATGTCTTTGGTGGTGAATAAAAGCATGGCGATGATACCCATTGTCTTTTGAGCATCATTGCCGCCATGCCCGATACTAAAGGAAGCTGAGGATAGCAACTGCCCGATGCGAAAGACTTTATCTACCTTCTGCGGACTGAAACTCTTGGAGATCCATAAGGTAAGAACCATGATGAAATATCCCACTATCAATCCAATGACAGGAGCAAGTGCAATGAATAAAATAGTGATGAATATTTTTGAATGAAGGAATCCTAAACCGGTGCCTAATATCAAGGCATGAGGACCTCCCTTGACTAATGCTGCGCCGATTAAACCACCGATTAATGAATGAGAAGAACTTACCGGAATACCTAAGCGGGCACAGAAGAAATAAGCCCAAATAATTGCTCCTCCTAATGCCGCCAAAACAAGATAAACAGAGATGACATCCTTCGTAACGATACCAGTACCAATGGTCTTGGCAACCGGCACACCGAAGATAAACAAGGCGACAAAATTGAAGAAGGCAGCCCAAATAACTGCTGCTCTTGGCGAAAGGATTCTTGTCGAAACAATTGTGGCAATGGAGTTTGCCGCATCGTTCATTCCATTAACGAAATCAAATACCAGTGCAGTGAATATGGTAAAGAATACTAATGTCAGCATACTATCTTAGCTGGACTTTACGATGATGGATTCAAGGATATTTGCGGCATCCTCGCACATATCTGTAGCCGTTTCGAGGGAACTTAATATCTCTTTAATCTTAATAATCTCGACAGCATTCTTTTCTTCTTCAAAGAGGCGAGCAATGGAGTTATCAAAGATGTCATCAGCATGGTTTTCGATGCTGTTGATGCGTATGCAGGCTTCCTTTATCTTAGAAACATTCTTCATATTCCTAAGCTCATGAATGGCTTTGTGCAATTCCTCCGCACACTTCTCTATCAACTCCGAAAGTTGAATGAGATCGTTGGTGATATTGGTTACTTTATACAATTCGATTCTCTTTGCAGAGCCATGAATATAATCAACAATATCATCCAGAGCAGAAGTAAGTGCATGAATATCTTCCCTGTCAAACGGAGTGATGAAGGTAGCATTCAACTCATGGAATATCTCATGCGAAATATCATCGCCGATGTGCTCCAGGTGGCTTATGTTCTTAATTAATTCCTTCCTCTTTTCTTCGGGAGAATTAACCATCTCGACCAATACATGAGAGATGTCGAGAAGGTTTCCTGATGCTTTCTCCAAGAGGAGATAAAACTTTTTGTCCTTAGGGATAAGGTATTGTAAAAAATGATCTACTTTCATTTGTGCTTAATTTAATTCGGCTGCAAAACTATCAAAAGAAAATCTAATGTAAAGAAATTGTAAAGTCAATGTAAATTTATTGTTTAGAGTATCCGATGTTTCCTTAACCCGATAATTTCTTTAATTTGCAGAATATACGATATACCTTTACAATGCAGTGCGAAATAATAACAATAGGCGATGAGATTCTGATAGGACAAGTTGTGGATACCAACTCTGCATGGATGGCTAAGGAGTTGAACCTGGCAGGGATTAGCGTTAAGCAAATAACATCCGTCTCTGATGACAAGCAGCATATCATGAATGCTTTGAATGAAGCCCGAACCCGTGTGGATTTGATACTGATTACAGGTGGTTTGGGACCTACCAAAGATGATATTACGAAGGCTACCTTGTGCGAGTATTTCAACACGACATTAGTTAGGAACTGGGATGTGTTTCGAGAAATAAAGAAGGTGTTTGATTCAAGAGATTTGCCTTATACTGACATTAATCAGAAGCAAGCTGACGTGCCGGTTAATTGTAAAGTCATTATGAATACCAAGGGAACTGCCCCTGGAATGTGGTTCGAGGAATTCGGAAAAGTTTTTATTTCCATGCCAGGTGTTCCTCATGAAATGATGGCTATGATGAGTAACTTTGTCATCCCTAAGTTGAAGGAACATTTTGAGACCCCATACATTCTTCATCAGACAATATTGGTACAAGGAATAGGCGAATCTTTTCTCTCCGAAAGGATTGCCAGTTGGGAAGATGCGTTACCAAAAGGGTTTAAATTAGCCTATCTTCCAGCCATAGGAACATTAAGACTGAGGCTATCTGCAACAGGGGAGGATAAAACGAAGCAGGAGAAGCAAATGAAGGACTTGATAGATAAATTAACCCCGATAATTTCACAATATATCTATAGCTATGAGGATGAAACAATGGAGCAAATAGTTGGAAGACTATTGAAAGAAAAAGGGATGAAACTATCAACGGCAGAGAGTTGCACAGGAGGATATATAGCCCACAGGATAACAAGCGTACCGGGGAGTTCGGCATACTTTGAAGGCTCATTAATCACCTATTCTTATGAGATAAAAGAGAATATCCTTGGAGTGAAAAAAGAAACATTAGAGCAATATGGTGCTGTTAGCGAACAAGTGGTTCTTGCAATGGCAGAGGCAGCCAGAGAACAATTCAAAACGGACTATTCCATAGCAGCATCAGGTATAGCTGGACCAAGTGGTGGCACGAATGAAAAGCCTGTCGGAACAGTGTGGATAGCTATCTCTACGCCACACAAAACCTTTGCAAAGAGGTATCAATTTGGTAATGACCGAGAGAGAAATATCATCAGGACCAGTATCACTGCGCTCAATCTATTGAGGGTAGAACTGCTAAAAGATTAATGATATTTTGTTAATTTCACGCCCTCAAAAACTAATAATAAATCTATGAAAGGAATAATTTTAGCTGGAGGTTCAGGCACACGATTGCATCCCCTGACGTTGGCGGTAAGCAAGCAGTTGATGCCTGTCTATGATAAGCCAATGATCTATTATCCATTATCGGTTTTGATGATGTCAGGCATCAATGAAATCCTTATCATCTCTACGCCGGAGGACTTGCCTAAGTTCAGAAAACTGTTGGGTGACGGACAGAATATAGGATGTAATTTCAGCTATGAAGAACAACAAATTCCAAATGGTCTTGCACAGGCATTTGTTATCGGAGAGAATTTTGTTGGCAAGGATAAAGTGGCATTGATTCTTGGAGATAATATCTTCTATGGAAGCGGTTTGCAGCCCTTGTTACGAAGCAATAACAATCCTGTAGGAGGAGTGATATTTGCTTACCACGTCTCAGATCCGGAGCGTTATGGTGTCGTTGAATTCGATAAAGAACATAAGGTTGTTTCGATAGAAGAGAAGCCAAGGGAACCTAAGTCAAACTACGCTATTCCAGGTTTATATTTCTATGATAATTCCGTCATTGAAATAGCTAAGCACTTACAGCCAAGCCCAAGGGGAGAGTATGAAATCACTGATGTCAACAAAGAATATCTTAAGCTCGGCAAGCTGAAAGTTGGAATTCTTGACAGAGGTACGGCTTGGTTGGATACAGGCACTTTTGCCTCACTTATGCAAGCCGGTCAGTATGTCCAGGTCATTGAAGAAAGGCAGGGTCTCAAGATTGGTTGTATTGAGGAAGTGGCTTACAGAATGGGCTTTATAGACATGGAACAACTGATTAAAATAGCACAGCCATTATTGAAGAGTGGCTATGGAAATTATCTTCTTGATATACCAAAAGAAAAATAGATGACAAGGAAAATATTAGTTACCGGAGGAGCTGGTTTTATAGGTAGTGCATTGGTGGAAGAACTGGCTTTGGATAAGAAAAACAATATCGTAATTATTGATAATTTCTCCACCGGTTCTGCTGAAAAGATACCTGATTCCAAGCTTCACAACATACGCAGCATTAAGGCTGATGTCAATGATTTCAGGGAGATGGAAGGAATCTTTTATTCCAACAATTTCGATTATGTTTTTCATTATGCTGCAATGGTAGGTGTGAAACGCACTTTGGCTAATCCTGTTGGTGTGTTGAATGATATTGATGGCATAAAAAATGTCCTTTCCCTTTCAAAGAATACCAGTGTGAAAAAGGTATTTTATTCCTCCTCTTCCGAAGTCTATGGCGAGCCTGTGGAGTATCCTCAGAATGAACATACCACACCATTGAACTCTCGCCTTCCTTATGCTATTGTGAAGAATGTCGGCGAAGCTTTCTTTAAATCTTATCATAAAGAATATGGCTTGAACTATACCATCTTCAGATTGTTTAATACTTATGGTCCAAAGCAAAGTATGGACTTCGTGATGTCTAAATTCATTGCTTGCGCAATAAATAATACGGATATTACGGTGTATGGAGAGGGTAATCAAACCAGGACTTTTTGCTATGTCAGGGATAATATCGCGGCGATGTTGAGTGCCTTCTACAACAACAAAATTGTGAATGATGTAGCGAACATAGGCAGCGATCAGGAAATCACCATTCTGCAGCTCGCAAAACTTATTATCAAGATCACGAATTCTAAATCTAAAATCATTCATCTTCCGGCTCTTGAAGAGGGAGACATGACTCGACGCCGTCCTGATATTACGAAGATGAAATCGTTATTGGAAAGGAAACTTACCCCATTGGAAACAGGCATCAAAGAGACGATAGAGAACAATCAGTTTATGATATAATAATGTACTCTTTTGACGATCTAAGGGATAAGATTCAGGAAGCCTTCTCCATACTTTCTTTTCAAAAACAGCCGCAAGAACTTTATGAACCTATCAGCTATACGCTGTCATTAGGTGGGAAACGAATGCGCCCTGTTTTGTTGCTGATGGGATGTGATTTATTCGGAGGCGATATCGCGAAAGCACTTGCTCCGGCGATGGGTATAGAGGTGTTTCACAATTTTACACTGCTGCACGATGATATTATGGATAATGCTCCATTGCGTCGGTCTCAGCCTACTGTGCATCATAAATGGAATACCAGCATTGCCATTCTTTCAGGTGACACCATGCTGATAGAAGCTTTTCGACTGATGATGCAAGTTGAAAATAACCAACTGAGGCAAGTGCTTGACATCTTCAACAGCACAGCGATTCTGGTGTGTGAAGGTCAGCAATTAGACATGAATTATGAGACCCAAAAAGATGTTTCGATTCTGGATTATCTTGAAATGATTTCATTGAAAACGGCAGTGCTTCTTGCTGCCTGTTTACAAATCGGAGCAGTGATAGCAGGGGCAGATGTGGAGGATGCGCGGCATCTTTATAACTTCGGAAAATACCTCGGCATAGCCTTCCAGTTGCAGGATGATATATTGGATGTATATGGAGATAAAGATAAGTTTGGGAAGCAAGTGGGAGGTGATATTATCTCTAATAAAAAAACTTATTTATTGCTGAAAGCATTAGAATTGGAAGCTCTTTCTGATTCCATATCATTGAATGAATTATTAATAAATAACCATATCTCATCTCAAGATAAAGTCGAAGCTATTACTGCTATTTATGATCGTCTTAAAGTAAAGGAATTTGCTATTCAGGAGAAGCAAAATTTTTACGAAATAGCGATGAAGGAATTAGAAGCCATTGATCTCCCTCAAGAAAGAAAGTCAGCATTGACTTCGTTTGCGAAGTACCTGATGGTCAGGGAGATTTGATTTAGCTTTTCAGCGGGTTTTAAACCTGAAAATTGGACAGTCGGAGGCATTTATATTCCCTGAAACAAAAGATATAATCTTCTGGTACTAAAAAACCTGACATAAATCATCCATAATAATGATCTAAGTCATGTTTATAAAATAATAACAAACCTACTTTTGCTTGGCAAATTATTTAATAATATGGAACAATCATTTTATACAATGGGCATTGATGTAGGTAGTAACTTCATAAAGCTGGTGCTGATGGATTACTCTGATAATCCATCCCTTCTCGACAAACAAACAGAGAAGATCCGCAAGCGAAACCCCACGCAGGTAGCAGATGAGATGATAAACACAATGCTTCAGAAAAACAACCTGAAATATGAAGATATTGCCTACCTTGCTTCCACAGGCGAAGGTGATTTAGTGAAGCGTAAACGCGGACATTTCTATGGAATGACAACACATGCAAAGGGTGCGCATTTCTTTTTCCCCGATGCAAGAACCGTTGTGGATATGGGTGCATTGTATGTTCGCGCAGTTAAGATCTCTGCTGATGCGCGCGTGGAGGATTATAAAATGACCGGGCAATGTGCCTCCGGTTCTGGGCAGTTTGTGGAGAATATTTCTCGCTATCTTGGCTTATCTATCGAAGAAGTCGGTGATGTTTCTTTGTCTGCCAAGAACCCGGAAATATCTTCCGGTATCTGCGCCGTTCTTGCCGAAACCGATGTTATCAATATGGTGTCTCGTGGAATATCTACTCCTGATATCATTAAAGGAATTCATCTTTCTATTGCTAATAGAATCATTAAACTATTGAGTTCCTTGAAAGGTGAGTCACCAATTATCCTTACCGGTGGCATGGCTTTGAATAAAGGAATGTTACAAGCTATTGAAGAACAATTACAGGAGACCGGAAAGAAGTTTGAGATTAAAACCCATCCTGATGCAGGTTATGCAGGTGCAATAGGTGCTGCATTATGGGGTGGCTTCCGACATATTAAATTAAAAGAAAAGCAAGCGGTGGCAGTGTAATCAACGAATAACGAATCGTTACAAATTTACGAATGAAAGGATATGCAAACTCTTGAAAGCGATATAAAGTTAGGTGAAGTTATTCCAAACATAGCGTCCCTGCTGGATCGCAATGTCAAATTGTTTGGTGATAAGATGGTTCTTCATGAGAAACGAAATGGTATCTATGAAGGGATCACTTGGAAAGAAATGTATGAAGATATTCTCAACATCGCCTTCAATCTTCATTATCATTTTGGCTTTCAAAGAGGTGATAAGATCGTAATCTTTTCTCCTAATAGAGTAGAGATGCTAATGCTGGAACTCGCTGTCATGGCTTCGGGAGGCATTGCAGTTCCTATCTTTGCATACTTCCATCAAGAGACTGCCGAACTTCTGATTAATCATAGCGATGCGAAGTTTCTTGCTGTGGCAGGAGATATTCAATTGAGCAGATTGAGTGAAAACCTGAATCTTGAGAAAGTCTTTGTATTCGATACTACAAATGTCAAGAAGTTCCATCAACAACATTCCTTCAATGAATTATTGACACCTCGAACAGATAAATCTTTTGTATTAGATACCTCAGCATATCCCGATGAGATATGCCTGAACATGTACACTTCCGGTACTATGGGAGTTCCTAAGTGTGTTCAATTAATGCACAAGAATATCCTTTCTCAACAAGCTGCTCTTGCTCAATTATGGAACCTTGATTCCAGTGATCGTTTCCTTTCATATTTACCTTGGCATCATAGCTTTGGTGGTATCTTTGAATTGTTTACCGGTCTTTATTCTGGTGCTACCATTGCTCTTGAATCGGGCTTTGGAAAAGACCCTAAAGTTATATTGGAAAACTGGAAATTAATCCAGCCTACCATCTTCTTCAGTGTGCCAAAAGTCTATCAATCTTTATTCGATTTAACGAGACAGGATAAGGAAGCAGCAGAACTTTTCTTCCATTCCGAATTGAAGTTCATCTTCACTGCTGCGGCTCCGCTTCCACAAAAACTTTCCGATGAATTCGAGCAAAGAAACGTCCCTGTAATAGAGGGCTGGGGGCTTACTGAAACTTCTCCATGCTGCACCTTGACTGATCCTAATAAGAAGCGTCATTCGGGTGTAGTAGGCAATCCCATTCCTGGCGTTACCATAAGGATTGCAGATGATGGGGAGATACAGGTTCATGGTCCTAATGTGATGAAAGCTTATTATAAAAATGATGAAGCCAATGTCGGAATCTTCAATGACGATGGCTACTTCTGTACTGGTGATGTTGGTGAGATTACTCCCGATGGTTTGAAATTAGTCTCTCGCAAAGACCGTATCTTCAAACTATCCAATGGAGAAAAAGTTATCCCTTCAGACCTTGAGAAGTTGATCGAGATGAAGTGCCATTACGTATCCTTTGCAATGGTTGTTGGTGGTGGCGAAGACTATCCTGTCGCCTTGTTATTCCCAAATAAGAAGCTCCTCGATCATCCTGATTATGCCAAGACTATAGAAGAAGGATGCTTCTGCCCACGCAACATGGAAGAGCTGGGTAAATGTCTGCATGGTTGCCTTCATGATGCCAACTGTGGCATTGGGCAAAAGTTCTCAAAGATAAAATCTGCCATGATCATTGACGATGAATTGTCGCTCGAAAAGAATACCATTACTCCCAGCATGAAAGTCGCACCAAAGAATGTTGTGAATGCCTATAAAGCTCACCTTG
>Ga0207124_1120_pt1 | contig 11054 bp, 6 predicted proteins | sample Alteio_BWMinHeat_37_FD_153506 | JGI IMG/M metagenome (GOLD analysis project Ga0207124, IMG submission 153506) | Enriched cells from forest soil in Barre Woods Harvard Forest LTER site, Petersham, Massachusetts, United States -... | ecosystem: Environmental > Terrestrial > Soil > Temperate forest >... | reverse complement strand
ATTTTTGGTTTATCGTTCTTTGACGCAACCAGCGATTACCAACGCTGACATTCTTAAATCTACCGATGTTGCAGCTATGGTTGGTGGTGGACCGGTTCCCGCCGGTGTGGTGACCGATATGTTTGTGCAAGGCGATGCGGTATATGTTGCGGTGGGCGCACCGGATGTCAATCAATTGCCTGGTATATTTAGTTCTTATGCGCTCTTTGATGAACTGGGCAGAATAAAAGGATGGACGCCCTGGCAGCGAGTTGGTGGTAGTACCAACAATATTTTTGGCGTCATGTACGACGGATTTGCAGGAAATTTCAATACGCTCGTGAGTAACAGTGCCAATCCAGCTACCATTATGACGGTAAAGCGCACATTGTGGAGCTCAGGTGATCCAACGGAACTTGCAAGTTTAAGCGCCTTACTCGGTACAGAGTTTCCGCTTTCGATTGCTGGTATCCAGGGCATGGTTGATTTGGCTTCAACAACTACCGGTCTGATTAATCAAACTACAACACCGCCAGGACAAACAGGTGTTGCGTGGCTGATAGCTACGAGCTTACAACAAATTTCAATAATACAATCAGGCGCTCGAGTAAATGGTGCTCTTGTTCCTACAGCTGGAGATTTTGCTACTGATGCGCAGGTGTTTAAAAATGGCGCACTTGGTACTATTCCGCTAACAGCAAAAGTAGTTACAATTTCCGGTGGAGCGCTCGGCAATGTGGGACCAATAACGTGCGCCGAAATTGCGGCAGTAGTAGGAGTGAATGGAAATTCATATCTTGCCGTGGGTGGCGTCGGTGGACTTGCGGTTCTTGTTCGACCAAATGGCAGTGGATGGAACACCGCAATGGGTATTGGTTCTGGATTTGTAAATCTGACCAATGATATGGCATTTAAAAATGTCGGCTCATTTAGCTTTGTGCGCAAATTGATCTGCGATCAAAATTATTTATATGTACTTTCTGACAGCGGACTTGATCGCATCGATATTGCAGCAAGCAATTTTGCAACTAATTCGATAATTTCTGTGCATTTGGCTTCACCAACTGATCTTCCTGGTGTTTCTGCAGGCGGCGTACTGCTTGATATGCTTATTTCGCAAAAACTTGCTCTGGTTGCAACTAACAATGGTCTCTTTAGAGTTGGCAATGGGGTAAATGTTGCAAGTCCAACAATAACTGGTCCGGCATCCCTTGCCTGGACCCAAGTTCCTCTGCCACAAACATTGCCACCAATTACCTTCATGTTTCCTCTTACCGCAACTGGCAAAAGCCAAGATCTTGCGACAGGACCTGGTGGTTTGGTCTATTTTGTAAGTGGCGACATTGGTAATAATCGATCGCGCATGTCGCGCATGTCGGTAAAAAATCTTACGGGCAACTTGGTTGATGCAACTACCATTCTTCCATTGAATGATTTGTTTATTCAAAATTCACCATCATTTTTTGTTAACCTCAGCGGATTCAGAAATCTCATCGCGACGCAAGGTTCGCGTTACTTAACTTCTGACCGCGATCTTACAGTTCCTGCCATGACGGCACTGTTGCCACCAAATATGGTGATAGGGTTCCCTCAGGCAACATTATCCGCGCAATTTATTACTATACCTGCCTCGACCAATGAACTAGTATATCTTGCACAAAGCTCCGCATCAGGCAGTTGGTTGCTCGCGGGAAATTTTGGCTTATTTGTTAATGAATAACAGAAAGAGTTTTTAGTATGGCTAATCGCATCTATCTTTTTGCAGCTCTTCTTTTTGTAGTTCTGCCTATCAATGTTCAAGCAATGTTTTTGCTACGTCCCTATGAGCAGATGGTTGAGCCAGAATTTCAAAAAGATTTTTGCTGGCAATTTTCGATACTTCCTGAAGTTGGTTTTGACACCGTTGCCTTTAATGAAAATGGTGCGTGTGTTAATCCACTACAGATTTGGAATCCAACCCAAGATGCGCTCAAAATGTTAGAAGGATTTGACCCTCTGAGTGCTATCGGTCAGTTGCGCACCAAAATTGGCGCTAATGATGATGGAGTGCGTGGGCATTTTATCGTCAATGGTGATTTCAAATATCATGGCGGTGTTGGTTTTTCTGCGCGCAAAGGGTTCCCTTATAATCTGTGTCTTGGTGTGCATATGCCGGTGTACTCTCTAGCGCTGCAAAACGTACAATGGATTAATGAAACACAAAATATCAGCGCCGATGATGCACGCGTACGCCAATATTTAACCAATGATTTTTTTACCAATGTTTTTGTGTTGGGAGATGGTCTTAGCTTGCAAGGCTGGAAACGTGCTGGCATTGGCGACCTCACGTTGATGGGAGAATGGATTCAAGAATTTGAACAAGAAAAAGAATTTTTGCACAATGTCCGGCTGCAGGCGCGCCTTGGCCTTGGTTTTCCTACCGGAAAAAAAGCCGATGAAGATAAGATTTTTGCTTTGCCATTTGGTTTTGATGGTGCGTATAGTCTCATTCTTGGTGCTGGCCTCACTGCAGAAATGGCGTGTTACTTGCGCGCAGGAGTGTATGTTGAATTAACGCACTTATTTAGCACTACGCAATGCCGACGCATAAAAACAAACATAAATCAGACCGAATTATTATTGCTGCAAAAATTCCCCGTGCTTAAAAATTATGGTCTTTTACAAGAATTTAATCTGTATGCCGAATTTCATCATTTCTTTGATGGATTTTCAGCAAAGGCAGGGTATCAATTCTTCCGACGAGGTGATGATAACCTTGTGATTATCGGCAATGAATTTTCTTCAAATATTTCAAACACTTCGTTGCAGCTTGAAGAATGGACGCTTCATCAGCTTTTCTTGATTGGAAGTTATGATTTGTTGCCAGAAGATGACTGTCGATTCGTGCATCCTTATGTTTCACTGTTTGTAAAACTGCCATTTAATGGCCAATTTAGAGCCCAGCAAAAAACCGTGGGCGCAGTGCTTTCTGTTGATTTTTAAGCAGCCTGCAAGCGTTTGATAGTGATCTCATTAATTGAATGCGAACCAATATAATGGAAAAAACGAGGACTATAAATTAAGGGCGCGGTTACTGCAATATAGAATGTTTCGTTTATTATTAAATTAATAATTTGATGTGTTTTGAGCTTTTGCAGGGGTCCCCTGCTGAGATTTTTCTAGCTTATTTTCTAATTCATCTGGATTTTTATCATACGGCAATTTGATCTTCTCAAAATAAATAAGCCAATCAAGTGTTTCTGCAATCATCTGAGCCAAGCCGCCATGAAATGGAATCCCTAATGTATTTGCATAAGTTGCAAGATTAAAAAGTATGGTAGCTCTTGCCGAAGGATTTATGAGCCAACAAAGAAATTTGCTCGTTTTCTTGTATCCACGTTTGTGACATTCCTCATAGGTTGATTTATTAAGTGCTCCAAAACAAATGCCAGTTATTATTCCTGCTAAGACACTTGCACTTAGTCCTGTAATAAAAATACCTGGATTGGTTTCTAATTTTACCGTGACTTGTGGGATTATGATTTGATAGTCACGTTGATAACTATAGTGCATGGCATTTGTAGGCGCAGCAGCTAAAATTAGACCAAGATAGATACATTTTCTAAGCATAAGAATTCCTATAAATATTAATAAAAAATATCACTTAGTTTATATAAAATTATTACCCTTAACAACTAATTTCACTGCAGTTATTGCCTTGCTCCACCTAATTTCCGTACTCTCAAAATAAGAAATTATTAATGAGTCCGCCTTTGCAAGCGCTACGTCGTGACACCACGCCATAGCGCAGAATGCGCAACGGCGGGTGGGGGATTTTTTATGACTAAATTCACGATCCGAATTAAAGGCCTTTTCTCACTTATTATTTTGCTTGCTCTCACTGGCTGCATTGAGCGCTCCTCCGATATTGCATCGGTTGAAAAATGCCCTGCACCATCGCAGAAAACTGAACTTATTAATCTCTCTCTCGCTAAAGAGCGGATAGAAGCATACTACGAGTGTGGTCAATATGATCGAGACATGGATGCGATTGTTAACCAAGTGATTTCCCACTTTTCAAAAATTTCACCCGAAAATAATGCAGCGGTAGTGTTTGATATTGATGATACGGTACTTTCTAGCTATTGCGATGAGAAATCGATCTCATTTGGCTATATTCCAGAATTTGCACACGAATGGGTCATGCGTGCTGATGCGCCGGCAATTGCCCAGTCAAAAAAACTATATGACTATCTTGTTAAACATGGATTTCATGTCATTTTTTTAACCGGCCGCAAGCTTGATGAATATGATGCTACCTTAAAAAATCTGCGTGAACAAGGGTTTTCCACGTTTGACAAGCTCATTGTGCGTTCGCCTGCAGAAGAACAATTATCTGCCCAAGAATATAAGACCGCACATCGCTCGCAGCTGACAAAAGAGGGTTATCATATTGTTGGCAGTGTGGGGGATCAATGGAGTGATCTTGAAGGTGGCAATGTGGGCTACAAAGTAAAATTACCAAATTATCGCTATTTACTTCGTTAAAAGAAGAGCTTCATCAAATTATCGCGTTTTGGAGTGGTAGAAACAATTTGTTTGTATGCGCCAGAACATAGCTAACGCTAAAAATGCATCAAGGTGTGGTGGTTATTGCAATACCCATAGGCATAGTAAAGCCATTAATAGTCATTACCGTAGGGTTTGTTTGGCCAGCAGCAAAATATGAAACGGTAGAATGACTACTCACATAAACAAAGTTATTTGCTATTGCTATGTGGCCGCCTACCGAAGGCAGTTTAATAGTAGCGACTACCATGTTAGTTGACAGCTGAATCATAGAAACAGTACTGCTGTTCTGATTTGCTACATAGGCATATTGGCCATCGCGAGTAATAGCAATACCTGCAGGGAAACTCCCAACAGTTATGGTGCGCAGTGGAGGATCCTCTTGACCAACAGGGAAATACGTAACGCTACCCGCATTGTTATTTGTTACATATACCATCTTATTATCTGGGGTAATAGCGATATCATAAGGATTGGTAACTTCTATAGTTGCGAAGAACATTGGACTACTGCCTGAAATGTCATAGACAGATATAGAATCGCTTCCAGAATTTGTTACATACAGATATTTACCATCTCGTGTAATTGCGATATTGAGAGGCGTAGCACCAACATATAATGTTCGTATCCACGAGGCAATGGGAGTTGGAAAATATGAGATTTTATTTGAATAAACATTTGTTACATAGGCAATGCCATGGAGATCGATAGCCATGCCTCCAGGCCCGTTAAAGTTCTCATCTTCTATGCTCGTTACAGCATTATTGTTGTGGGTATCAATAACTACAACATCGCCAAGGTTATGCGTGCCACCAGATGTATTGGTAACGTTTACATAGCGATTATTGGAAGTTATAACAACTCTTGTTGGCTCGCTACCGCCATGTGCACCAGCAGTACTTATGGTTTTGCCTGGTGTGTTGGTAGTAAGATCGATCGGAGTTACCGTGTTATTGGTGTAATCTGCTACATAGGCAACTTGAGTTGCTTGTGACGTTGAAACTACACAGGATAAAAACAGGAATAGATATTTGTTCATAATAGATGATCCAATTTTAAAACAAATTAATATTCTATTATATAATTTAATATAAAGCGAAGCCTGAATTCAAGAATTTTTTCATATTTTAGGACTTATCAGTGCAAATTATTGCGCTTTTTCATAGTAAGAGAGTACGGTAAAAAGGACGTTATTCTTTTGCAGGGGGAGCGTATGCTTAGTATTTCAAAATATTGCCGGGCCTATTTTTTTGTTGGTCTAATTACTACAGGTTTATCGGCTCAAATACCTCAATTACAACAAATAATTCCACCAGAGATTATCAACAAGGTAGCGACTATTTTTGGTACAGCCTGGACTGACACTCTTAAACTCATTCAAGAAGGTAAACCTATTGGTCTGAGCAATTTGCCGTTCTTAAATCAACTTGACATGCCTGCAACGATCAAAGAAATTTTTAATAAAATTGTTTTTCATAAACCCTGGTTTGACATTGTTACAACTGCTGGGTTAAAAAGTGAACCAGCAGCTGCAGGAGTTGCTGTTAAAGGTAAAGTTGATCTTTTTGGGGTGCCCGTCAACACGATGCTCTATTTTGGTCTTGACAGTCCCGAGGGTGTTGCACCAGATGTAAGTCTGCTTGTTGTTATTCCAAATGTCCTCAAAATTGGTCAGTTGGTGCCGCAGTTGACTTTCTTGGATAGTTTTACACCGCCGTTTGTGGTGCTTGCACTTTCTACATCGTCATATGAATTTAAGCAAGTTGGCGTGCGCTTAGAGCCGGGAGCAAATATTTTGCTTATGCTCGAAGCAAAAGGGGGGCTAGAAAAAATTACTGACCTCCTTGGTGAACGGATGAATGTTGTCGAAGTGTATGGCGTTATAAATCCTGAGATTAACGGCACGTCATTAACGGGTATTTTGCCAGGCAGACTAAAACTTGGACCATTTGAAACAACAGGGCTTAAACTTAAGTTAGCAATAGTACCACAGAGCGTTACTATGCCAGGTGTCTTTGTGCCACACTTTAGTATAGAAACTGGATTTCAAGTTACATGGCCCCTCATATTTAAGGAACCGCAACTTGTGCAAGGAGCAATTTTAGTTGCTCCAGATAAACTTCAAATATCGGCTTGGACTAAAGGCAAAATGGATTTGCCAAGTTTACCTGGCGCACATGTTGAGTTGCATGAGGTAGGCTTAACGGGCGAAGCTCAATGGGCGCAACTTGTCGGAACGGGAGGAACTATACCAATTTCTGGGGCAGGATTCCGAGGAAAAATTGCACTTAACCCCGCGTTAAAAGAACAGAGCAAGGAGTTAGAAGCCGCAGTTAAAGTTGCCTACACAACGGTTGGGGGTATTGGTGACTTTGTATTGCAAGCAAGCATGAGCGGCTACTTGAGCTTGGAAGAAGTAATTGATTTTGGCGCTTTGCAAATTAAAGAAGCTACCGCGGGGCAAATTAATCTTAAACCACAATACGCGGGTAAAATTCCTGATCTTGCTATTAATAATCCCCATCTGTATGTGGTTCCAAAATCAGTCGAGCTTGCTGGAAAATCTTACGAACCAGGCGTCAAATTTGGTGGAGATTTTAAATTTTTAGATGCCCTGGGCACTGTGAACTTTAGTATCTCATTGAATGAAGGTATTCGTGGGTTAGGATTTGTAACCAATACGCAAATTGGCGCATTAAAAATTACCGGATCGCGCCCAGAAGAAAAAGGAGCTCGCGTTGATTTTCGCATCGGCTTAGATGAGCAACAAAAGCTTGTAGCCTATTTTTATCTTTCAGGAAAAATTGTACTCGATATTCTTGGTGGCATTTCTTCTGATACCGTTATAGCAATTAAGGTTCCAGAGGGGCTTTATACCAAATCAACCACGAAGCTTTTTGATAAATTTGAGGCTGATTTAGAAATTAGAGCAGCATTAGCTGAAATTCTTAAAGAAGGGATTAAGCCCGAAAATTTCTTCATAACTGGTCATATGCGTCAAACGCTCATGAAATATATCGAAGAAGAGATGAACAAATTTGCACATGGTATCGTGCCTGATTTTGATAAAAAATCATTTGCAGAATTTGAACGCGTTGAAACAGAGCTCAGGCGCTTGCATAAAGAGTTGGCAGAAGAATGGCAAATATGTCGCAAACATAATTGGCCTGATTCATCCTGCGCTTTGTTCTGGGATGGTATTGTTCGCCGTAATCTCGAAGTTGCTGGATTAAATGTATATCGCGATCTTGTATTAAAACCTTGGGTTCCCGTTGCTCGCGGTGTGGTAGGTGTATTCTCAAATACCGTTCAATTTGCTGCGGGCATTCTAGGAAAAGGCTTTAACATTACCGAATTTACCTTTGATGGAAGATTGACTGAATTTACGCGTGAAGGTAAGCTGCCTCGCGTTAACATCAAGGGAACGGTTGTTGGATGTCCATTCGAGTTGAAAGATTTGCAATTTAATTTTGGCGATATTCACGGCAGTACAAAATATATTTTTGAACAGTTATTCAAAGATGAACATGTTCGATGTCTCGTAGGACAACCGCTAATGCCACCGACTTTTGTGCCACCGCCAGCACCATCCCCACAGCAGCCAACACAGCCGCCAACGATTAAGTTAAACGTTCCAGTAAAAGTGCAAACACCGCCACCAGTATCACAACCAACATCCCAACCGACGTTTAAATTGGGAGTTCCTATAAAAATAAAATAATCGATCTCAAGGAAAATAGGAGAGTAATGAATATCAAATTTGGTACCGTGCTTACCGGAACTTTTCTTTGTATTGTGGCACATGCGTCGATATATGCTGCACCAACCTATATTGATGAAATAAAAAAATTGGTAGAAAGTAAACAACCAATTCCGTTATCCACATTTCCTTTTATTAAAGATGTGCCATTGCCGGCAGCAATGACTACGATATTCCAGAACATCAAACTCGAAAATCCTGAGCTTGTGAAAACGACAGATTTGTTCAAGGTGAGTGGCACGCTCGACATCGCAGGGGTACCGATAAAATCCTATTTTAAATCGACGGGTGTAAGCGTGCAAGGGCATGATGCGCTCGTGCTTGGTATTCCTCTTGGCTGGAAAATGTCTGATATTCTTACCAAATTTTTGGGTATTCCTCCCATCGAACAGTTGATTCCCCAGATTAAACAAGCACTACCAAATTTTAATTCATCAGATGTAGTGGATCTTGAAATTACACATGGTGCTTTGGCACTAGCAGATGCGTCATTTCATGATGAAGAATTTGGTTCCTTTGCAAAAGGACTTAATTTAATTTGTACCGTCCGTCTTTTGGGACTAGCAGAACCTTTTAGTAAATTATTTGGCGAAAAACTTAATGAGCTTGCAGTGCGTGGTATTATCTTGCCAAGCATCGAAGGTAGCTCATTATCAGCAGAAATACCGGGCAAGCTGCAACTCATTCCCGGTATCGAATCAACGCCTGTCCATTTTGCGTTGGTTTTGCAAGCGGTGAGCGCAACATTGTCATTTGCTTTACTGCCAGGCATCGATCTGAGTGCAGGATTTAAGGTATTTCCGGAATTTTACCGCCATGTCGGTTTGGATTTTTTAAAACCAGAATCATTCAAAGAGCCTCTGGCATTTAAAGCGCATGTACATGTTACGCCAACTAACGGTACTTTTGCCGGCTCAACACAGGGTATGTTACGAGACTTTCTTCCCGGTATTGATATTGGTAATTTAGCTGTCGGCTTTACTATCGATTGGGGATTGTTGGCAGGCGGAGGTGTTCCACTTTCTGGATTATCGGCACGCGGTGAGACTAATTTCTTAGGAAGAACAGTGAGCGTTGCTACTGCTGCGGGATTAACTTCAGCGGGAGGTATTGAAAATATCATGTTTGTAGGCACCATGGCGGGTAAACTTTCGCTAGAAGATATCGTTCATTATGTTGTTTCTTTTTGCCGAGCCGAACAAAATATTGATTTGCAACAAGAAATAAAAACTGACAGTATCCCGACTATTTCTGTGGAAAATCCTCGCATTGGCATCGTTCCAAAAGCAACAAGCATCGCGGGTAAAAGCTATTTTCGTGGCGTTGATCTTGCAGGCAAAGTTGAACTATTTGGTGCCACCGGTGAGCTTGATTTTACGGTGACCACGAATGGACTGAATGCATCAGGTAAATTATCACCCATAATTATAACAAATCCCATTGACAATTCTGCGTTGCTGAAGTTGACGAGTGTGGGATCTGATACGGAAGGCCCGAGTTTTGGGGGAGCACTCGCTCTGCATAAAATTTTCTTTGCACTAGATGGCAAAGTAGTTCTCAATATTTTAGGTGGTATAACATCGCAAACAAAGGTTGATCTTTCCTTGAAAGGTATGCGGTTTACGAGCTCGACAAAACTGTTTGACCGATTTGAAGCAGAGATTGAAGCGCATGCAGATATTTTAACCAGCATTGCTGAAGGACTAACGCCACAGCGCTGCTATCTTAAAATAATCATGAAGCAAGAATTGTTAAAGTTCATGGAACAAGAAATAAATCAATTTGCACGAGGGCTTGTGCCAAATTTTGATAATAATGCCCAAAAAGAATTTGAGCGCGTGGAAGGTGAAATTGCCCGTCTTGATAGAGAGCTTGCAGAACAATATCAGCAATGTCATGCAGCAAATTGGCCAACGGCGAGTTGCACATTGTTTTGGAATGAAATTACTCGAAGAAATGTAGAAAAAGCAGGACTCGTAACCTATCGCGATGCCATTCTTAAACCAGGCGTAGAAGTAGCGCGGGGTGTGCTTACGGCACTTTCTAACGTAAGTCAACTTGCTGGCCATATTCTAGCTAATGGCATCAATATTGAAAGCTTTACGAGTACAGCAAATCTCTCAGAGTTTGTTGAAGCGGGTAAATTACCGCACGTAACCATTAAACTGAAATTTATGGGCAGAGATCTTGAACTCAAAGATATGCAATTTAGCTTTACCGATATTCCTGGTAGTGTGGGACATATTTTTAATCAACTCAGCAAATTATTGGTTGGCGAGACGGCACCATCGGCATTTAAAGCACCAACGTTCAAATTGGGGGCTCCAATAAAAATCCGTTAATGTTTGATTTTTAAAAATCTCTGGTTATCTGCATGCAACTATGCTAAAACATCTGGTGGCTTGTACTTATAACCGAGAGGGAGCATGGTGGATTGCTTGAAACGGATAAACATAGGCTTATTATTAGTAATTGTGCCGGTTAGTAGTGCCTACAGCATGCGAGTAAAATTGCGCTCACAAGAAAAAGTTGCCGGTATTTCGAATCTGACCAGATTATTCGACAATGAGCTCAGATTTGTTTCGCTTAATGGGACGACAGGTGAGGAAGATATCTACCGTGAAAGCAAAGATGATCCCAACAAATTTGATCTCATTATGAGCCAGAAGCCAACACAAGAAATTAGTTCACCCAATGGCTTATTTTCCGTAAAAGTTGTTGAACAAGACAGACCGTCGATCCAAGTGACTAATGCTACTACTCAAGA
>Ga0207124_1119_pt1 | contig 11134 bp, 9 predicted proteins | sample Alteio_BWMinHeat_37_FD_153506 | JGI IMG/M metagenome (GOLD analysis project Ga0207124, IMG submission 153506) | Enriched cells from forest soil in Barre Woods Harvard Forest LTER site, Petersham, Massachusetts, United States -... | ecosystem: Environmental > Terrestrial > Soil > Temperate forest >... | reverse complement strand
GTTTGTTTCTATGAGGGATACTACCAGGCATTTATTAATGTCTAAGCAGGGTATCCACTGGACGACATATGGATCTTATATTGCCGGTGACAGTTTGATAAAATATATATCCCGTGAAAGAAAGATACAGATGCCACAACTGGTATTGGACAAGATAATAAAAAACGATAACGCGCTAAGCAGTGAGGCCGACCTGGCAAAACTATTAAACCTGGTATTTCCTGTAGCAAAAGAAACATTTAGCTACCCTATCTATCACTATATTGATGACTCGACTAAAACAAAACCAAATGTTATTTACATTGGCGATAGCTTTATATGGGGATTGCTAGAAAATAATATGCCGCAAAAAACAAATAGCAACTGGGAATATTGGAGCTATTTTAATGAAATATGGGATCAGAAAGCATTATCAGGTAAGCCAATCAGGTATATCAAAGATTATGATTGGATGGATAAAATAAAAAGTGCAGACTGCGTTATGATTATATATAATGAGCCTAATTTGTGGGGGCTTGGACTCAAAAACAGCTTCATCGATAGTGCCTATAATTATTTTAAGAAAAAATAGATATTTTATCAGTGAATCATTTTAAAAAATAGCCGAAGTTGTATAAAAAACTCTTTTACGTAGGCATTGTACCCTATTTAGTTCTTCTGGTATTATCCTGCCTGTTTTATAAAGAGCGCATCATATTTGCAGACGCGGCTAATTATATGGTTTATGTTACAAAGACCGGTAGTTTTTCTATAGAACATTATCGTTATGGAGTAGCGCTGTTGCAAATATTACCGCTGCTTGGTATAAAAGCATCTGCATCGTTAGACCATGTTATTTTACTATTCTCAACATCTTACGCACTCTATTATTTAGGCTGTTACCTGCTTTGCGGATTTGCGTTCAAAAATTATAAGATGGCACTTGTATTGCTTTTATTCAATACGCTGTTCTGCACATACACATTTTACTACATGATATCAGAATTGCCAATAGCTATTGCTATGTTTTTGGTTGTACTGTCTTATATAAACACTAAAATGAAGTTATTGTGGTGGCAAGCACTAATAGCATTTACCATGCTTATTACTGTTGTTTTTTTACACCCGGTAGCGCAATTAGCGATCGTATTCTGCCTTTTGTTTTTCCTACTAAGCAAAGAAAAAGAAAGTATAAACAAGAAGTACATAGTGATGATAGGCATTGCGCTTATCATCATTATAATAATTAAGCGATTATTTTTCACCGGCTACTATGAAGCGAGAAGCTCAGAAATATTAAGCATATTCCCCGTATTCTTTCCGAAATATTTTAGCTTATACTCACACCAGGCTTTCTTGCAAAACTGCATTACTAATTATTACTGGATACCGGTTATTTCTGCACTCATCATCATAGGATATATTCTTACCAAAAAATGGTTGAAACTTGCCTTGTTCCTCCTGTTTACTATTGGTTACCTGGTACTGGTAAATACTTGCTTTCCTACCAACTATACCCGTGATTTTTATATGGAAAACCTGTACCTCCCCATAGGTTTGTTTATTGCACTCCCTTTTGTTTTTGATATATTGCCTATACTATTGCAGGCAAAAAAGAATACAGCTATTGCTATGATAGCTCTTATCTGTGCTACCTGCTGTATACGCATATATGTCAATCACAAACCGTATACCAACCGCCTGGCGTGGGAAAGAAAATTTTTGGATAAACACCCCGATGAAAAACTGATCGTACCCGAAACACCCGCAATGGTAGATACTTTATTTATGACCTGGGCAACCCCCTATGAGTTCTGGATGCTAAGCACTATAGAGCGGGGCAAAACAGCTTCTATTATTATTAATGATCAGCCTGTCAACTTCTTGGGGCTACAAAAAGAAAATAAAGAATTTGGCGGTGCGTGGGCACATTTTTCTTATAGCGCCCTGCCAAAGAAATATTTCATATTTCCTGACTCAACAAATACGTACCGCTTAATGAATGATTAAGCGAAAGGTATCTTTACCACTTTTGCTTTGATCGCTTTATCACGAATACTGATAAATATATCGCCGCCTTCAGTTGCATTTGCTTTTGTTACATAGCCCAGGCCAATAGCCTTGTCCAAAGTTGGTGATTGTGTACCTGAGGTAACATATCCTATCTCATTACCTGCAGCATCTTGTATCTTATAATGATGACGTGGGATGCCCTTATCTACCATTTCGAAACCAACCAGCTTGCGGCTTACACCTTCAGCTTTTTGTTTCTCAAATATGCTTCTGCTGGTAAAGTCCTTTGTGAATTTTGTTATCCAACCCAGGCCCGCTTCCATTGGCGATGTGGTATCGTCTATATCGTTACCATATAAGCAGAAGCCCATTTCTAAACGTAAAGTATCACGCGCTGCAAGCCCGATTGGCTTCATGCCATGTGGCGCACCTACACTAAAGATCGCATCCCATATTTTGTCAGCAGCGCCATCTTTATCTTCAAAGTATATTTCCACACCACCTGCACCGGTATAACCTGTTGCACTTACCAATACGTTATCCACCCCTGCAAATGTTCCTTTTGTAAAAGTGTAATATTTAAGGTTGGTAATATCCATATCTGTTAGCTGCTGCATGTATTCAGTAGCTTTAGGGCCTTGTATTGCCAGTAGTGCGGTTTTGTCCGAGATATTGTGCATCTCTACCCCTTTGGTATTGTGTTTGCTTATCCAGTTCCAGTCTTTCTCTATGTTAGATGCATTTACTACCAGCATATAAACGCTATTCTCTTCCACACAATACACCAGCAGATCGTCTACCAATCCGCCGTTATCATTTGGCAGGCTGGAGTATTGCGCCTTACCGTTAGTAAGTTTACTTGCATCATTAGTGGTAACACGTTGTATCAGGTCCAGCGCATCAGGCCCTTTTAGCATAAACTCACCCATATGGCTCACATCAAAAACACCTGCGTTATTACGCACAGTAGCATGTTCTTCATTAATACCGGAATAAGAGATAGGCATGTTATAACCTGCAAATTCTGCCATCTTGGCTCCAAGAGCTATGTGTTTTTGAGTAAACGGTGTATTCTTCATTTATTAATGATTAATTGCGCGCAAAGATAATTTAATTAGAATTGTAAGGGAATAAATTATCTTACTTTATAGCCTACCACATGGTCGGTCTGGCTATTGCCCCAGTTTATCTTGCCGGTACCAAAAAAACGGATGGTATCAGGATATAATGTTACATCTGCTATTTGGTATGGCAGATCGGTAAGTGACTCATATACGCCGGTATCTCCCATTTTTAACTTGAAAGTATCTGCATCATATACTACATATCCTTTTGCTGAATCGATGAGAACAGTTGTGGTCCTGTTTATACCATAATCTACCTGGATGCCTGAGCTATCGTTGCGCCAGGTACTGTCAAACATAACAAAATTGATAGAGGTTTGGTGTGTTGGTGAATCAGTAGGGCCGTTTTTTGTTATAATGTCTGCCGGCCTCGATTTGCAACACAATAAACCTGTAAGCATTAAAAACAATATGGCTACTCCTAATTTATTACCCATGTACTAAAGTTAATAAAAATCACCATTATCTGAAACTAAAACCCCCGAAATATCCGGGGGTTCTTTTTAATTTATTGATAACATTCCTTCCCTTTTAAAGGATGAGCAGCTAAGCATTTACCATCACTGTTGGTGCTGCTGCCAGTATTTCTTCATTTGCCTGTGAGGCATATTTGTCAAAGTTTTTTACAAATAGTTGTGCCAGTTCATTAGCCTTTTTATCATAGGCTTCTTTATCAGGCCATGTGTTGCGTGGCACCAATATTTCTGCCGGCACACCGGGAACAGATGTTGGCATCAAGACACCAAATGTAGGGTGTGGCTCATATTGTATATTGTTCAGCTCACCTTTCATAGCTGCAGTTATCATGGCGCGCGTATAGCCTAGCTTCATACGATTGCCCACACCATACGGGCCTCCGCTCCAGCCTGTATTGATCAGCCATACATTCACATCGCTGTGTTCTTCCAGCTTTTTACCTAATAACTCTGCATATTTTGTTGGGTGCAGCGGTAGGAACACTCGGCCAAAACAGGCCGAAAATGTGGTCTGCGGCTCTGTTACCCCTACTTCTGTACCGGCTACTTTTGCAGTATAACCACTTATAAAATGATACATAGCCTGCCCTTTGGTCAATTTAGATATCGGGGGCAGTATACCAAATGCGTCGCAGGTAAGAAAGAAAATATTTTTAGGATCGCCTCCAAAAGAAGGTTCTTTAGCATTACCTATGTAATTGATAGGATAAGCAACACGTGTATTTTCCGTAATGCTGCAATTTGAATAATCTACTTTATTAGTACCATCGAAGAACTTGATATTTTCCAGCAATGCGCCTGGCTTAATTGCGTTATAGATCTGTGGCTCTTTTTCTTCAGTCAGGTCTATACATTTTGCATAGCAACCACCTTCAAAGTTGAATACAGAACCATCAGCCCAACCATGCTCATCATCACCTATCAGGGCGCGATGAGGATCGGCGCTTAAGGTCGTTTTACCTGTACCACTTAAACCAAAGAATAATGCCACATCTCCGGCCTCCCCTTCATTAGCAGAGCAATGCATACTCAATACTTTATGGTCATGGGGCAATACAAAATTCAGTACGCCAAATATACCTTTTTTCATTTCACCGGTATAGGCAGAGCCACCTATAAGTATCACTTTTTTAGTAAAGTTTACAACGGTAAAATTACCCTTACCATCAGCACGCAAACCATCTACTCCCGGCTCACCCACATAACCCGGCGCTTGCAAGATGATCCAATCAGGTGTTTGTGTATTTATTTCATCTGCAGTTGGTCGCAGAAAGAGGTCATTACAAAATAAGTTAGCCCATGGCGCTTCGTTTATAACACGAATGTTCAGGCGGTATTTAGGATCAGCACAAGCATAGGCATCACGTACCCACACTTCTTTACCGGTCATATATTCACACACCTTTTTGTATAGGCTGTCAAAATGTTCCGGGCTCATTGGGAAATTAGGTTCCCCCCAACTCACACTATTTTCAGTTATTGCGTCTTTTACAGTAAATTTATCTTTCGGAGAGCGGCCTGTGAATTTGCCGGTACTTACACAAAGGGCACCTGTATCATTCAGTTCGCCTTGGCCCAGTTCTAATGTCTTATTAACAAGTTCTTCGGGAGTGAGATTCCAATGAGCCACCGCCACATTCAGTCCCAGGTCAGCCAGGTTAGCTGTTGGGTTCTTCTTGCCGTATTCCTGCATAAATATTATTTTATTGTAAATTTTAGACGGCAAAAATACGACTTATTGCGAATTTGGGAATAGGAAACCCAATTAATTAATGCTTGTCCCGTTCATTACGGGGTCATTTTTAAGGTTTTATAACCTGCCCATATACAACATAATTATTAAGAGCATATGTAATTATGCCCATAGGCTTATTCTTAATCCTTCACTATTCAGCAGCAGCATTCAATGCTTTTTTATGCATAGTAAGAAGCTCAACTGTAATAGTCACCCATAAGACTAATAATGACAGCACAGGCATATAATATACTTTAAAAAACAAATATTTTACTTGTTTAGGAAACAGATCTGTTGTACTGAGGCTTACACAGACAAAAACAAGCAGCAATAATATAAGATTGCTGAGTTTATACTTATCAGCAAAAAACCAAATAGCAGTGCCGGCTATCGGTATAATGAATGTAGGTGTTTCTGCTTTATGATTGAATAGCACTAACCATATAAGCATAGAGGCCAATGTATATAATTGAAACCGCTGCTCACCATAAAGTTTGGTACGCGCAAATGGCAACAAAAACAAGACTATTCCGAAAACCATTACCTCGTTCTTCACATGCACTATGCCAAACATACTATGCAGCAACCCTATTATTGACAAACCGTAAGAAGCTGACTGGTCTGCCGATATTAAATGCAGCCAGCTTTTATATTGAAACAAGAGCGAACTGAAAGATGTTACCAACAAGGGTAATGCAAATAGTAGGGTCACCGATAGCAATCCATATAACATGAATTTTATTTTGCCAGGGTAAAATAAAAATAGGCAAAACCCTATAGCGGCATAGGGCTTGATAAAACAAGCAGCAGTAAGCCAGAACAAAGCCCAAAACGACTTGCTATTTCGCAAACAATTGTAGGCAACTATCATCAGGCCTGCCAGCAATGCATTGCTCTGCGATGCCTGTAAGGATGTAATGAGTGAAACAAGAATGAACCAGAGTGCAAATGCTTTATGCTTATCTGTGAATGGCAGCTTATAAATAGCGAAAAATAATACAAGTGCATTGATCAGGTTCCACAACATGAGCCCAAGCCAATCGGGCATCCAGGCTATCAAACCCATAAATAATGAAAAACTTGGGCTGTACTTATACAGGTCCCACTGCGCATCCGGGTAAATAGTATACAGGTCTTTGCATGCCAGGAGGTGGTAAAATGAGTTCTTAAATACGATGTAATTGTTATACTCTGTATAAGATTTTCCCTGGAACTGCTTTACGATCTCCGGGGCAGTCATAATATCATTCCCATTACCTACCCATCTTTGTTCAAATTTATGACTGCCTAACCCAATAGATTGAATACTGACAATGACTGCCAATACTACATATACCACCAAAATTGTAACAGGCTTTAATAAAAACGAAAGACCCTTCTTCAATATCATTACAATTAAAAACTAAGTACAATAATAAATAGTTATCTCGCAGTCACAGGGTTGTGGAAAAAAGCTAACCTTTTGATAACAATAGGGAATATCATGCCACTGATCAATGTCGCAGACAACATATGTTACATAATTTAATGTGCAAAATACTTACTAAAGTCATTTTGCTCAAATAATTAAAATCCGTACCTTTGCAGTCCTCAAGGACCAAAAGGGGGTATGAACTATGTTAATAATTGACAGCAAGGATTGCGAAAACATTGATAAGGCGCTGAAAAAATACAAGAAAAAGTATGAAAAAGCCCGTATACTCAACCAATTGCGCGATCGCCAGGCTTTTACTAAGCCATCTATCAGGCGCCGTACAGAAATATTAAAAGCTGTATATCGCTTACAGATAACTACAGGGCAAATAGAAAGTTAATTCCTTCAACATCCCGCCTTTCTTCAGAACGGTGGGCATGGATCAGGGTTTAACGATTCGTTATAAAAAAACACTTGCGCCTGCTATTGTAATTACTTATATTTACATTAGCAGGCGCATTTATGTTTGAGCAGTGGCAAACGGATTTTCTACAATACCTCAGGTTCGAAAAAAGGTATTCAGGCCATACATTAACTGCTTATAAGAAGGACCTCGAACAATTCAACGATTACATCTCCGCACAATTTGGCAAGCTCAACATGAGCGAGATCAGCCATTTTCATATCCGCAGCTGGCTGGCTGAAGCAAAAGATGAAAAAGCTAAAGAACGTACTATCAATCGCAAGCTCTCCAGCCTTAATTCTTTTTACAAATTCCTGTTGAAAAATGCTTTGGTAGAAAAAAACCCGGTTAGGCAGCTGCATGCCATGCGCCTGCCCGAAAGGCTACCCAGCTATATGAAGGAGTCTGAGACCACCCAATTGTTGGAAGAGCTGCAGTTTGAAGAAGGCTTTAAAGGCTTTACAGACCGTATGATCTGCGAGCTGCTATACCAGACAGGTATGCGCCGCAATGAGCTGCTGCAAATGAAAGAAAGAGATATAGAATGGAGCCTGAAACAAATACGGATCTTAGGCAAGGGCAATAAAGAAAGGCTGGTGCCTATGAGCCCCATGCTGCAGGAAAGCATGAGAGAATATATAGCCGAAAAAAAGAAGACCCTCGAAAACCATGATGCAGATCATTTGTTAGTGCTGGAAAACGGTGCGCCTTTATATGCAGGATATATATACAGAACCGTGAAGAAATATATTGGCGAAACAGGCAACACACTATCTAAAAAAAGTCCGCACTTACTGCGACATACTTTTGCCACACATTTATTGAACAACGGCGCCAATATACAAGCGATCAAAGACCTGCTGGGCCACAGCAGCCTGGCGGCCACACAAGTATACACACATAATAATATTGACAAACTAAAAGAGATACATAAAACAAATCATCCCCGGGGATGACAACTGTAACACATGCAGATAAAAGAGGAGAAATAAAAGAATGGAAGTAAGGGGCAACCCGAATCAATAATATTTTATAACTAAAAATTGATCAATTATGAACGTTCAAATTAGAACAGTACACTTCGAAGCAGATACTAAGCTGATAGAACATGTGCAAAACAAGATCAAAAAACTCAGCACTTTTCACGATCACATCATTAGCGTGGAAATATATTTAAGGCTGGATAATATGGCGCATACGGTAAAGGATAAGGTGGCGGAAATAAAGGTATATGTACCCAAACATTCTTATTTCGTAAAGAACCAGACCAAAACATTTGAAGAGGCTTTCGACCAGGCGTTTTTATCAATGGTAAACCAGGTAAAGCGCCAAAAAGAGAAAATAATGGCTTAAGAATCCATTAATTGTAATATATTTATAATCCGGCTATAAAATAGCCGGATTTTTTATTGCCACGCTATAATAAAAGTGTTAAAAAATATTATCTTGCAATTAGAACAGATACCACACCCAATGTTTCAACACCGGACGACAATACTGATGATTGCCATTGCATGCAGCCTTTTTGCATCCTGTGGAAAACAATTCAGTAAAGATGATCCGCTGCCTCCGGACTATAAACCTTCTGTATACGTGAGCAGCGACAACCAGATAGTATATTCATTTAATGCAACGACAGGTAGTAAAAACTGGGAATTGACAGTTGGCTCTCCTGTTATTGGTTCTCCCATGCAGTATGCAAATGAACTGTACATCGTAACCCAATCCGGCTATTTATTCAAGATCGACCCCAATACGGGTATCCTCAATAAGAAAGTTTATGTGGGCGCTGGTATACAAGCCACACCTATTGCCGATGCCAACCTGATATACGTGGGGGCCGGTGATAATTACATGTACGCTATTGATACCAATTTCACTACCACTGTCCCGGCACCTACCGCTTATATTATATGGAAATTTATGGCCAATGGGCCTATACTTTCGTCTGCAACTATACAGAATGAAAAACTCATCTTTGGCAGCAACGACGGGCATGTGTATTGCGTAAATAAAACAAACGGTACTGCTATATGGAACTACACACAAGCTAATGCCGGTGCATTTGCTTCTTCTCCCGTAATAAGCATGCCATTTCTATACATTGGTAATAATGACGGTAATTTATATTCACTCAATGTGAGTGACGGTACACTACACTGGATCTTCCCAACCACCTCATCTATAGAAAGCTCACCTATATTCAGAGGTGGTAACGTAATATTCGGTGGCGATGACTATAACCTCTATTGTGTAGATACACAAACTGCAGTAGCCAGGTGGACAGTGCATACAGGTGACCGTGTTGTATCCTCGCCTTATGCGGCAGATAACCTTGTTTTCTTCGGTTCTTACGACAACTACTTATATGCGGTCAATATATTAAATGGCGCTATTAAATGGAAATTCCAGACAGGGGGCGTTATCAAATGTTCTCCTCTTTTATACAATGGCACACTTTATTTCGGTAGCTACGACAGGAGCATGTATTCCCTCGACACAACCAATGGTGGTGTAAAATGGAAACAGAATGTCAACGGAACTATGGAATGCTCACCGGTTATAGACGATAAAGCGGGAAAGATATATAATTCTTCTATTAGCGGTTATAACTGATCACATACATTAATTCTTTTTTACGCCTTCTGACACATCATCAGAAGGCTTTTTTTTGCTTAATTTTAGTATCAAATAAGCAAGTGCATGTTGTATGCAATAGTAGATATAGAAACCACGGGGGGATATGCAGCAGGCAACGGCATTACCGAAATAGCCATTGTGATTCACGATGGCAAAAAAACAATTCAGGTCTACGAAACACTTATCAATCCGCAGGCCGCTATCCCACCCTTTATACAATCACTCACCGGTATTACCAACCATATGGTAGCCGATGCCCCACTGTTCGAAGAAGTAGCTGAAGAAATAGCCACACTATTGCAAGACAAAATATTTGTGGCGCACAATGTCAACTTCGACTATTCATTTGTTAAGCACCACCTCAATAAGTCAGGCCACGAGATCGGCGTGCGTAAACTATGCACCATCCGGCTCTCACGCAAAATAATTCCGGGACTGAATGGCTATAGCCTGCATAAACTCTGCAGGCAACTGAATATACAACTCACCAACCACCACCGCGCAGGCGGCGATGCGCTGGCAACAGCAGAAATATTCCGTATACTCACAGAGCGCGATAAAGACAATATAATAGGCAAGATGCTCAAAGGCAAGAACAAAGAACAATACTTGCCACCCAACCTACCAACAGAGCATGTAGACAAATTGCCGGCTACGCCCGGTGTATATTATTTCTATAATACCGCCGGTAAGATCATATATGTTGGCAAGGCCATCAACCTCAGTAAGCGGGTAAAAAGCCATTTTGCCAACAATAAAGCAGGCAAACAAAAACAGGATTTTCTTAGGGAAATACACCGCGTCAGCTATAAAGAATGTGCTACCGAACTCATGGCGCATATACTGGAGAGTACAGAGATAAGAAGGCTATGGCCTATATACAATCGCAGTCAGCGAGGCTACCTGCCCAAGTACGGGCTCTTTGTTTACGAAGACAGGCAAGGCTATAAACGCTTTGCGATTGATAATAATAAACATCATTACAAACCCATACATACGTTCAATTCCATAGCTGAAGGGCAAAATCACTTGAGGCAACTGATACGTGAATTTGGGCTATGCGTCCACCTCTGCAATATTTCTAAAGACTGTGAATGCACACAGCATGACGACATAGATACCTACAATGCCAAAATGGACAAGGCAATAGCGCAAGTACAAAAACAACTACCCAGCTTTGCCTATATAGACAAAGGCATAAAAGCAGGTGAGCAAAGCTGCATACTCGTAAAGGCAGGAAATTTTTACGGCATGGGTTACATAAAGGAGCCTGTTAAGAATATAGAAAAG
>Ga0207124_1117_pt1 | contig 11193 bp, 10 predicted proteins | sample Alteio_BWMinHeat_37_FD_153506 | JGI IMG/M metagenome (GOLD analysis project Ga0207124, IMG submission 153506) | Enriched cells from forest soil in Barre Woods Harvard Forest LTER site, Petersham, Massachusetts, United States -... | ecosystem: Environmental > Terrestrial > Soil > Temperate forest >... | reverse complement strand
CGTTAAATTCTCATTGGGTGCGTTCAGCAAGATGTACTTGTACTTTTTAGACTGCTTTACCGCCTGTATTCGAAATATTAACTGGTCCAGTAACTGTTGCTTTTCTTCTGCCAAGCTACCGGACGATACCAACACTGCTTCCGAGCGCAGAATGAGTTCAACTTCCTCCAGATTATTCAGAAACAAGGTGCTACCGGAGCTTACCAAGTCGCATATTGCATCTGCAAGTCCTACATTAGGCGCTATCTCTACCGACCCGCTTATCTCATGTATCTCGGCATCCAGATCATTTTTTATGAGAAAGTCCTGTAAAATAACCGGGTAGCTGGTGGCTATTTTCTTTCCATTCAGATCTGCAAGGCTTTTATAACCGCACCTTTGGGGTACAGCAATAGCGAGCCTGCATTTAGCAAAGCCGAGTTTCAATACCGATCGCACATTTTTTCTTTTCTCCAGCACAATGTTTTCTCCCACTATGCCTATGTCAGCCACACCATCTTCTACATATTGTGGTATATCATCGTCCCGTAAATAAAGTACTTCGAGCGGAAAGTTTGTTGCCTCCGTCTTTAAGCGGTTCACACCGTTATTGATATCAATACCGCATTCTTTCAACAGCTTTACTGAGTCCTCATGCAGTCTTCCTGATTTTTGTATCGCGATTTTAAGTTTCATAAATTTTTAAATAAAAAAGGGGCTTACCGAATGGTAAGCCCCTGAATGAATTGATATTATTTTAGCTGCTAAAGCACAATATCATACAGGCCTACCCTTAGTGGGATAAGATGATGATGATGCATATGCAGATTTTGAGTCATTGTTGTTGTTAAGGCAGCAAAGGTAACACAGTAATATTAATTTGCAAATTTAATTTTCATAACTGATCATTCAATTGTTGGAATACTCAATAATAAAGGTTTAAGCATTCAATGAGTGCCAGTCATTTATGTAATGAAAGTTCAACTTGTGATAATTATGGGTAAACCCAGTAAAGTTCTGTGAGTTTGATTGAGTAAATAGTGTATTTAACCCCTATTGATCTGTAAAATATCGCTGTATTTCTGTTATGCAACTTGGAAGGTTTGAAAAATATTTTTTTGAAATTCATTTTTTTGTTTCAACTTTGCACAGTCAAACAAGACATACTATCTCAAAATGAACATTTCTTTTACAAATAAATATTGGTGGCGTTCCCGATGGCAACTCGTGAACAGCTAGTATTATTGTAATAATATTATTCCTCAAGGGGCTTGCTGTTTACGCAAGCCCCTTTTTCATGTTCAATTTTTCAAAAAATTACCATAAATGAAATTTGCATTTACAACAAATTGTAAAAAGTATGTGCTTGACACTGAGACACCGATCAGCATATATCTGAAGCTGAGAGAGCATTTCAATCAATGCATCTTGTTTGAGGACACTAAGGAAAGTTTAGTCCCTAACCGGTTATCATATATCTGTTTTGAACCTATTGCTGGGATTTCCATAAATGGTTTTCAGATAACAAAGTCATTGCCGGACGGGACCAGGATAACTGAAAAAATAATTAGCAATAATGAGGTACTGCCCCGGCTTATTGATTTTTTACAGATTTTTTTAGTCACTGCTGACGGCGGACATCGGCCGGGTATGTTTGGCTATATCACATACGATTCGGTAAGGTATTTTGAAGATATTGATATCCCATTAAACGAACTCGAAGCTATTCCGGACATACAGTATGATCTGTACAGATATACGATCGTAATTGATCATTTAAAATCCGAATTGAGCCTGGTAACATTAAAAAGAGAAGATGAAATATTGGCTAATGAGCCTGATATTGAGTCAATTATTAAGGGGAATAATCTACCTGTCTATCCTTTTAAGGTCACATCAAAAGAAAGAAATGACTGCAGCAGCGAGGTTTATTTAAGGAATGTGGAAAAAGGAAAATTGCATTGCTATAAAGGCGATGTTTTCCAGGTTGTTTTATCCAGGCTATTTGAAATAGATTTTTCCGGAGATGATTTCAATGTCTATAGGGCATTACGGTCCGTCAATCCATCTCCGTACATGTTTTACTTCGATTACAATAACTTCCGCCTGTTTGGATCCTCTCCGGAAGCCCAGCTTAAAGTTAGCAATGGAACTGCAAGTATTCACCCTATTGCAGGCACATACAGACGCAGCGGAGACGATAAAAAAGATACAATCGCAGCCCAACAACTAAAACAGGATAAAAAAGAAAATGCAGAACATACCATGCTCGTTGACCTTGCAAGAAACGATCTGAGCAGGCATTACCAGGATGTAACCCTCACGGAATATAGAAAAACAGAACAATATTCTCATGTAATTCATATGGTTTCAAAAGTAGAAGGCGCGCATTTAATTGAACAAGTGCACCCTTTACAAATACTTGCCGATACATTCCCTGCCGGAACGCTTTCAGGTGCACCAAAACATAAGGCAATGAATATCATAAAGAAAATAGAAGCGAGCCAAAGAGGGCCTTATGGGGGCTGCATCGGCTTCATGGCTTTTGATGGTACGATCAATAAGGCAATTATGATCCGGTCATTTCTTAGTAAAGCTGATACGCTTTATTACCGGGCAGGAGCCGGAATTACAGCCGCCTCAGTTCCCGAAAATGAATTAGAAGAAATAAACAACAAAATAGACGCATTGCGAAAAGCACTAAACATAGCAAATACACTACAATGAAAATATTGGTAATTGATAATTACGACAGCTTTACTTATAACCTCGTTTACCTGGTGAGGGGTATAACGGGTAGAAATCCGGATGTGAAAAGAAACGATCTTTTTGCATTGGAAGAGGTTGATAAGTATGACAAGATAATAGTTTCACCCGGACCGGGTATACCGTCTGAGGCTGGCCTGATAATGAAGCTCATACAGCATTATGCTTCGAGCAAAAGTATTTTGGGAGTATGCCTTGGCCACCAGGCTATAGCCTGCCATTATGGTGCAAAGCTTACAAACATGCAAGATGTTGTTCATGGGCGCGAAACACTTGTGAAACAATTAAAGATAGACGACCTGTTTACAAATATTCCGCCTGAATTTAATGCAGGACGTTATCATTCTTGGGTTGTAAATAAAGAAAGCCTTCCTGACTGTCTGGAAATAACGGCAGAAGATAATGAAGGTACGATCATGGCACTGCGACATAGATCGGATGATGTAAAGGGCCTTCAATTTCATCCTGAAAGCATTATGACACCGCATGGAAAACAAATGATTAGCAACTGGATAAATATTTAATAATGAAAACTGAAATAGCAATCTTACACAACAATAAAATACTCGATCGTGAACAGGCCCGTGCGATATTGAATCGTATGCTTATTGGGGACTTGAATCCTTCATCAATTGCATCTTTTCTTACGGTATATAATATGCGCCAACCAACCGTTGAGGAATTACATGGGTTTGTGGAGGCGATCATGGAATCTTGTATAAGGATCGATCTTGATGCAGAAAACGCAATAGATATTGTAGGCACCGGAGGTGATGGGAAAAATACTTTTAATATTTCCACACTGTCTTCTATTGTCGTAGCAGCTGCCGGTATAAGAGTAATAAAACATGGCAATTACGGCTCAAGCTCTATTTCCGGTTCTTCTGACGTATTAGAAAAACTGGGTTACCGGTTTACAAATGACGAATCAACCTTAAGAAGACAACTGGAGGCTGTTAATATCTGTTTTCTACATGCGCCCTTATTCCATCCTTTAATGAGTAAACTGAAACAGGTAAGAAAAGAGTTAAATCTCCAGACCGTATTTAACTTATTAGGCCCGCTTACCAATCCCGCATCTCCGGGAAAGCAAATGTTAGGAGTAAGTCATCAGGCCCACATAAGAAGATATAAATACTTATTGGATGAAACGGATAAAGTGTATAGTATCATTCACTCAATGGATGGCTATGATGAAATATCATTGACTGGAGGCTTTAAGGTCACCAGGAAACACGAAACAAATCTTTTTTACCCGGAGGATATCGGCATGCAGAAAATCGCAGCTCAAAGCATTGTAGCAGGAGATTCAGTAAGTGACGCAGTCGAAATATTTCTCAACATATTGCAAGGAAAGGGCACAAGCCAACAAGAAATGGTTGTAGTAGCGAATAGTGCTTTTGCGATTCAATGTGTGCACCCTGAAAGGGATATTGCATTATGTATAGAAATAGCTAAAACAGCCCTTTCTTCAGGTAAAGCATACCAAGTACTCAACAAAATAATTGAACTATCATGAATATCCTGAAACAAATAGTATCAGAAAAGAAAAAAGAAGTAACGCAGAAAAAGAATCTTTATCCTGTTAAACTTCTTGAACAATCAGCCTATTTCAACAGTCCGACCGTATCTTTAAAAGATTATCTTGCTAAGAAAGGCAAAAGCGGGATCATTGCTGAGATCAAGAGAAAATCACCATCTAAGGGTATTTTAAACAAGTATATTTCTGTAGAGCAAACCTCTATAGCATATATGCAAGCCGGCGCCAGCGCTCTTTCCATTCTCACCGATCAGCAATTTTTTTTAGGAACAAATGCCGATCTTATGACCGCAAGGCAATATAATTATTGCCCTATACTCAGGAAAGATTTTATTATTGATGAATACCAGGTCATAGAGGCCCGTTCTATTGGTGCAGATGCTATTCTGTTGATAACTGCCATTCTGACTAATGAAAAAATCAAACGTTTGGCGCAATTAGCAAAAACACTGCATCTCGAAACCATTCTTGAAGTTCACTCGAAAGAAGAGCTTGAAAAACTAAATGACAACATTGACATTGTAGGCATCAATAACAGAGATCTCACCACTTTTAAGACAGATGTGGAACGATCAATAGTATTGTATGACCTGGTTCCGAAGCACTTTATCAAAATATCTGAAAGTGGTATACATACGCCGGAGATCGCTTGTAAGCTTAAACAGAAGGGGTTTGACGGCCTGCTTATTGGAGAACAATTTATGATAAGCAGCCAACCGGGGCAAGCTTGTGCAAAATTTATTCAGGAATTAAACCAGTTATATGCAAGTGAAGATATGCGGCTTGACGCTTAAGGAAAATATTGAAAATGTAGTTACTCTTCAACCGGATATGATCGGCTTGATATTTTACAACCAATCCAAGCGTTATGTTGGACAGGATACAGAATTGAAAGGCTTTTTAAAAAAATTGGCTGGCGTAAAGAAAGTAGGCGTTTTTGTTGACCCATCTTATTATGAGATCGCAATTACCGCATTTGAATATGGCTTAGATTATATACAGTTGCATGGAGATGAATCCGCAAATTTTTGCAATAATGTAAATAAGGTAATTCCTGTCATTAAAGCATTTCGCATCAGGGACGGATTCGATTTTGAGTTATTAAGAAATTATATTGACTCAAGCACATACTTTCTATTTGATACTTATACCGAAGAATATGGTGGCAGTGGAAAGAAATTTGACTGGGCTATTTTAAATAATTACTATTTCGACCGGCAATTCATTTTAAGTGGTGGAATAGGATACGAAGATATAACCCTCATAAAAAAAATAGGTCATCCTGCTTTCGTAGGTATAGATATTAATAGCGGCGTGGAGGATAAACCGGGGCATAAAAATATTGATAAAGTAAAAAAAATGATACATGGAATACAAAATTGATGAATTCGGGTATTATGGTGATTTTGGTGGTGCATTCATACCCGAGATGCTGTACAACAATATTTGTGAACTCAAAAATGCTTATAAAGCTATCATAAACGAGCCGTCATTTATAACAACATTAGATGAATTGCTACATGACTATGTAGGCAGGCCATCACCATTATATTTTGCGAAAAGGTTATCAGCGCATTTTAAAACGAATATTTACCTGAAAAGAGAAGACCTGAACCATACAGGTGCACATAAAATAAATAATAGTATTGGCCAAATATTATTGGCACAGCAAATGCAAAAGAAAAGGATCATTGCAGAAACCGGTGCAGGGCAACATGGCGTAGCGACGGCAACTGTTTGTGCATTGATGGGCCTGGAATGTATTGTATATATGGGCATAAAGGATATTGAGAGGCAACATCCGAATGTGGAACGTATGAAATTACTCGGTGCTCATGTGGTACCGGTACGCAGTGGTTCTAAAACTCTTAAAGATGCTACAAATGAGGCAATAAGAGATTGGATCTCGCACCCGAATGATACGCATTACATTATAGGTTCCGTAGTTGGCCCCGATCCTTACCCGGATATTGTAACTCATTTTCAAAGTATCATAGGAGAGGAAATCGCAAAACAATTAAAAGAAAAAACAGGAAATGAAAACCCTACCGCAATTATTGCTTGCATAGGTGGCGGCAGCAATGCAATTGGCGCATTTCACCATTTTCTATCTAATGAAGCAGTTGCACTATATGGCGTTGAAGGAAGTGGAGAAGGAATTCATACTGGTAAAACGGCAGCTACCATAGTGCACGGGTCGCCGGGTATTATACATGGCAGCAAGACGTACCTTATGCAGAGTGAAGATGGGCAAATTGTAGAACCTTATAGTATATCTGCAGGGCTCGATTATCCGGGTATTGGTCCGTTTCATGCGCACCTTTTTAAAGAAAACAGGGTTCGGTATATGCATGCTACTGACCAGGAAGCTCTTGTAGCTGCATATCAACTAATGAAACTGGAAGGTATTATTCCCGCATTGGAATCTGCACATGCCTTTGCAGCTTTAGAAAAAATTAAATTCTCGCCATCAGATACTATTGTTGTCAATCTTTCCGGGCGAGGGGACAAGGACTTAACTACTTATATAAAACACCAACCGCAATGAACCGTATTCATACATTATTTAGAAATAAACCGCGCAATATATTAAGTATTTATTTTGCTGCAGGCTACCCACAACCAGACCAGACGAAGAACATTATTCGCGAACTCGATAGCGCTGATGTTGACATGATAGAGATTGGCATGCCATTCTCTGACCCTATGGCAGATGGCACTACCATACAGGAGGCCAATCAGAAAGCTTTACAAAATGGCATTTCTATCTCGCAATTATTTGATCAATTAAAAGATATCAGGGAGCTCACCAATAAGCCATTAATAATGATGGGTTATTTAAACCCGATTTTCAAATATGGCGTTGAGAAGTTTTGTTATAATGCGCAAAAATGTGGCATTGATGGCTTGATCATACCCGATTTACCTTTTAGAGAATACCAAACCAATTATAAAACCATTTTTGAAGCTTGTCATCTTAGTATGTGTTTTTTAATAACCCCCGAAACAAGCGAGGAGCGAATAAGGCAAATAGACAGTTTATCTAACGGCTTTATATACTTAGTAACCAACTCGGGAGTGACAGGCAAACAATTGCAATTTGATTCCCGCAAGGTCGCAACATTAGAAAGGATAGCAAATTTAGGGCTTAAAACACCTGTACTAGCCGGATTTGGGATTAGTAACAGAGCCGGTTTTAATACTGTGTGCAAATATACAAACGGGGCTATTATTGGTAGTGGTTTTATAAGGGCCTTAGGTGATAACCCACAAGATATACCCCTCAATATTCATCAATTTATTAAATCAATTGTAAAATGATAATCCAAATAGATAGCGATCTTAAAGAACAATACAAGCTGGCTATACTACGCAAAGTAAAAGAGGAAAGCTATACGGCCACTGAAGTTAATACACAGCTTGGCTCATATATAGTTTGTATATCCAAAAATAAAACTGATGTCAGAAAAATAGGTTTATTGCCAGGTGTCATAGATGTACATGTTGTATCAGATAGTTACAAGCTTGTATCCGGGAAATGGAAACTAAAGCAGAGCTGCATTGCAATAGATGATCTGCTGATCGGTAATCAGGATTTTACCGTAATGGCGGGACCATGCGCTATAGAAAATGAAACACAAGTTGAAGCAATTGCGCGACATCTTGCAATGCATGGTGTACGGATAATGCGCGGTGGAATATTTAAACCCCGGAGTTCTCCATATTCTTTCCAGGGTTTGGGGATAGATGGCCTTACCATGTTTTACAAAATTTGCAGTCAATATGGACTCAAGATCATATCAGAAGTAATGGAAGCGGATCAGATAGAGCAGATGTATGATTTCGTAGATATTTTCCAGGTAGGTGCAAGAAACTCACAGAATTTTAATTTGCTGCATGCGCTCGGAAAAACGGACAAACCGGTATTGTTAAAGCGGGGGATCAGTGGAACTATTGATGAATTATTGCAATCGGCAGAATATATTTTTTCGAATGGCAATGAAAAAATCATGTTATGTGAGAGGGGGATCAGAACTTTTGAAAACGCTTCAAGAAATACTTTTGATATAAATGCTATACCGATCTTAAAAAAGAAAACCCATTTACCCGTAATTGCAGACCCTTCGCATGGTATTGGTATAAGAGAGCATGTTACTTCAATTGCGTTGGCATCACTTATAGCAGGTGCAGATGGTATCATTTATGAAGTACACGAAAGCCCTGAGGAAGCATTAAGTGATGGGCAGCAAACCTTAAATTTTAGCGAATCCGGCAATCTGTTGAAGAAAGTTGAGCAGTTATCAAAGTTTCAAAGATCAGGCGTTTAGACATGTGTGATTATTAACGAACTACTGCATTCGATCTTTTACAAAGAGGTTTTAATAGAACATGGCAATTCAATACTATTATTATCTATTACAATATCTTTTTTAAAAGCATACATTAGCTCAGCTATACATTCTCATTTATTGTTTTATATTTGACACAATGGTAAGATCAGTAAGCAAAGTAGCCTATCTGGATGGGATCAGGGGTATCGCAGCTTTCCTCGTAGTTCTTCATCACTTTTTACTGGCTTTTTACCCCGCGCATTACACATTCGACATGAATGCCTCTAATATGAATGGCTGGGATGTGAGGTATGGACAAAGCCTGCTGAGTGTTTTTTCTAATGGCAACTTCTGTGTATGCATATTCTTTGTATTGAGCGGCTTTGTATTAAGCAGAAAATATTTTCAGACCAATGATTTTGAAGTTATCGTTTCCGGCGTTTATCGCCGTTATCTGCGTTTGTATATACCTGTAGCCTTTATTATTATTCTCTCATTTCTTATGATGGAGGCGGGTTTATTTTTTACTACTGCGGCCAGTAAGATCACCCATTCCGAATGGTGGCTGGGTGGGCAGTGGGTATTTCCCGACGCCGGCGACAAGTTAATAGAAAGTCTGAAAGTAGGCACCATGTTCCAGGGAAATAATACTTTCGATACCAGCCTTTGGACAATGACCGTCGAATTCAGCGGCTCCTTATTCGTTTTTGCATTCCTTGCTTTTACTCACAAAACACGCCATCGTTTTATTTCGCTATTGCTTGTTGGTCTCTACTGCAAGTGGACAGAATCCGTCATACTTTCCGCTTTCATGTTCGGCATTAGTTTAAATTATTTAGAGCAGTATGCAAAAGGATTCAATAAAAAAGTGGCAACAAGCCTTGCAGTGATTCTCTTAATGATGTCGCTTGTTTTAGGCTCTTTTTCAATCAATGGAAATGCCGGCACTTTCTTCGACCATAAACCTAAATCCTTTTTGCAATATGGTGTTTGGTTTCATGTAGTAGGCGCGTATTTTATGGTAGTAGCATTTGTGATCTCAGTGCCTTTTCAGAAGCTTGTTAGCTTACGACTGTTTCGGTTTTTAGGCTATATCTCTTTTGCTATGTATTTATTGCACCCATTAATAATAGGTTCTTTTAGCAGCTATGTTTTCCTGCAATTGCATGATCGTTTAGGTTTTAATCATACTGTAGCCGTTGTTTTTTTATTAACAGTGGCCTTGTGTTTTATTTTATCCTGGCTCATAGCTAAATATATAGATGAACCCGGTATACGGTTTTCGAAATATGTTTATAACCGATGGTTTAAAAAAGTGGAACCGCAGTCCGCCTCTATTGAGCCGGAGCATTAAACCTTACCGGGTGAAGCCTTTTTGTTGTTTACTCTTGCTAACCTTCAATATGGTATCTGAATATTCAGATCTGCGTTGTATAATGACAGGCACATGTTTCTTAGCAGACCATTTTAATAGTTCTAAAAACATAGTGTATTGCTTTCCTTTTTTCAGCAGCTTATAAAATCGTTGCGATTCAGAGAAGGTAACTTCAGTATATGCTTTATTTGCGGTGTGACTCACCCTCATTACGGTAAGCTTATTTTCAACACTGTCTTTATTGCCTGCAAAACACTGCAAGGCACAAAAACTAAATAGCAGAAAAAAACCCAACCAATAGATCGGGTTCTTATTCTTTAAGATATCTTTCAATTTTACGGACATGATTTTAAATGGCTATAATTAACTAATGTTGTATCAGTCTGGGCATAATAAGGATCCGTCCCAAATATAGTGCCGGCAGTATTATTAGGCCAGTAGGCAGTAGGTGGCTGAATACTATACATAGATACATGAGCAGTTGCTGAACAACGTTTATCTTGCTGCGCGCCGAGCCAGGCAGACAGCAATACAGGCGTATTGAACATAGCCGGGTCCATAACATAAGACTTATTACCCGATGCTGTTTTTATTGTTACCAGTGGCGCTACATGATACCACCAGGTAATGCAGCAGCCACCCCATTTGTTGGCAACTACACCCAAATGATCACTACCACTATTGGCAAAGCTGAATACTTTTAAACAGCTATAATGATATTTATTCTCTAATATCCAGCGCATTTTATGAGCGCGCGCATAACATCCATCTTCGGTATATTGAAATGAGATACAAAAATCAGTACCATATGGGCCGGGTAGATCGCAGGATTGCTGGGCAAAATAATCAAAGATGATCTGTGCGGTAGCAAGATCAGGAATAACAGATGTTAGCCCCGGGCCTGTAGGTGGTAATTGAATAGCCGTCGGCTTGTCTATTTCAGGATCGTTTACCGTATTAAGAAAAGTATGGGAGAACTTATCGCTGCTTGTATAGTTATTGGCCATTAACCCGTTATAAGTAACCAGTTGAGCATAAGAAGGACTACTTACTTCTTTTAGTACCGGGCCATATATATTAGTAATGGCATGTACCGGTTGCTTTGCGTTCAGTGCATCCTGAAGTTTAGAAATAGTAGTGGCATCTTTATCAGCATCTAAATTGAATATCTGTTCTCTTTCATAAAACAACACTTCCACATT
>Ga0207124_1116_pt1 | contig 11198 bp, 11 predicted proteins | sample Alteio_BWMinHeat_37_FD_153506 | JGI IMG/M metagenome (GOLD analysis project Ga0207124, IMG submission 153506) | Enriched cells from forest soil in Barre Woods Harvard Forest LTER site, Petersham, Massachusetts, United States -... | ecosystem: Environmental > Terrestrial > Soil > Temperate forest >... | reverse complement strand
ACGCGTTCAGGATTTAGGAACCGTTCAAAGAGCAAATTGTATTTAAGGGGATCGATGTTGGTAATTTCTAGCGCCCATGCAACCAATGAACCTGCAGCCGAACCACGGCCTGGACCTACCGGAATTCCTTGACGTCGTGCCCATTGGATAAAATCACCAACCACCAAAAAATAACCCACAAAACCCATTTTGATGATGAGGTCAATTTCAAGGTCGAGACGCTGTTGATAGTGTGCAGTTTGTTCGCGAGGTATACGATCTTGCTCGATGAGTGCATCAAGACCTTTTTGGCACAGTGTTTTGAAAAAAGTGTCTGAGGTATGTTCTTGCGGAACTTCAAATTTAGGGAAAAATAGCTTGCCTGTTTCAAAATCAAAATTGCATTGATCCGCAATGAGACCGCTATTCCATACCGCACTTTCATGTGCTTTAAAAATATCGAGCATTTCCTGCTGCGTGCGCATAAACACTCGACAATCACCAAAGCTGTAACGGTTTGGGTTGCTCATTTTGTCATGTGTCTGTATGGCGAGCATCACCTCGTGCGCTTCGTGATCTTGTGCAGCTACATAATGACAATCGCCGGCAGCTACAAGGTTAAGGTTTTGTGCAGAACTGAGGTCATATAATTTCTGATTTAAAATGATCTGGTCTTTTTGATCTTCTGGCTGTACTTCAAGGAAAAACCGTTCCTTGCCAAAAACATTCAAGTACCACTCGAGTGTTTTTTGTACTTCCTCGTGGCGATCTGCCATGAGCAGTTGAGGAATGTGGCCCCCAAGACATGCTGAGGTGACAATCAGGCCTTCGGAATGTTTTTCAAGGATGCGGTAATCGATGCGGGGTTTGAAATAAAAGCCGTCTTTAAAGGAATACGAAATAAGTTTGCAAAGGTTTTTGTAACCGATCTCGTTTTGTACCAAGATAATGAGGTGGTAATATTTTTTTTCCGCAATTTTAACGTTGGCATCTTCGGTAAGATAGGCTTCCATGCCCAGAATTGGTTTGATGCCCGCTTTTTTGCATTTCTGGAAAAATTTTACTGCCCCAAAGATATTACCATGGTCAGTAATTGCCAATGCTTTAAGTTGTTGCTGTTGACCAAATTTAATGAGGTTGTCGAGCGTGATAGCCCCATCAAGGAGAGAAAAATCGGTGTGAAGATGCAGATGCGTAAAGTGTTGTGACATGTGGTTCGATACAATTTGCTTATTCTGTGACACGCTTTGCTGCACAGGATTCGCAAATCACTCACCACGAACGGTTACTTGTCTATATTCCGTTCGCCCTGAGTGCCGAGCTTGGCGAGGCGTATCGAAGGGTTTAAAATATGTCTAAACTATATTTTGTACTTGTTCGCGCGCTTTTTCAAGCTCTACTTTTGTGTTGATAGCGCGTTTGCCAATAGAAGCATCAGAACACTTGGCAGCAATGGTGTTAATTTCTCGTGCAAGTTCTTGCAAGATAAAATCAAGTTGTTTGCCTTTTTCATGGGCTGGGCTTTGCAGCTGATCATTGAAATTTTTCAGATGGCTTTTGAATCGCACAATTTCTTCATGAATATCCATTTTATCAAGCACTGCATATAAGGCATTTTTGCGCATTTCAGCAATCTGATCCTCATTAGCCATTTGAGCAATTTCTTGCACTGCCGTTTGCACCTTAATTTTTTGTTGCTCTATAAGAGCTGTTGATTCTTTATGAATTTCTTCAATTTCCAGCGATAAGCGTCGGATGCGTTCGGTAAGATCGGCCGCCAGTACAGCGCCTTCTTTTTGTTGAGCTTCCAGCAAAGAATTAATGAGATTGTGCGTGATTTCGAGTAGTTGTTTTTCGACCGATTCATTGATGCTTTGTTCAGGCATGCTAAACATATCAGGAATTCTCAGCAAATTATCAACACTCAAAGAACCTTGGATGGTCGGGAACTGTTTTTTGATTTTTTCGATTGCTGCAAGATAGCCTTGGACCAAAGGCAGTGACGGCTCGACATTACCCTTTAAGATCTGCGATTCTTGCAAATGGATAGTAAAATAAATATGTCCGCGCAAGAGGCGTGTCTTGAACAACTTAATGAAGCTTGTTTCCATCGAGGAAAGCAGATAGGGCAATTTGCAAGAGGCCTCAAAAAAACGGGAATTGAGTGATTTAAGGCTGAGACTCACATTTGTTTTTGTTGTATCCACTGCAATCACCGCGGTAGTTGAAGCAAATCCGGTCATACTCGTTATCATATGTGCTCGCTTAGGCTAGATTTGTGTATACATTTTGAACATCTTCTTGGTCATCAAGTTCGCTTAAGAATTCATAAATTTTTTCGCTTTGTTCGTCGGATAAGGTTAAGGTATTTTTTGGCACCCATTCAAGATTAGCTTCTTTGATAGTGAGACCAAGTTTTGTTAATGCCTGTTTAACCGGCTCAAGTGCTTTGATATCGCAGGTTACCACGACAAGTCCGTCCTCAGGATATACATCCGATACATCATAATCGAGTAAATTTTCTAAAACTTCATCTTCGCTTGCTGTGCCTTCAGCTTTGATGACGCCCTTTTTTTCAAACATCCAGTTAACTGACCCCGTTTCACCTAAGTTGCCACCCTTATGTGTAAAAATCCGGCGTAATTCAGCAACGGCGCGATTTTTGTTATCGGTCAACGTGTCGATCATAATGGCAATACCATTTGGGCCATAACCTTCATAGGTTATTGATTCGTAAGAAACGCCAGGCAGTTCACCGGTACCTTTTTTTATGGCACGTTGAGCGTTGTCTTGAGGCATGTTGATTTCTTTAGCTTTTTCAAGCAGAAGACGCAGATGCGCATTGCCTGCGGGGTCACCGCCACCCTGACGGGCGGAAACGGTTATTTCTTTGATTAATTTCGTAAATTCTTGCCCACGTTTGGCATCTATTTTAGCCTTTTTCCGTTTTATCGTGGACCATTTAGAATGACCTGACATGTTACACCCTTTGGTATTTTTTTATCCGTTCGTGGTGAGCTCAGTCGAACCATCACATCCGAATCTATTCTTTCTTTTTTAGAATAATAGCTTATTTTCACTCTGTCGATAGGGATGATTAAATAAAAAATCCCCAGAGAAAATCTAGGGATTTATATTCTTGATTAGGCAGCAGGTTTATCATTACTTATCGGACTTGCCGATGATTGATGAGCAAGATGCTGCTGAATTCGTGCCTCAAGAGCCTTGCCAAGGAATGCGCGCAAATTCTCCTGACGGTCATTAGCTGCAAGAAAATCATTGCGTACTGCTTCTTGTATGGTTATTGGATTAACTGGCAATGCTGCGTGTCTTGAGCGTTCACCAAGGTAATGTGCCGTTTTTTCCATAACATGTTCTAAAATGCCGGCTACTGTACCATTTTCAACGCGTGAAACACTGTAAAAGGCAACAAAAAACCAATATTCATAATTCCTGGGATCACTTATAAGTTTTTGCTCTACAGTGCTGATAATCTGTTTAATTTCAGCAGTTTCATGCTGAGTTAATTGGGCATGTGGATTTCTAAGTTTTTGTTCGACGATGTGCTTGATGCGAACGCGTGCATCAAGTGCAAATAACGTAAAATCGTTCACATTGTTAGATTGCGCAGTGCCATGCCGAGATCCAGCGCTATGTTGTTGTGCGCGTGCAGGCATCGGTTGTTGCGGTGGTATGTTGGGAGCTGCAACATCGCTAGGCGTTATTTCCTTGCGTAAACTTGGAGATGGTGCGTTTTGTGATGCAGGTGGGCTTGGCTGTGTTGAAGCATGCGCAGTATGGGCAAAAGTGCAAAGAGTTAGCAGTGAAACATATGTAGTTTTCATAAAAAACTCCTTCAGAAGTTGTGTGGTATGTTGATACTAGAGCTTAGTATGAAGTTATTTTTTGGAGCTGGCAAATGTGACTATGACACCTAATGTTGTGCCTAAACCGCCACCTATCAATACCGTTAAGCCAGTAACTTTTAAATAGTGTTTCAGATACATTCTGTTACTAATTTCCTGTAAAGTTTCTTTTGTTGCAGGATTAATTGCTGCTCTTTGTGCATCACTTAATACATCAAATGGCCTTTCACTATTGTTGATGCAATCGGTTAATGATTTTAAAATTCTCTCTTTTTCGTCGTTGTACGCTTTGCCGTCTGAAAATTTTATTTTGGGACTTTCCAAATGTCCACTAAGAACGTCTTGAACTCTTTTAATGTTTTCAAGATAGGGATTTACTTCTAATAAACAGTTAGTTGCGGTATTTTCGGTTTCTGTTGATGCGCGTACCGATAAAAAAGTTAATGTTGCGCTTAAAATAACATACTGGAATTTCATGTATCTGCCTCCTTTTTGTCATAGTAAGGTGTTTTGACCAAAAAATTTCTTTTTAAGATACGGTAATTTCTTGTGTGGAATTTGTCGACCGCGCGCCGTTTTTTCCAGATAACCACTGCGCAGTAAAAAAGGTTCATAGACTTGCTCCAGCGTTTCCTTATCTTCACCAATCAGAGCCGCGAGCGTTTCCAATCCTACGGGACCGCCTTGGAAATTGTCGACAATAGTGCGTAGCAGTAAATTATCGATCTTGTTCAGGCCGTCTTCATCCATGCCCAAAAACGTCAGGGCTTGCTCGACAAATGCAAGATCGATGATGTCACGGTTGGCAACTTGGGCAAAATCACGCACGCGGCGCAGAATTTTTTTGGCTACGCGCGGCGTGCCGCGGGCACATTGTGCGATACGTAGCGCCGCATCAGGAGTTATTGAACATTTCAAAAATGCAGCTGCTTGCAAAATTATATCACGCAATTCTTCTTCGCAATAAAATTCAAGACGCTCGCTAATGCCAAATCGGCTGCGCAAGGGAGCGGAAATCATGCCCGTTTTAGTGGTTGCACCAATTAAGGTGAAAGGATTTATCGGCAGATTGACCGATTTTGCGCCAGCCCCTTGGCCAATGATGACATCAACACGGAAATGTTCCATGGCGCTATACAAAACTTCTTCAACATTGGTAGGCATACGATGAATTTCATCGATGAATAAGATATCGCGATGATTAAGGCTAGAAAGTATGGCAACCAAATCGCCCGTGCGTTCCATCATGGGACCACTACAAATTTTAATTCCAACGCTCATGACATGGGCCATAATTTGCGACAAAGTTGTTTTGCCTAGTCCTGGTGGACCAAAAAGGAGCAAGTGATCGAGCGCCTCGCCGCGCATTTTGGCCGCTTGTGTATACACTTTTAGTTTTTCTTTTAGTTCTTGTTGGCCTATATAATCATCAAATGATTGTGGAATAAAATCATGTACACGTTCTTCGGGGGTTTCTTGAATGCTAAAAAGTTCAATGCCATCCATGACTAGTTTTTTCCAAAAAAAGTTTGCTTCAATTTTAAAAAAACAAGACAACAACTGTCAGCGATTATGACAGTTGTTGTCTCTTATTACAATAATTATTTGTTCATAGCTAGCCAATTGTTACAGAGCCGTTTTCGTCAATAACAACATAGGCCCGTTCGAGGTTGTGTATTTCAGCGCTCTTGGACATTGTTCGCCAGATTTCATCTCTTGTCTTAAGCGCTAACTTAGAAAGCAACTCGGAGTTATCAGGATCACTATAAATCGTAACTTCTTCGACTTCATTTGCTTTAGAAAAGTGCGTATGTTGAGCTATTTTTAGATATTCGCCTTTTGAAATAGGGAAATCTGCTTCGCAAAAACATCCAGCTTCTAGTTCAAGTTTCAGGGGTGACTGTTTTGGCGAATAGTAAACTAAATTTACCGCGTTTTGGCTAAAGTTTGATACTTTGTATATTGTTACAGATTGAATTAATGCTGTATAGTTTAGTATCAGGGTAAAGAATAACAATTTTTTCATAAGTAAACCTTCATCAATAGATTAAGATAATAAAATTACTAATATCAAATATAGCAAAAAAAGGGGGAATGGTAAAGGGGGTAATTTCTTAAACATACACTCAGTAATTACCGTTTAAAAAGTTGAAAAGTGCTTTTTCAATCAATCGAATACGCTCCACCTTTAAGTACACTTTGTATGGCACCAAGACTAGCAAAGCTAATCCACAAATTACTGATGCCATAACTCATGAAGGGTAATGGAATTCCCACGATGGGTAATAAACCAATCACCATGCCGATATTGATAAAGGTGGATAGCATGATATGGACCAGGAGCCCATAAGCAAAAAGTTGGCTAAAGGGCGAAGCAAGTTTTCTGATAGCAAGCAGGAGGTGGAAAAATAGGAACACATACAAAAAAAGAATACCCAGAGCACCCATAAATCCTGTTTCTTCGCACACCACCGCAAAAATGAAATCGGTACGACTTTCGGGCAAAAATAATAATTTATTTTGGGTACCTTGCAAAAAACCTTTGCCCCAAAGACCGCCAGATCCGATGGCAATTTTTGCTTGTTCAAGTTGATATCGTTCTTTGTGCATGTCACCAGCGCCCAAAAATACGGTGATGCGTTGCCGCTGATAAGATTTCAGGAAATGCCATAACACAGGCGCACATAAACAACAGATCAGTGCACCATAAATGAAAAATCGTTTATCCATTCCTGCAAGCCATAGAATAATGAGTGCAGAAAATCCTAAAATCAAAGCGGTGCCAAGATCTGGTTGTTTGATAATTAACAACATGCTGAGAGCAAGCACAATAAGAATTACCCGGAAATCTTTAAATCGGTAGATGAAATTTTCTTGCTGCGTGAACAAGAAATAGGTTGCAAATGCAGGAAAAAATAATTTAGTAAGTTCTGAAGGCTGAATTTTGATAAACCCTAAATTTATCCAACGCTGCGCTCCCATGCCGATACTGCCTTTGATGATAGTAAAAATCAACAAAGCCATGGTGCAAAAATAGAGAAAATATCCTTGTCGCATGAGAGTTCGAAAATCTATCATGCTCACCAACACGTAAATCGCTATGCCGCTGATAATGCCAAATGTTTGTTTGCGGAAAAATAATGAATAGGGCATGTCGGGTTTGTAGGTTGCGCTCCATACAAACGCAAGTCCTACCGCACATAAGAACAACATGATGATAAATGAAATCCAATCAAATGATCCGGCAGTGCGACGATAAAAAAGGAGCATACTCATCCTTATGCAATAAAATTATGGTGCGGGATAATGGTAGTATACTGCCCTCAAAAAAAGATGAAAGGGATTAACTGGGCTTCGAAATAATAGGCTTTTTTTTGCATAATTTCTCAAATGCTGTGATGCCCTTCTGCGTTGTTATGTCAATGTTGCATTCTTGCTCAAGCATCAGCTTCATGATTACATTTTTGCTAAAATCGTAGCCGTGGTTTCTGGCAAGTCGCAGCAGACAATCATCACCCATAAGTTCAACATGAATAACTTGATTGCGATTAAATTTTCTATCAATGATCTGAAAGCCATGCTTGCCTGTCATGGAAAGTAACAGATGTGACACGCCTGACATAGTAAAACTCAGTTGAATCGGATCTTCTCCGCTTAACGTTTTAACATGCGTTATCCGTATTTGCTGTGAAGGGTTAGCAATCCTTATTTCCTCCACGCCGTTAGCATAAATAGCTTCTGGATCAATCGCAGAAGCATGATGTTGCAGAATGATAGCGGTACTTACCTGACTATCGTCATTCGTGTATGGTGCATAAAGATGAGGCGCAACAAAGCCGAGTATAGACGTACTTAGTTTAATAACATAATGAATATGTTTCATGATTTTACCTCATGGTTTGAAATTATTATTTTCTAAGCAGAAGTACCATAGCAATAATACTCAAGGTTACTGCATACATAAAAGCAATTTCAGGAGAAATGTATGTCCATATGGCACCTACAACAACGCTCGAGAGCAAATCACCAATGCCATCTACACTTTGTAATAGGCCAAAGCCTATGCCTTGCACCGGTGCAGGCAACAACTGCGCTGCGTGCGATTTTTCTAGAGATGTTACCGTGCCGATACTAATACCACCCGTGATAAAAATTATGAGCCACCATAGCAGGTTTGATGTAGCACTTATTAGACCAACATTAACTATGGCAAAAAGTCCAAATCCGAACCATGCCAACAATTTTGTTCTGCTCACGTAGTCACTTAAAAATCCGATACTAAATTCAGCACATGCGCGCATGCAATTAAAAAGAATATATAAGCCAATTGCAAAGCCTGTCGCAATAACGTTGGATGATCCTTGCCCCAAAAATACTGCGTGAGCTTGATAAATCAGTAATGATTTATGAAAGTTGCCGATACCAAATATAAACATAACGATAAGAAATCGCTTAAATGGTGCCGGCAGAGAAGTCAGTTGGGAGCGCCAATTGCGATATTCAGTTGCCACAACCTGTCGTATGTAATTGCTCGTCAACAACAGAAGTGACAGGACCGAAAAAAGTCCAGGTATGAATGCAATAAAAAAGCTAGAACGCAAACTTAATCGACCAATAAGAAAAAAAGCTAGGGAAGGTCCTAAAATTGCACCAATAGTATCGAACGCCCGCTGCAATCCAAATGTCTTACCATAATCAGCAGGAGCTGCAATGTTAGTAATCCATACATCGCGCATTGGTTCGCGCAGACCTCTGCCCATCCATGCAATCGATTGTAAAACTAAAATTTGCCAAATGTGGTGCGTCATGCCGATCAAACCAACGCATAAAGGAGTAAGTGCGTAGCCAATAAGCAAAATTGGTTTAAAGGATCGCACATAATTGACGAGCATGCCCGAGACTAATTTCATCACGGTAGCAATGGCATCTGCGCAACCCATAATAACGCCTAGCGCAAGTGGTGCTGCAGGTCCGACCATACCCTCAACAAAGATAGGTAGTAGAGATGTTGTCATTTCATGACTGAGATCATTGAATAAACTGGTCAAACTAAAACCGATAAGATCTCGTTTAATCCAAGAAATTTTATTGTTCATAATTACCTTTATTCTGTAGGCAACGCATTGAGAGCTTCAGCTTCTTCTATGGCAAGATCAATCTGCATAGGCGTCATGCCAATATGGCGCATGGCGCCGACATATTTTTTGATGTCTTTGCAGAGTACAAGACCTTCTTTTACCAATTCAAGTTTTTGTCGACGCTTGAGTGTTGTTAAGGCAGTGATAGGGTGTAGACCAATTTCATTAATGAGATCGGGTAATGGTTTGTGTTCGGGATAGTTCCAGCCTAGTAGCTTTAATCCAGCACACGTAGCATAGCGCAAAACTACTGAGGTAAATTTGGTATTAGTAACAACCCAAGATTCTCGCACTTCTTTTCCTTGATAAGGTGTTTGTTGCCACTGTTTTTCGATATCTGCATGACGTGCTTGAACATACAATGCAATTTTAAGATCTGATTTTAGGCTCAAGACAGTATGAAATTTACACTCGATGAGAAGCACCCGATCATCTTTACGAGCTATGACATCAATTTCATGTTCCACGCAAAATCCTTTTGCGATCTGATCATTGGCAACTTCATAGCCCATTTGATTATAGAGTTCGGCAATGTAACGCTCAAAAGGAAAGCCCGCAGGACCAAGTTCCGCTAGTGCCCGTTTCAGGCTGTACCGAGCAGCAGATGGTTTGCGTAACTTTTTCAATTTTTGTAGAGCGTAACTATAAATATCTTGGGTGCTATGCAGCTCGGTATGCTGTTCGATATCTTGAGAAATAGTGTCGATGATTTCTGGTGGTGCGCCTGCGCGTGCCAATGATGCGCGAAATTTTTTTATATTAAATAGCTCTTGTTCTCCTGATCTTTTGGTTATATAAAATGACATGCTGCTCTCCTTTACCCAAGCTCAATGAGATTTAACTTGGGACTCATTTTGAAATTTTCAAATAATTGTGCTGTCGATGTTAATCGCCTTTTTGATGTAATCCTAACCTCCCGGATGTCATCCTGAACTTGTTTCAGGATCTATATTATTGAATGCAAAAGTCAAATTAATTAATTTATGATTTTGATTTCGAGGAATATTATTTTTAAGGTGTGGATCCTGAAACAAGTTCAGGATGACATCGGGTGGATGATCACTTTTTCTCTCGAAAACAATATTTTGTTATGTAAATGATAATGGGATTGAAGTCTGACAAAATCTTGTAATAGCTTAATATGTTCAGATAAGCTACCACAAATGTATTAATACCAAAAAATAGGAGAAAACATGAAATTATTATATGTCATACGAGAAGTTGTTTTTGGCTTTGGTCTTGCCGCATTGGTTCCTCTTTTTGCATATTGGGCTGCGCAGATAGTTGCACCCCAGCCAGTAGAATATCCAACATGGTCTGAAAAAAAATCGGAAGAACAACGGCGTGTAGAACACGAAGAATATAGAAAATCGAACATCGAACGATCACGCTATGTCTTTTATTCATCAGCAATTGTTGGGATACTGAGTCTTCTTATTGCTCCATTCACGCGCATTGCATCGTTGAGTGTGGGTGCAATTTTAGGAGGAATTCTAACCTTAATTTGGGGCTATTGGTCATATTGGGATCAGATTAACAATATAATCAAATTAGTGTCGCTCATTGCTGGCTTGCTCGTCATAATTGGTCTTGCGTATTATTTTGCGCGAAGAGAGAAACAGTATTAATGTGTCCCGTTCGTGGTGACCCCTCGGCTAAGCTCGGGAGTAAACGCCCTTCTTTGGCCTTTATTCCTAAGCTGCCTGTCCTGAGCCCGTCGAAGGGTCGAACCATACGGGTTACTGTAATTTTCAGATAAGCTCTTAAACAATAGCGCCTTCAGCTTGTAAGAGTGCAACTTTTTTTTCAAGGCCCCCATTGTATCCACACAAGTCATTATTTTTTTTGATTATGCGATGGCAGGGGATAAAGTAGGGGATGCGATTGTGCTTGAGTGCATTAGCTACAGCGCGATATGCAGTTGGTTTTCCAATTATGCGGGCAATTTCCTGATAGTTCGTTGTTTTGCCTGCCGGAATTTGTAATGCAGTCTTCCAAACTTGGTGTTGAAATGGGGTGCCGACTAACAAAATATTTTGGATATCAAACTTTGAACGAATTCTGTTGGTTGGTACCGATGTTTTATCCTCGACAAATACAGCCGCATAAGCTGCACCATCAATGAGTGACAGTTGAAGCATGCCTGCAGGTGTTTGGTAATATTCGTGTGTAATAGATGCTGTTTTCAGAAGTTGTTGAAATTCTTTGCGAGTAA
>Ga0207124_1115_pt1 | contig 11287 bp, 15 predicted proteins | sample Alteio_BWMinHeat_37_FD_153506 | JGI IMG/M metagenome (GOLD analysis project Ga0207124, IMG submission 153506) | Enriched cells from forest soil in Barre Woods Harvard Forest LTER site, Petersham, Massachusetts, United States -... | ecosystem: Environmental > Terrestrial > Soil > Temperate forest >... | reverse complement strand
CCGTTAGCGGTAATGCCTTGGGCACCGCTGGAGCCGAGAGCCAGGATGCAATAGGGGTGAGGGACGCTCGTGCGCTGGGCTACCGCAATGGCGCTCAAGCCTTCCTGCGGTGTCCCCTTGACGAGCTGGCTGCCGGCGAAGCCGACAAGCTCAGAGAGAAAGAGAGGCACCGACCCGCTGATCGTCACGCTGTAACAGGTGGTCCCACCGGATGGGCAGGTTGCCGTATTGGAGGGAGTGACAACGACGTTGTCGGCACCGTCTGTGAAGCCATATTGTTGGGCGACGGCTTTGGCCTCGACGTCGTAGTTTGAGCTTGCGTTCGTAGCAGCGGCAATTGCGGCGGCGTCTGCCGCATTCTGCATATTCCGCTGGTCTAGATACCAGAGCCCCACCTCGGAGCCCAACCCTACGCATCCCAAGAGAACCGTCAACAAGAGCGCCGTAATGACGCTCACGCTCCCGCGGCCATCGGCAGCGAAGGTTCCAAACCGGTGGGTGATTGACGTCGCGTGGAACATGTACCTGGTTCTCGGAGAAGCACCTCCGCAAAAGCAACGCAACTTCGCAAAGATTACAGCGCCGCTGACTCTTTCCAGTCAGTTAAAATGGAGTACTGTAAACGTTATCGCCTCGACTAAATTTATTCTCTTCTCCTTTCGTGCAACTGGAGATTATTGATTACGGTCTTTGGTAAAGTTAGCAACCAGGATACCTTTGGTATATCTGCAGCCCAAGGGAGAGAGACGCTCCGCGTTCAACTTAGCGGGCGCCGATCGTTGCAGAGAATGGTTGTGCCGATTCCTCGCTCGTCGTTCACGAACAACCCTTCCTTGAGCTCGCCGACGAAGCCCCCGCCGTCTTCCGCCGAAACGCTTGCCGGGCGGAACGTGCGGCTCGATGTGCGCCCAGTCCTCGTCGCTCAGATCGCTCGGGAGCGAAGCTTGTCACAGTTGGAGCGAAGGCGATTCTCGGCGGTCCACATTGGGGCATCTCGAAAAAACGAATCGGCGCCCCAGCATTTTATTTTCCGCCAGCGGCCGGTGCGGCCGCTCCGGCTATCCAGCCGTTTGGACAAGATGCCCTCGAGCCCCATGCGCTCGGCTCCAGCGAATAGCGCCTGTCTGCCTCCGGCGACATGGTCGCTGAACTGGATGCGGGCTTCGGAGTGTTGGCGCCCTTCAATGATTGTTGCAGGACGATCTGCAACAGTCCGCGGCGCTCCTCAAGCGGCGCGTCCCGAGGATCCTCTGGCACGCCCAGTAGCCCGTCGGCAACAGGACTTCGTCAGACCGTGTACATTGCGATTCGGTTTTCGCTGGCGGCGACCAATGGCAAAGGGCATCGTGAAGTTCTTCAATGCGAGCAAGGGCTATGGCTTCATTGCCCCGGACGATGGCGGCGCGGACGTATTCGTGCACCTGACGGCCCTGGAGCGCGCCGGCCTGACCAGCCTTCAAGAAGACGACATTGTCGAATACGAGATCGAGGTCAACAAACGATCGGGCAAGACGTCGGTCAGCACGATCAAGCTGGCCTAAGGCCCGAAGCCGCGCCTTCAGGTCGCGACCTCAGGGTTGCCTCAGGACCTGCGAACTGTCCAATTCAATAGGGCGAAAGAACGGCTCTCTCGTACTCGCTGTCAGGTTCTTTTGTGACCGCTCGCGGTCGACGCGGCTTCCAATCGCGCAAGGTTGCGCGGCTCGATGCCGATCGAGCGTCGCTGACTGCCTACGTGTTATGCTGAGAGGAGGTGCGGAGGCCCCACCCCGTAGTCCAGGCGGCCATTGCCTTCTGGAAGACCCGATCCCCCTGCGAGCCCTTTTCAAAGGTCAGTATGGCGCGCTGGCCTGTCTCGTAAATGAAAGGAAGATCGATCCATTCTCCGTCCCGCAACAAAGCCAGATTCCGTGGAACGTCGAGATCAGCACCGGAAAGGGCGATCCAAAAGAATCCGTCGCCAATCTTGGCTTCCGCCCCAACTAGCGGCTGGCCGCCCGCTTCCTCGGTGGGCTTCATGAAGATGCGCGCCAGCTTCTGGATGCTCTTTCCAGGCAGGTCGGAAGGCGCGTCGATCTTGATCTCGATAAGATGGCTGGCAGGAAGCGAGTTGTCGGCATTCTTGTGGATGGCAAGTTTGACTTTCATGCCGCGCTCGGGCACCTCCAGATCGGCTTCGATCGCCGAGCCGTTGGCGCCGTTGTCAAGGTATCGCCACGTAACCGTGGCGTTGATGGTGGTGACCCCCGTGGAGTTGACCGACTCCTCCAGGAGGACCGCTTTTTGCACTTCGAGTACACCGCCGACATCAGCGTTTTCGATTCCCGAGGCGACGAGGGGTGTCGCCGGACTGGCCGGACTTGCCTCGTCCGCCGCTGCGTCCCTTGGCGTGGGCTTTGCCCCCGCGTCGGCGGGCGGCACTGGCGTCGCGGCCACCGCTGGCGCAATGGGCGCTGAGGGACTCGCGGCATCATCGACTGGAGGATTGACCGCGGCGACCATGGCCCGTGTGCCATCGATCGCAGTGATGATCTGGCTGATCATGACGGGCTTCGACCAGGCCAGCGCCCCGGCGCTGAGGACGACCGCGATAGTCATCACAGTCAGGAGGAAGGAAAACCGCCGCGAAGGCCGCCCCTTCGGGCTCAAGCGACTCGGCAGGATTATTCCGCCAGGATCTCGAGCCTCGCGGCCGTCGAGCACCGGCGCCTCGGTGCCCCCGCCGTTCGGCCGAGATTCCTCATGCTCGCGGAGTCCCGGAACTGGAGGCGGCGCACGTTCGATGACCGGCTCGCGTGACGTCTGAGGGTCGGCCGTCGGCCTGCGATATTGATTGAGGCGCTTGGAGATCGCCGCGCGTTCGATTACGCCCGCCGGGCTGCCACGGCTCTTCGCCTGCGGCATTGCGCGTCTAAAGCCGAACCCCGGGCGTGTGGTGCGTTTGCCCCTGCGGACCGCTGTCCGCTTCGGCCGGCGCGCTCGCCCGCAGGGGCAAACGCACCACACGCCCGGGGTTCGGCTTTAGACGCGCTTCGCGGCCGGCAGGCGCGCGCGGGGGCTGAGGATTGGCGACCGACTCTCGCTCGGCCTCCTCGAGCGCCACTATCGCACTGATGCATTTCAGGATTCGCATTTGGGGCGCGTAACCCTGTTGCGAGCTAGCGACGATTCCACTCTTCGGCGATTATGGTTAACGGTCGGTAAAAATCCCCATCTATCCAGTCGCGGAGATGGTGACGATTCAGCAACCGCTATCGGGTGGTCGACGAAGCAACCTCGAACGAATGTGGGTACTACCGGCCAGTACATTCTCACCGCAAATGGCGACGAGAACATCAAGGCGAATCTCGCGGCGCCGACCTCAGCTGCCACCAACTCCTCGACGGGCACGACGAGCTTCGCGACGACGTAGTTCGATATCCTGCCCTCACCGAACATTTGCTTAAGTTCGAAGGCGGAACGCCGCAGGCGACTTCAGGCTTGCCCAAGCCAGTTTCCAGGACCAAGGTCCGCGCCAATGAGGAGAGGCCCCGCCACTAGGGGAGCGGGGCCTCGTCCTCACCGGAAGGCATGCGGTGAGGACCCCGGGTCTCAAAACCGAGGCGAGAAACGCGACCAAGCGCCCTGGCGGGGTACTCAGCCGGCCGCCGGCTCAAAACGCGAACCGAAAGCTCACACCGCGATCTACCGGGTCACTCCGTCAATGTGACGGTTGGGAGGATTGTTCCTGAAGAGACGGTCAGGGCGCCGGGGCAAGCGCCGTTATTTAGGACCGCGCGTTGCGGGGCAAATGGCTATACCTTCGTATGTGGCGCGCTCCGCTGCGGCGAGGCGTAGGTTCAACTACACCAGCCTCTCGCACGAGTGCCCCTCGCCCCCCAGCAAGGGACGCCCCTCTTCAGCGGTCGGGTGGCCGGCAGGACCGAACGGGCGGCCCTTGCTCCGTTGGGCCGTCCGTTCGCCCTTCAGGGGGTAACGGCAACACCTTGGCTGAGGGGAGGCCGACCCGGATGGCAGGGTGTTGTCGCCGAATACTCAGCGACCACCTCCGAAGAAGTATTGGCGCCCCAGCGATACAAAGACGACGCCGGCAACAGCTCCCGAGATTTTTTCCACCACATCGACCAGCCGGGCGTGACGGCCCGGGGAAAACAGTTGAACCGCTTCGAGCAAGACGATTACCAGGGCGAGGAGGACGCCCAAAATGGGAAGATTTCTGGGGTAGGCGAACGCAAATAGGCTTCCGACGAGAGCAAATGCGCCGATGCGTTCAAGGAGAGTCGGCAAGCCGCTCACCGGGCGAGTGCCGATTGGCCCAAGCGTTGCCGCAATCACAAAGAGTAGGGAAAGCCACGCGCAGATCTTCGAAAACATGGAACTCCCGCGCTCTCACGTTTTCCTCGTTGATTAGCCCGTCACAGCTTATCGCCCATCCGGTTTTCGAGTTCTGCGAGGCAGCGTAACGGTCTACGAGGTCTCTGGGGCGGCCTCATGCCGCTGTCTATCAACACAATCGAGCAGCGTGGTTCCAAAGAAAAGCCCCGGCGCGAGGCCGGGCCCAGCAGCGTGCCGCTTAGCTGCCCGACGTCATATCGCTGGAAATCCCCTGGAAGGTGGTGTTGAGGCTGGTCCCCAACGCGGTGGCGCCGACGATGACGGCGACGCCGATCAGAGAGGCGATGAGGCCGTACTCGATGGCAGTAGCGCCCGTCTCGTCCTTCACGAAACGGCGGAAGATGGTCTTCATCTTGGTCGATCCTGTTGCAAGTGCGTCGGTGTAGATTCCTCAAGGCGGTCATTAACACAAGCTCATAGACTATCTGGCAAATTTTAATGTCTTCTAACAAAGAATATGGCTAAATAGCTAAACTACGTAACAAAATATTCATGGTAAATCAAATGGCAGACTTGAAATCACTTACGAAAACCGCGGTACCCGTACTTGGATTTGTTCGGAATTTAACCTCAAGGCGCAAAGAAAAGCCTGCCGCGAGGCCGAGGCAGGTTGTTGTTTCCGTTACCACTCCGCGTATGTTGTACGCTCCACTGCGCCGAGGTAGTTGCGGGTGAGGCTGGCGCGGGTGGGGCACGGCTTCTAATGCAAAGCAGAACAACTCCAATCGATTGCTTGGTAATCGAGTATCAATAATCTATAGTCGATTTGCTCGGAATGGGGGAGTGTAGAATGACAGAAAACATCCGTCCGGTAGATCGGTCAGTCGGTCGCCGAGTCAGAATGGTGCGCGTCAGCCGGGGGCTGTCGCAAAGCGCCCTGGCCTCGCAGCTGGGTCTGACGTTTCAACAGCTGCAGAAATACGAGAAGGGAACCAACCGCATCAGCGCCAGCAGGCTCCACGACATCGCGCGGATTTTGGGAGTTGAGGTCGCGAGCTTCTTTGAGGACGCTTTGGATCCTGAAAAGCTGGCAGCGATTGGCGACGCGGAGCCACCTCGCAGGGTCGATTTGCTAATTGCGACCAACCTCTCGCACCTTCCGGATGGACAGACGAAGCGACAGCTCACGGCGCTGATTTTTACTCTCGCAAAGAAGGTGCCGCCGGTCGAGGTTCCGTCCCCGGACGGGAGCGCGAACGCGGAAGGGAAGATTGAGGTCGAGGTTGTCTAGCGCGTCGTGGTTGTGGCGCTGGCCGCCGTGATCGAATGGCAAGCGGCTCCTCGATGCTCGCTAAAGCGCCTTGATATTGGCCGCGTTAGCCTTGCCCTTCTTGGGGTCCATCTTGCTTCCGAAGGACACCTTTTGGCCGTCGTTGAGGGAATGCATCCCCGACCGCTCCACCTCCGAAATATGGACAAAGACGTCGGGACCGCCGCCATCCACGACGATGAAGCCAAAGCCTTTTTGCATGTTGAAGAATTTCACCGTTCCTGTCGGCATCGTCGCGCCCCATTTCGTTGCCGCGGCCTCATTGCTCAACCAGTCCTACCACAATCGCCGCGAAGAAAAGAAATACGGCAGCGACGACTGCGAGGGGCCGAGCCCCATAGAACCAAAGAAAAATGGCAGTCGTAGGAACGACAGCATAGCCCGGCCGAAGGCCGAAAAGCGGGATCGAATGCCCCCGGCGAGGAGTGCCGCTTTAACGTTCGCTGGACAGATACTTGCTGAGTGGATCAGGATCCCCACGCATGAACGAAACGGGAACAGCCGTCAAGCTACCGGAGCTAACGCTGTGCAGGAATTAGTCATTGCGCCCGTGGGGACATCCGTGGAAGGTCGGGGACGTTGGTACAGGTGGCGATGACGAGAGGCGTACCAATGAGATGGCCCCGATCAGACGGCGCTGGGGCGCTGGTAGCGCTCTTTCTGGGGGGGTTCGTTGCTTGGCTCTGGTTTGAGATTTTCGTCGGCCATTCGCTCCTTGCCTGCGCCAAAGACGAGAGCACCGCTGGATGCGCGCGCACTTGGATTGGCATCTTCCTCACTCCGGCCGGTGTTGGGGTATCAGCGTGGCTTATCGTGCGTCAAATTAGAATATCAAGAGCACAACTTGTGCCGCCTGCAATTCAGTACCTAGACCAAGTAAATAGTAATATCGCCCAGCTCAGATTTCTTTTTAACAAGATAAACGCTTACGCCGGCGACACACCCAAAGTGCTCAAGAACCTACTTCACAATTTGCCTTTGATAATACCAAAAATAATTGAAGCGGTAGATGTGGACAAATCCATCTCCATAATAATATCTTGTCACCTAGAACATCAGCTGCACGACGATTGTTTGGAACTCGTTTGGTGCTGGAATGAATATTGCGAGGCGCTACGTAGGCTTCAATCACTGGTGATCACAGGCAGATTTGACGCGAAACATGCGGATGCACAAAGCGCTATCGAATACGAGAAAGAATCAACGCAGAGTGTAGCAGCAAAGATCCAAGGCGAATTCGTTCGCCTGCAGCCAATGCTCGACAACAGGTTTCTGAACAATCAGCATCGGCTCATCGAACTTGGTTGGTCAATCACTTCCGAGACCGACTCACCGCGATGGCGTTAATGCAGCCTGGGTTGACGGGCTCACGGCCCAAGGAAAATAACAGTCGTAGGAGCCACTGCGTGGCTCCGAGCGAAAGGGAGGAAAAGCGGGCACCGCCTGCAGCGACGAGACCGGTTACAAGGGCAGTCGCAGGAGCGGCAGCATAGCGCCGAGCCCAGCGAGGAAGAGCGGGACCGAACGCCCCCGGCGAGGAGTTCCGCATGACGCGCGAGGGATCGTCACCGAATGGCCGAGACGCATGCGGCTTGGGGAGCGAAGCGAGTAGAGCCCGGTCGGCGACGCCGGACGCGCCGATGCTTCTCACTGCGAGAATTCGGGCGATATTGACCAAAGGATGACTGCCGTGTTCCGTGAAGTAAAGTTGCTTTCTTGGTTCCGCTGCCTCCTTATGAACAGTTAGCTAACCTCCGACGTGACTGTATTCATTACCGCCTTTGATTTAACGCTATTTCCACCCCGGTCGTTTAGGTAACCTTTAGTGTCGCTCATCTACGCTCGGGAGTGAACCGGTCAGCCTTTGTTAGAGAGTGGCCATGATCGAACAAAAACGTCAGCCTTTGGGGTATGTCATCGGACCGGACGGTAGTGCGCTGAGTATTGCGGATCTGCCCACCGCCGACACCACACGATGGGTACCCAGCCGGAAGGCGCAGGTCGTCGCGGCAGTGCGTGGGGGTTTGCTCACCCTTGAGGAGGTCTGCGACCGCTATCGTCTCACGGTCGAGGAATTCCTGTCGTGGCAACAATCAATCGACCGGCACGGTTTCGCCGGTCTTCGCGTGACCCGCATCCAGCAATATCGGCCGGCCGGGTAGCTCAAGCTCGACGACTGTCGTCTTTTTCGAAATCTACTCCCAACAGCGAACCCATCCGCCAGATCACGACGCATTGGCTGCTAGGGCTTGCGTCATCTACATGGAGCAAAAATCGCAGGGGCACGTCCTCCACATTCTCGAACTTGAGGTTGGCTCCCGAGTTGGAGGCGTAGTGAACGACACAATCGATCGTCGAGAAGCCGCCGTCAAAAACAATGTAACCCCGTTTCGGCGCGCCACCTGAGGTCGAAGGAGGGCGTCCCTGGTCGGCCATACAGCTTCCTCCCGGCAGGTCAACAGCCCCGTGCCAACGGCTTGTGTTGCTATTGCCTGGTCGGCTCGGCTGACCCGGTCGACGGATCGTCGAGGAACTCAATTGCCGAGAGGATGCGCCCGGTCCGATCGGCGATTTCCAAGGCTGCGAAGTCGAGGTCTTCGCCGACCGTTTTCTTTTCAGCGATTGTCTGCCGGACGGCCTCGACGGCGTCGGCCCGCGCCGCTGCCAGGTTCCGAAATTCGATCCCAATCCGGTCGGGAATGACCGGTCCTGCCTTCATGCGAACGTGGAAGAAATAGCGCGGCATGCTCAGGCGAGATTGATGCAAGGACCCAAAGCGAAACCGCCTCAGTGGGGGACTGAGACGGTTTCAATTGACTACCGGCAAACGCGAGACGGGGGTGCGTGGCCTCAGCCGGTCGATGGCTACCAACGGCTTGGCGGTCGAAGGGTTCCCCGGTGATGGCTCTCAGCGAAGTTGAAGAATGACTGACCCTTCCGAGATTGCAGGCGGATTGGCGCCGACGCTTACCGCGTTTTGTTTTATCCAATCCCGGGCCTTTTGGATGCTGTCGTCGACGCCAGGGCTTCTGCGGTTTTGAGATCTTAGTCCACCCCTGCCCGCTTCAACATCTCTTCATCGGTCGCGGGGCGACCGTAGTAGACCTTCAACGTGCCATCTGAGTGTCGAACGGCCAGAAGATGATGTCTTCGCGCTCTACGTCATCTCGATCGCATTACACGATTAGGAAATCACCTACAGCCACAGGTGGCGCGCTGAAAAGGACGTGGTCCGTCGAAAAGTGGGGGCTCCCTGTGTGACTGGCAAAAGAGTCGATGTGGTCGACGTCTGATGCTGCATGCCGGGGAGCAAGCCCTGCCCAGATAGCGTGAGCGGCGGCGTGCGTTTTGACATCCTCGGATCGGCTGAAGTTGGTTGGTGCGCCACTGTCCTGATGGCGAGATATGAATTGATCGGATTCGGCCGCGCTCGCAGTTGCGTGGCTGGTTACAGCCTTGTGATGGCGAGGGTGGCGGTGCACGTGATGAGCCTTAGCGTTGTGGGCGGCCGCTGACGGCGAATTGTTGCTGAGATCCCAGCCAAGAACGTCCAGCTCGCGAAGATCGGTCGTGGAAACATTGTTCACCCTGCCCCACGGGGCGAAGGCCCGAAATGCATCCGTGCCGGCGCCGGCCGCCCAGTCGCCAAAGTCACCGCTCGGGTTGGTATTGAAATTGGCGAGGTGGGTGACGCCTCCATCAATGGAGAAGTAGCCGGGCTGCGTTCCCACAAAATCCCGGTTAAGAGCAGATGAATAATGGAAGAAGTCCAGCAGCGAATTTCCGTTGGGAATTGACGCCACCGTTGACCCAACGAGCAGTGTCCGGCCCATCACCTCTGAAATCTCGTGCGCGACAACGCCGAAAAAATCGTAGAGTCCGGAGGGCACCCCATGGCCATGGCTGTAGGCGAACTTGTTGCCGGCAGCGAAACCTATATAGCCGTCGAGAGCGATGCTGCTGCCAAGCAGTCCCAAGGCTTTCGCTTCAGCCTGGGTTACCCACATGTTTCGTTCATAAGCCGGATCGTGACGGACTCGGCCAAGGCGCAAACATAGCAGCCGAGCGATTTGGTCTCCATGGTAGCCGATTTCGCGGCGCTTGCCCGCTCCCATGGCAATCGACAGCCCGCATCAGAATGCTGAGCCCACATAGCGCGAGGACGAGGGATTTTTTGTGGACGTTTATGTCCGCTCGCTGACCGCGCTCGTCCGCTTCTCGGAGCCTTTGCAGATCGCTCAGGAAGCGTCGTTCCGGTCCGACGTAGGGTGTATGCCGCCTGAAGCGCTATAACACCTGGAGAGCGGTCCAGGCACCGTAGAGCGCACCTTTACGGGCGATCCTTGGGTGGCGGGTCCATGTCCTCGCCGTGAGCCTACAAGTGGGCCGAAGGTTGATTCCTAAAACCAGCCTTCTTCGCGCTGCTCGACGCTTAGCGCCCTTTGCGAAGAGGCGTTTCCGTCACCTAGCAGTCACCGACCGCGTTAGCCGGGATTGTGAGGAAATGCCAACGCTGCGGTCGGGGCAATCGAGATGCAGCCGTCCGCCACCACCGAGCCTAGAAGCAGAAAGGCGAGGGCAATTCGCTTCCACATGGTCGAATCTCCGTCTTCGAGCACCCCACACGTCGAAGATGATCGCACCTCATCGTCTCGAAGGCTGTAATCGGGATCACACCGGCTCGGAACGATGACCGCCAGAATCGCGTAGGAACCCGCCGCGTGGGGCTCAGTGAGGAGGAGTTCCAAAGACTTCTCTAAAGTATAGTGTGTGACACGCGTGGTTGCCGCCGAGGCACCGAGCCACGGCTCCCTCATGACGACGAATATCGCCCGAGCCGCAAGGCGTGGACATAGTCGGTCAGGCGCGGAACCTCGTCGGCGCTGATGCCGAAGTCACCTCTCCGGACGAATTCCCAGGCGCGGCCGTTCCATCGGGCATCTCTACCCGTCGGCCTTTTCGCGTCGAAGACAACTTCGCAATCGCCGGCAGCGTCGCCCGCCGCCCTAACCTTGGAGACGACGCAATCAACGCTCGCGATCTTGATCCAGCATCCGTGGGCAATTGGCGGACGTTCGGCCATTACACCTCCGAACCTTCGCTATGCACCCAGGGCCAACGCACGAGGCCGGCAACCGGACCTCGGTAGTGGAAGGCTCGCCGCCGCGTGGGGGTTCCTGATACGTTTCCTGTCTTTTTTGATGTCCCATCAAAATCCAACACACGTCATGTAAAACAAGAGGCAAATTTCTACCAGCAGCTGCGTCGGTAACCTCTGCGCTCCAAGCGTTTCTAAAAACCGAATAATTTTGGAGAGGCCTGGTTTTTAATATCAGTTTCGATCTTGTTTGGAACAAGAACGCGTTAATACAAAATCAAATCGCGCCGGCCACGCTCCCGCTGATCTTCTCCTCCCGCTAGCTGTGCAACCATGGCTGGAGTCTACTATGTCGTTTGTGATCAATGTTTCCTATGACCGAAGCGTCTACAGTGCGCCAGCCGCTTTCAAATCGGTTGTAAATTCAGTCATCCACTTCTTTGAAAATCACTTTAGTGATCCCGTCACGATCAATATTGCGGTCGGTTACGGCGAGGTGGCAGGCCATCCGCTCAGCGCCGGTA
>Ga0207124_1113_pt1 | contig 11357 bp, 11 predicted proteins | sample Alteio_BWMinHeat_37_FD_153506 | JGI IMG/M metagenome (GOLD analysis project Ga0207124, IMG submission 153506) | Enriched cells from forest soil in Barre Woods Harvard Forest LTER site, Petersham, Massachusetts, United States -... | ecosystem: Environmental > Terrestrial > Soil > Temperate forest >... | reverse complement strand
TGCATTGAGGACTCGAGCTGCCAGCTCGGGATCCTTCGACTCGAAGCTGACCGTGACAAGCCGAGATAGCCGGATTGGCGTTACGACCATTCTATTGAGATAAGAATCGACTACCGCGTTATTGCCGATGCTAAACCAGAGGAACTCCTGTCCAAAGCGGAGGGGCTCCCTCAGGTAAGTAATAACTCGCTAATCGCAATTTTGACAGCGCGTCTGACGCAGCTCCAACATGACGAGTCCGCGCTTGCTGTCCAATATGAACCCGAGTGGCCCGCTCGTAAGCGCATCCGGAGCCAGATTGAGGACACCCAAAGGGCTCTCCGGGAGGAAAAGCAAAAGATTGTAACGATGGTTCAGGCGGAGTATGCGGCGGCGGTGGATAAGGAAACAATACTAAGGAAGGAGCTTGAACAGCAGACCGCCGTTGTGAACAAGATCAATGAGGACATCGTTCAATACACCATCCTCAAAGGAGAAGTGGATTCCAAAAAGCTACTTTATGACGGGCTGTTGACATCGCTAAACCAGGCGGACGTCTCTTCAACGCTAAAGGCATCCAATATCCGAGTGGTGGATAGAGCCGAAGTTCCCCCCTTACCGATCAGGCCGAAGAAAACCAACAACATGCTGTTGAGCGTGGCCATTGGGTTGCTTCTAGGAGTTGGCGTGGCGCTTTTCCAGGAACACCTCGATGATTCCATAAAGTCAATCGAGCAACTGACTCGACTCGTGAACTTACCCAGCCTTGGCGTGATTCCTAAGTTGGGAAGTCTGGGACGGGGTAACTACGGCTACTACAAGGCCGCTTATGGAAGGCCCAACGAAGGTGTCACGTCGGGGATTCTGCCAGCCAAGCGTAACGTTGAAACCATCGCACACGATGCCCCGATGTCGGTACTCTCGGAGGCCTATCGCTCCATTCGGACGTCTCTCCTACTATCTTCCCCTGATCATCCACCACGTAGTGTGCTCATCACAAGTTCGGTGCCCAGCGAGGGAAAGACAGCGACGGCGGTCAACATGGCCGTTTCGCTGAGCCAGACAGGCGCACGCGTCGTGCTGATCGACGCCGATATGCGCAAACCGCGCATTCATACAATTTTGAACATCGAAAATGCTGCGGGATTGTCGGCCGTTCTTACGGGCGGATGCGCCCTCAAAGATGCGATCCAGGAAACATCAATCTCAAACCTCTATGCAATTCCGTGTGGTGTTACTCCTCCTAACCCCAGCGAGTTGATTCTTGCATCAAGATTTCGTCAGATGCTTGAAGTCCTAGGTCAGTATTTCGACTACGTGGTTGTGGATTCGCCACCCATCAATAATGTGTCAGATGCTCGTATCCTGGGATCGATGTGCGACCGAATTGTGATGGTGGTAAAAGCGTTTTCAACCTCACGCCATCAAGTGCGGAGGGCCGTGGAGCACATGGCCGATTCCAGGAAACGAATTGCAGGAATTGTGCTAAACGATTTGGATGTGAAGCAAGGATCCTACTATTCCGGCCAGTACTACTACTCCGGTCGCTACGGTTCGTAGCAGGTTGTTGGCTGCTTACCGCCCTCAGAGAGCCTTATCCGCGACATAGATGCAGATAAACTCTGTCACGAAATGCTGTTTGACGGCGTAACCCATCGAGCCGAACAAGAAGTAATAGTCAGACACTCTATAGTAATGATCACCGGGCACTGGGTCTGGCGGGAACAGCTCGAAAAAGTTCGTGGTGACCTTCCGCTTTTTCAGGATATTTGTGATAAATGCCTTCAAGATGCTCCTCACCTTGATGAAGGGCTCGCCCATGAGGATAATGCGCCCGCCGGGGCGCAGAACCCGGTCACATTCGTGCAGGAGGTGAAATGGCCTGTCGGCATGATGAAACGCCTGAGACAGAAAAATGAGATCGACGCTATGGGATGCAAACCCCAGGTTATAGAAGCTGCCTAGATATCGGGAGATTTTCGTACCTTGACCGCCCAACATTTTCACCGCGTGCTCGAACAGGTCGAGTAGCCGATGCTCTGAGAGTTCCACCGAGCGGACTTCTCCGACGTAAGGTAACTTCGACAACGCCGCGGATGTCCAACCGATGCCGCACGCCAGGTCGGCCACGATGATCGAATCTCCCCCACGCCTGCTCACGAATTCGTCAACGAAAGCCTCGGCGCGTACGTACTGCGCCAACAATCCACTCGTCTTGAGGTAGTCGAGGCAACGCTCGTAGTTGCCGTCAGCGATCCACCACTCCTTCTCTCGCTCCGCAGCGACGTCGTTCCAATACTCTGACCTATCAACCTGCGCGAGTTCCGCGGCGCTAATCCAGCGAGTGACGGGCTTCATCGATTCCTCATGGACACCTGCGTGAGACGGCGGCGTATTGGGCTGGTTTGCCTTCCAGTTCAACCAGCATTATGACGTTCCCACCTTTGCGGTCTCGCTGAATTCGCTTCTCTTCGCTATGACTGCGGTGACGATGGCGTTGGCATCGAGCCCATAGACTCCTCGCAAGTACTGCTGAGTGCCCACGATGGAGGAGAATCCCGACCTTAGGCCAATACGCAGGAAAAAGGTCGGGTGGACATTCAATTCGAGGAGGTTCTCAGCCACTGCACCGCCGAGACCACCATCGATCATGTGCTCCTCGATGATTACGAGCCCTCCCGTTTCTCGGGCCGCAGCCGACAGCGTTTCGGTGTCCAAAGGTTTGACCGTGTGGACGCTCAGGACGCGGCAGAAGATGCCGTGCTCCTCCAATAGGTCTGCCGCGCGGACGGCCTCCTCCAGGATACCGCCGGTCGCAACAAGTGTAAGGTCGTTGCCGTCGCGTATCATCCTCGCATGTCCCAGGCGGAATTCTTCTCCCGATTGATGGGAGGGAGGGGCTGCCGATTTGTCGAGCCTCAAGTAGGCTGGTCCGGGATGGTCGATCACGGCGCGAGTAGCCTCAGCGGCCTCCCAGAGGTCGCCCGGCGAGACGACCGTCATGTTTGGAAGTGATCGCATGATAGCCAAGTCCTCGGTGGCGTGATGCGATGCGCCGACGGCCCCATATGCCATTCCGCCGCCGACGTTGACGATCTTGACATTGGCCTCGTGGTAACACACGTCGTTGCGAATCTGCTCCAAACAGCGGATTGTGGGAAAGTTGCCAAGGGAATAGGTAAATACGACATGCCCTTCAAGCGCAAGGCCAGCAGCCACGCCCGTCATGTTTTGTTCGGCGACTCCCATATTGAGGAATTGTTTCGGGAAGCGGGCCTTGAAGTCATTTAGCACGCCAAAGCCAAGATCCCCGGTGAGCAGCATAATTTCCGGGCGTTGGGCCGCGATTTCGGTCAGGGTTCGAATGAAAGCGTCTCTCACTTGCAATTCTCCAATTCCAACAGCGCGGCTTCGAACTCGTCACCCCGCGGAATACGGTAGTGCCACAGAACTGTACCTTCCATGAAGGAAACGCCCTTCCCTTTGACTGTGTTTGCAATGACGCATGTCGGTCGATCGAAATGCAATGGCTGCGAAAGCTCGGCCATTAGCTGATCGTGATTGTGGCCATCCACCTCCCTTACCCCCCAACCAAAGCTGGTCCATTTATCGTGCAACGGCGCCAGATCCAGCACTTCAGTCACTGGAGCGATCCCCTGTATCTGGTTGTAGTCGATGATGACTGTAAGATTGTCCAGTCTATGATGGCCAGCAAACAATGCCGCCTCCCAAACCGAACCCTCATCACATTCGCCATCGCTCAAGAGCACGAACACTCGATGTCCAGCACCGGCCAACTTGGCCGCATAAGCAAAACCGCAAGCAATCGACAAGCCATGGCCGAGGGAGCCCGTGGACAGTTCCACGCCCGGAACATGATGAGAAACATGTCCGCATAAATCAGAACTGTTCTGGTAATGAGTTGCTAACTTCTCGACAGGGAAAAAACCTCGCTCCGCCAAAGCAGCATAGAGTCCCGCACAGGCATGGCCCTTGCTGAGAACAAAGCGATCACGCGAGCCAGATTTCGGATCGTCAGGGATGACATTCAGGACATGCCCGTACAAGACCGCTAGGATGTCGGCACATGAATAGATTGACCCGATATGAGAGCCGCCACCCGAACTGGTCATCCGAAGGGAATGTATCCGTATTCTTCGTGCCAATTCACGAGTTTTGCCGCTCGTGCTGTCCTGATCTATCATTTCCTACTCAATGGCCGCAAATGCGATATAAGGATCCCAAGCCAATCGTCGCAGACGCAAGTTCTTCAGGCCTACGGTTTCAATAGCTGCTGCCGACTCACCCGGCCAGAGCGGATTGTCCAACTCATCGAATACCAATAGAGCTCCCTTCGGCATTCGGGGCAGGAAGTGTTCGAGCGCAACCTTGGTCGGTTCATAGAGATCACAATCAATAAAGAGGAGGCTGACTACCAAGTGGGGATGCGCGGAAAGGAACGTAGGAATAGTCTTCACCATGTCCCCTTTGATTAACTCCACCTTTGGGAGGTGTCCAAGGAATCGATCCCGATCGTATTCCGTAATTAATTCACCGAGTTCCGCGAAAGAGTCCGCGTGCAACCCCCCGACACGAACATCAGCCAAGGCACTTGTATCACCAGAAGTCACGCTCGGAAAACCTGAAAACGTATCAAATCCATAGATCCGGCGTGTAAGGTTTTCAGGCTCCAGAATAGTGCTCAACTTTGCCCACGACATCAGTCCAAACCCGCGAAACACTCCGCATTCAACCACCGAGCCCTTCACGGGCAGAGCCAACTTGAATATTTCATACATTGAAAGGAAACGCTTGAGATGTTGCCGTCGAACGTACTTAGGAAAATTCTCCAGCTTAGTTTCCACCGAGTCCAGATTCGCTTGAAATATGGCCTCGATGTTCTTTCCAACCCTCTTCTCTGACTCTGTCCGAAGACTACCCGGATCACCTACCATTTACCCTGACCTTTCTTTCCTCAACGAGATTCGCTCGCCTACCAAAGATAGACTCGTTCAAACTGATAAATTCACCGCTAAATTGGGCAGTTCATTCTGATTCGTTCGCGAAGTGGCTGATATCTGGGTTCTTCTGGCGGCACCACGACATCGTCTTTCGAATCCCTTCTTCGAGGGACGTCTCAGGCGCCCACCCCAAGAGCGCTTTAGCTTTAGAGCAATCCAAATAGATTGATGTCTTGATGGAGGGCTTACTGGTGTCGTGCACAATATCCAGATGATCCCCCGACTCTTCTATGATTCGCTGAACTAGTTCGTTAACGGTGATTGACTGGCCTAGACCAATATTCATCAGTTCGTAAGGCGTCGTCTGCTTTCTGATGGCCAGATCAACGCTCTTGATAAGATCAGAAATATAGAGAAGGTCACGGGCCTCTTCGCCATTGCCCCATACCGTGATCTTCCTATCTTTGGCGGCTAGTACCTTCGTCATCGTCGCTCCGAGAACATGGGACTTCTCAAGATCAAACTTATCGTTCGGTCCATAGATATTTGAGTGTCTCAGAACCGTGTGCTTGGTGCGTCCGAGTCGCGAATAAAACTCGCACATTCTTTCGATGTAAACCTTAGTCCACCCAGCTCCAAAGTAGTTCCCGTTCAGTTCGTCGGAAGGATTGAAATCCATCTCTCCAATGGCGATGTCACTGGATTGATACATGACAGTACAACTAAAAAAAACAAACTGTTCGACAGAATGAGTGTAAACCGATCGCAACAGTAAAGAATTCATAACCGCATTGTCGGTGACATGGATATAAGGCTGTTTCACGATGTCTTTGGAACCTGAAGTGATTGCAGCTGCTTGAATAACAATATCAGCGTCGGTGAGCACTAAGTCGACATCTTCTGCACGAGTAAGATCTGCTCTCACCCACCTGATCTGACTATTCTGATGGGGTTCGGACTTTAAAAAGGTCCCCACGACCTCATATTCCTCTGGGAGGGATGCAAAATAGTCGGCCATATTGTGGCCAATGAATCCCGAAGCGCCGCAAACCAATATCCGTTTCTTACGCATTCGAATTTAGAATGCCTGACTTTCTCCTCCGTCGATGGGTATACACGCGCCATTGACCAGACTTGCTTCTGTCGAGCAAAGAAAGGTGACGATGGAGGCGACTTCTTCCGGCCTTCCAGGCCTACCGAGAGGAAGAGTTTCAGACATTCTTCTTTGAAAGCCTGAAGGATCGGACTTCGCAAAGTCGGCCCAACCGCCTTCTGGAGTCATGATCACACCGGGAGCTATTGAATTGAAGGTGACACCGTCACGAACTGCGGGGAAATCCATGGAGAGGGTCTTCATCAGGCTAATCTCTGCCGTTTTGGTCATAGTGTACCAGGGGCGGCCGCCTGCCTCTCGACCATTCTTGGAAGAGATCGTAATCACTCTTCCCCAGTGTTGGCGACGCATCACCGGCACGATCAGCTTCGTAAATCTCACAGCAGCCATCGCGTTGAGATCGTGTAACTCTTCCCACAATTCATCGGGCGAGGCCTCGAATGAAATGGAGTTCTGTCCCCCCCCCCGCCGGCATTGTTGATGAGGATATGGAGAGTTCCCCACTCCTCAAGTACGGTTCCAACGATCCGCTGGACGTCTGTCTTCTTCGTCACATCGCCAGCGACACCCAAAGCCAAAACTCCAATCTTCTCAATTTCAGCCACTGTCGATTCCAACCGCAAGAGGTTCCGGGCACAAATCGCAACATTACAACCCTCAGCGGCCAACGTTAGCGCGATTTGTCTCCCGATACCTTGAGAAGCGCCAGTGACTAGAGCGAATTTCCCAGAGAGACCCAAATTCATCTTTTCAGCTTCTTCGGACCTTGAATAGATTAGGTTTTTATTGGTTGAAAGAGTTACAGCGGCGATCGAGTTACAATGTAACAAACAGACATCTGGTCTTTAGTACTCGACTTTCGCCCACACCACACTCACTTCCGTGAAATCACATTCGGCGTGGACACGATCCATGGAACGAGATCCTTTCGTTCATGGTTGTTTCAGCGAACTTGGCACGCCGACATAGAAATCCTGTGTCCTATAAATCGCTTCGATCTGTTCACGCTCATGACTCGGCAACGGACCAGTTATTACGGCATTGACGTTTTCTTCAACCTCGCGCTCCGACAGCATGCCGGGAATCGTTGTCGACAATTCTGGGTACGAGAGACAATAGCGCAATGCGATCTGAGTATCGGTCTGTCCGCGAAACGAGCCGGACGATCGAAATACCTTAAACGCACCCGACCACTTTTCAATCTGCTCTGGCGACCAGCGGCTGCGATGGTCCTGAACATGAAAGTCGGATGAAACGGAATACTTGCCTGTCAGGAATCCAAAACAAAGGGGAGTTCGGCCGATTACACCAACATTCTGCGCCCGACACAGATCGAATAGGCCGATCTCCACGGGACGCTGATCCACCATATTGAAATTCACCTGAAGTGCTCGAAAACCAAGCTTTGATACCGCAATGAGTCCGTCGTTAGGATGTCGGACTGAAATGCCGTATGCCCGAATTTTGCCTTCTGTTTGAAGAGCGGCGAGGGTCGCACACACAGTTGGATTCTGGATGACTTCCATATGCGGATCGTGCAATTGATACAAGTCCACATAGTCCGACTGAAGTCTGACGAGCGTCCTGTCGATAGACCGACGGATATGCGCCGGACTAAAATCCTGCGCGCCATTTTGGTTGAGAAATCCCACCTTGGAGGCAATGACAACGCGATCCCTCATTCCTTTGAACGTGTTTCCCAAAAGAGCTTCGCTATGACCGTAGCCGTACAAATCGGCGGTGTCATAAAAGGTAATGCCGAGATCAAACGCCCGGCGAAGCGCCCTGCTGCTTTCCGCATCGTCCGTTGGGCCGTACGATACAGAGCCATTCGCTGCCCCGCCAATTCCCCAGGTTCCAAACCCGACTTCGGAAACGGTCAGACCCGTGCTGCCAAGAGGCCGATAATTCACGTATTGTTAAAAATGACCCGACAATTGAGCCTCGACGGGCTCACTACCATAGAGATAGGCGCCTTTTTTGTTGCCGTACCAGACCACATCCCTGCACCAGTCGTCCCACGAACCCCAGCTCTTGCTGGTCCGGTCGATATGGTAGCGAACAGCTTTCGGCTCAAACGGAATCTGTCCTCCGCGAATAGCTGCTCGATAGTATTCCCAGATGTTGAACGAAGTATCCACGTACTGATCCTCCGTTTGAAATGGAAGCTTGAGCGACTGTCTATTCAGTTCGAGGGCTTCGTGCAGGAGCTTTTCCGGCAAAGCCTTGCCTCCAGCCTCGATCCGCTTCTGAAGCACCTGCTCCGCCTCCTCATAGAACAATCCAAGCTTGTTTTCGAAACAGAGTTGAATTAGAACGTATTCATCGGCCGGCCACCAGATTGGCAACCACTCGGTCGACAGACAGTATTCCGGCCCGCCATCTTGAATGTCCTTCGCCTTCATTCTTAGGACCGACCGCAGCGAAGACAATACTGGATATTCGTCGAGATCTCCTTCGGAAAATACCTCGATGAGCTCGCGATACGACAACCCGCAAAGATCGTGCATCAATATGAACGGAATCTGCAGCACCTTGTCGAAGTGCAACAACGCTGCCAACCAACCGAATGTGCGCGCGCGAACCCAGTCCGGTTTAGGCATCGCGTCAGAACCGACTACCAACATCTGCGTCTCGTATATATCGTTCTCGGATTCCGATAGCTCCCCATGGATGTTGATAGTCCTGGTCTCGATCGTCAGCAACCCATACCTCTTCTGGTATTCAGGATCGCCCATTTCGGCGTTCGGCAATATCGACAGGTTGTTAAACTGAATTCGGTTGTGCTGCCCGTTCTCCACAATTGCGGAAACAGCGTTGGCGAAGGAATCATACGTCTCATTTGGAAGACCGAGAATTAGGTCGGTATAAGTTTCAATATTGTCTTTCGAAAAACGACGCTGCAATTCCTGATAGGTTTCAGTTGAAATGTTGTCACGTTTGATGCTCTTGAGGGTCGCGGGATCCACCGATTGAAGCGCGATATCGATACCTTTATTGAGTCCGGCGTCCGAAAGAATTTTCTGCGCAATATACGCCCGCTCCGTCGCGTTTTTGGTCGCCTGAACCGACATGGCCTTCGGATACCCCGTTTGTTTCTTCATGTTCGCCGCAAAAGTCGCAATGTCGATGTCGCGAGAAAGTATGCCGAAGTTCGCATCACAGCAGAATATGAACTCGATCCTGTGCTGGGCGAACCACTCCATCTCTTTAAGGAGTCTTTCAATCTCGAATGGGTACACCTTGCTCGCGATCGCGGATCCCCAATCGCAGAACGTGCACGAAAATGGACAGCCGCGATTCGTTTCCCACAGGGCGATCCACTGGCCAGATTGATTCGCCTCCATAAGCGGTTCAAATACCCCTTCGAGATACGGAGATGGAAAAAGCGATAGATCCTTCGCTCTTGCGCCAGACGGGTTCCTTACACGTACGCCACGGTCGTCCAGGAAACTAATCGATGGGATGCTGGCCCAGTTCCGCGCGTGAAGGTTTTCCAGAATGAAAACTCCCGTTTGTTCGCCTTCGCCGTGCGCCGCGATATCGATAAAGGGATGGGTGGTAAGAAACATCTCGTCGCGATCAGGAACTTGCGGTCCTCCGAACACAATTACCGTCTCCGGATTCCGCAGCTTGAGCCGCCGAGCAATTTCCAAGGAAATTCGGATATTCCATACATAAGTGCTAAAGAAAACGATGTCTGCATCGCGTAGACAGTCAACTGCCTGTGCGGGTGGAATTCTTGAGAAAACGGGGAGCAGAAATTGGTAGTTCTCTGGCCGTTTCAAGTACCTTTGCGCATACGCCTGAAGCATCCCGACCGACAGTGGCAGGTAGTTCTGGTTCGAAAAACTATTATTGATCTGTACCAGGCCAACCTTGATTTCAGCGCCCATCACGCACCATGCTTTGAGTCCTGCACGTTAGTTCGCGACTCCTTCCAAGTCTCTCGTCGCCAGTACTCGAGTAGGTCATTCAAACTTTCATCGAATGTATACCTTGGCTGCCAACCAGTCGCCTGGGTGAACTTCTCAACACTTGGAATTTGAAGTGTCACATCGGCCGGTCTGAGCAGGGACGGGTCGCACCGAGTTGGGATTCGAGCCTCCGCTAGTCGGACAAGCCTTTCTAAGACTTCCCCGACAGTGATTGTAGTTTTTCCTCCGATATTGTAAGCCTCTCCCACCTCGCACCTTTCAAGCGCAATCCAGTAAGCTTCCATAGCATCCCGGACATCAATCATAGTTCGAACTGAATCAAGATTGCCATGTGTCAGTTCTGCCTGAAGCCCAAGCTCAATCCTCGCGACCTGCCTTGCAAAGGAGGTGGCGAAGAGATCCGCACGCCGAGGATTGAAGTACGCAAACATACGTGTTCGAATAACTTTCAGCCCATAACTGTTAAAATAGCTCCATCCGAGGAGATCCTGCGCAGCCTTGGACACCGCATAGGGGCTAGCCGGGTGAAGCGGCGTGTCTTCTTTGATTGGAATATTGTCTGGAGTGACAACTCCGTAAACTTCTGAGGTGCTGCACAACTGGACGTATGGATCTATTTCCGCCAAACGGATAGCTTCAAATAGATTACTGGTACCCAGTATGTTGTTCGTTAGCACGCTATTGGGTGTAACGAAAGACGCCCTTACATTTGCGTGAGCTGCCAAATGAAATATCGCGTCGGGCTTCACGGTTCGGATCACCTGAAAGACTGAAGCGAAGTCTGTCAGGTCTGCTTCAAGCACCGTTATGCGATTCCAAATCTCGGCAAGATTGTCACGAGTGGTGCTGTGCCATCTTGATACGCCATATAACTGCACCTCGGGATGACTGTGGACAATGTGCTCCGCTAGGTAACTCCCACCCGAGCCAGCAATACCCGTGATCAGGACGCGATGAAACTGCCGCGTATCACCCATCAGTACCAAACTTTGGAAGAAGGCACGTCATTCAATAGCGTACACAGGTCTAAGATACGTTCTTTCTGAAGATCAGGATAGTTACCGATGTAGAACCCATAGAAATGCACATGTTCCACATGGGGATAATCCGTTAAAGGGTTGTGTTCCGCAAATCGGTTCAAATAGGGTTGTCTCAACTGATTACCTCCGCCTGACATTCCTCTGCGAAACTCAATGCAATCGCGAGTCAATGCGGCTATAACGTTCTCACAGAGAATTGGGTCCGAGCGCTTGAGAACCAGTGTGAACGCGTAATTACAGCTCCCCTCGATCTCGAAGTTCGTAAAGTATTTGTCGGAATCCAAATTCCCCAAAAAAATGTCGAGGTTTTCGCGGCGCTTAGCAT
>Ga0207124_1112_pt1 | contig 11370 bp, 12 predicted proteins | sample Alteio_BWMinHeat_37_FD_153506 | JGI IMG/M metagenome (GOLD analysis project Ga0207124, IMG submission 153506) | Enriched cells from forest soil in Barre Woods Harvard Forest LTER site, Petersham, Massachusetts, United States -... | ecosystem: Environmental > Terrestrial > Soil > Temperate forest >... | reverse complement strand
TTTCGCATTTTCGAGGTTGCGGGCCGAAACGAAGTGCCTGGCAGTCGGGTAGCACGGTTCCGCATCCTTGGACCCCATAGCAAACCTCGATATCCCGCCCGCGTGGTCGAAGTGGAGGTGCGTGAGGAAGAGGTCGGTAACTCCGGGAACGGGCTTGTAGGGCGCGTCTTCGATACAGTACATCGGCCGCGTTTTCTCGGTCCACTTGTCGCCGCAACCGGCGTCGATCAGCATCGTTTGCCCCTCGCGCTCGATCACGAGCGATCGCGTAGCCAGCAGGATACGGTTTTCGGGGTCGGCCGGCGACGACCGGGACCACAGCGTCTTCGGAACTGAGCCGAACATCGCCCCTCCGTCAAGTCGGAAGAAGCCGTGGTTGTGAACACGCACCTCGTATCGGCCAATCTTCACGGCAAAGGACCATGTTGCCACAAGGTTTCCACTAGCGGTCTGTTGTTAACCCCACCGGAACTCCTCCGAGAGATATGCAGTATTCATTATCATTCATGATAATGAATCGTTCGAGAATAGAAATCCTCGCCCATCCGATCCGCTTGCGGATTGTCGGAGCGTTTTCAAAGGCCCGTGCCACGGTGGAGGAAATCAAACGGATGTTGCCCGACGTCCCCCAGGCCACCCTCTATCGCCAGGTTCAGCTATTGATCGACGAAGGTGTGCTCCGCATCGTCGGGCACCACCGGGCACGAGGCGGACCGCAGCGCATTCTCTCCCTCGCGGAGGGCGGCGGTCTTATTCCCGATTCCGAATGGAACTCGGCGAACGCGGCCGAACTCGAACGCATCCTTACGGCTTTTATCGCTTCAATGCTCGGGAACGCCAGAACATACCTGGGCTTCTCTGGAAATCGCGGACCCGATCCGGGGGTGGCTTGCCGCGGCCAAGTGTTCTTTGCGACGGACGCGGAGGCTTGCGAACTTCGCGATCGCGTTCATCGGCTCTTAGCGGAGGCAGCCGACCGGCCGCAGCTATTCGGTGCGAGGCGCTGGCGGGCAAGCTTTTTCTCGGTTCCAATCGAACCGGCCGGGAGGGCAGCTTGATCGGATTCTTGGCACTTCTCATTCTCCGGCCTGGCGCGATCGTTCTGCCGGAGCCATCGGGTCCCTATCCGATCGGGACCCGGGTCTTTCACCTCGTCGACCACGCGCGCGCCGATCCGGTGCATCCAGCCTTGCCGCGGGAAATCATGATCCAATGTTGGTATCCCGCGACGCGGAAGGGTAACTCCAAGGCTCGGTACATCCCGGATACGCGCCTTGTTCACGATTTGGCCAAAGCCGGGTATTACGGCCAGACCGCCGAGCAACTTGAGACTTGGGGTTGGATCCTCACCCATGCCGACCTCAACGCCTCCGTTCGCCGCGGCCGGCATTTGCCGGTGCTGTTGTTGGAACCTGGACTCGGGATGCCGCGGTCGAACTACACGATTTATGCCGAGGATTTGGCAAGCCGCGGCTACTTCATCGCGAGCATCGATCCTCCCTACGGCGGCGAAACGACGCTGCCCGACGGACGCCGGCTATCGGCGGGAGACGACCCGGTCAACGGCGATCCCCTGAAGTTTCCGTTGCGCGTTCATGACTGGGCTCTGGACGCTCGGTTTGTGCTCGATGCCCTTGCCGGCTTTAACCGAGCTGGATCAAAGAGCCCGATCGCTGGGCGGCTCGACCTGACCGCCGTCGGAATGTTCGGCCACTCGATGGGCGGCTCGGCCGCCCTCGAAGCAACGTTCGTCGACCCCCGCATCCGAGCCGCGATTGATCTGGATGGCCAGCCGGTCGGCGAGTCGATCTCAAAGGGTCTTCGCGTACCGAGTCTCGCCATCCGTAGCGACCCGAATTACTCGGATGCGGATTTGGCAAAGCTGGGGCGCACGCGCCAACAGTGGACCGCGATGGGTGAAAATGGGCGCGTCCCCTGGGACGAGCTTGGCCAGAAGTCAAAGGCTCCCGCGATCAGCGCGGCGATCCGCGATACGGGACATCTCAGCTACAGCGACGCACCGTTCGTGATGCCGAGTACCATCACCCGCTTCAGCAGCCATTCGCTGGATCCGGCAAAGACGCTACGCGTCACGCTTCGGCTCATCGATTGCTTCTTCGGGTCGGTCCTGCTCGGGCGCAAATGTCCGTTGCTTGATGGCAGGAGCCAGCCGATCGAAGGGGTTACGGTAACTCATGCAAGCCCCAAGCCCGGCGGGTGACGGCTCTCGCTAGTCAAGGAGCCCGGACGTCCTCGTCCGGGACAGCCCAACCCGGACGGGGAGGTCCGGGCTCCATGACTACCTCGCAACCTATTGTAGGCCGTCAACGTAATACTTGCAACAGCTCTGCAAAGAGTTGACGTCTCATCGTGGGAAACATGAACAAATCCATTGCCATCGCACTCCTTGGTCTGCTTGGGGCAAGCGCGTTCGCGGCCGGTCCAACCAGCACCCTGTACGCGATGAACTATGGCGAGTTCAGCGGCGGCGCCGTGGTTGGCCTCGACCTTATCCAGGGGCTTGCGGAATCATCGTTTGCCACCGGCAACAACATCGACATCTGCATCGCGGTGTCGGGAGACGTTCGAACGATGGGTTATGGGGCCACCACTTCGGGAAGTCGGTTTAACTTGGCCGGCGGCCCCCTTTCCGGCGGACCCTATACGAACAACATCGTCAATTCCCAGCTTCACGACGGTACGACCGATGGCAAGTTCAATTACTCGGTCAACTTCACCACTGGGGATGTGCTCGAATTCGATCGTAACTGGGCGACGCCGGTCGTGCTTTTCAATGTAAGCGGCAGCCTTCCCGGCGCGGGGTGGATCACGATGAATCCGACTGACGGCAGCTTCTGGCTGTCGCAATGGGGCGGACCCGATGTCGTCCATCACGTTAGCCACACCGGAACCTTGCTCGGTAGCTTTAATTCGGGCGTTAGCAACTGCGCGGGGCTAGCCCTCGACCCGGCCGACGGCACTCTTTGGATGGGCGACTGGGCCAACCCCTTCACGCTGCACCAATTCAGCCAGGCCGGAGCCCTGCTGCAATCCTCTTCCTACACGCTCTCGGGCGCATGGTACGGAATGGAGTTCGAACTGGCCCCCGCGCCCGAGCCGGCGTCCGTGATGTTGATCGGCATCGGCGCGGTGGCGCTGATGCGGCGAAGACGGCGTATCTCGACTCCCTAGTTGATGATCGCCGGTCTGTCGGACAAACGTGAAGGCAGGCCCTTCCGAACCTTGTACGCTCCGGTAGGGCCCGCCTTCTTGAGTTGCTTAACCTATGTAAGTGGCCTAACGGATTCCCGCCGGCTGCTTGGTCGTAAAGGAATCAACCCGGGTTGCGGAGGTGTCTCCCATCAGTTCTTTCGCTCGCTTCACCTCTGCCTCGGAGCCGTGGGCAAGGAGCAGGAAGCTTCCTGCCTTAAGAGCTGTCTCGTACTCGACGACGGTGTCCTTGGGGATTCCCAGACTTATCAACGCCCCGACAAGGGCGGCTAAGCCTCCGCCGATCGCGGCGCCTTCGATGATCGCCACCAGCCATCCCGCGAACATGAAGTAGCCAACGCCGGGGATGAACAGCATCGCCGAGCCAAACAGCATGCCCCAGATCGAGCCCCAGAATGCGCCGTATTTGCCCCACGACCACATGCGCTCACCCGTGTTTACAAAGCCAACCGGCTGCTCCTCACTGGCGTAGTTCTGACCGACGATGCTGAGGTTTTTCAAGTTGTAGCCGGAGCTGTTGAGGGTCTTGAGCGCGTTCTCAGCCTGAGTGTGCGTGGCGTATACGGCGACGGTGTGGTCGGTGAAAGTCGTGGTTTCGTTCATGATCACCGTTCCTACGGTCGGGCTCGCGGCCGGCGCAGGACCTTTGCGGTGGTTGGTCAGGCTACCGCTAAGCCGGCCGGACTCTCAAGTTCGCGTAATACGCCCTGGTATATCCGCCAACCCAGAGGGCGAGCTTGCCATGGGTGTCGCCCATCAACAGGTTATGGACGATCAGCGTCGGCTGCGTTGCGTGGCCGACGTAGAACTTCGCTTCGGCGCCGTGGACCGAGATTTTGACGTGAGTCCAGGTTCCAAGCTGCAAGTCGGTGTAAGCCTCGTATCGAAACGGCCGTTTCGTGCGCAGCAGGCTCCAGAGGTAGTCAGGATACGAACAGTATTGAACGGCGTGGTTGCGTAGCTCCTGATCGGGCGAGCGCCCGTTCGTCATGCGCAGGTAAAAGCACTCATACTTTTTCGCGTCGTCGGCCATCCGGAAGGCGAGCCCGACAAAGCTCCGGGCGCCTTGCGAGGCGTTCTTGGTGAGCTCGCCGGCCGCGTCGAAGTCGATGGTCCCGTTGTGGAAGTCCGATTCGACGACGGTCGCCCCTAAGAGTCCGAACTTCGTGTCGAAGTCCTCGGTGAGAACGACGGCGCGTTTGCCGCGGTAAACCGTATTGGCAACCTTCAGGCTGGGGTTCGCCTCGAGGCCATGCTTAGCGGTCAATCGGTAAACGTGGCTATGCGGCGTCGCCCCCGCCGCCGAGACTGCGATACAGACGATTGATGCGAGCATGTCGTTCTCGTATACGGTCGGACTTGGCCCGATCGTGCCCGAGGTTTGAACCTCATCACCCTTAGAATCTGCACTTGAACTTCACATAAGAATAATTAAGTGCAATTGATCCACCGCGGAGCGTATCCAACCCAGTGCCACCGCCGTCGCGCTGGGGTTTCCGAGCGGAAAGGTCTGCCGTCGAGGTAGTCCAGCCATGGCTCGAAGAGAGCTTCAAATCAGACGTAGTCGACGCCATGTGCGTCGTCCGGAACCGGGGGCCACACGCCAAGCCCTGGCCAACCAGCTCAGGCGATAACGGACGACGGCGGTGGCGCTACGAAGGCGCCTACTGCATCACGAAGACCGGCATGAGCCTGAGCCGCCTCTGAGCGCCATCCCCTCGTCGACGCTTAAGTCGCGCGTGTGGTCGAGCGGTTGCAGGACCCTGGCAAGGTTCGACCGGGTCGCGGTGCTTTTCCGCGACCAATCAGAAGACAACTACCTACCCCCAGCACACCTATTGACCTAGGCCCCTCGCACCCCAGATTGATTCCGAGCGTAGAAAGCCTCGGAGAGTTCACTATGAGCAACTTGAACAACCTCGTCACCAGATGGCTGTTAGTTGGCTTAATCGCCGGCGCAATCGCGGTCCCAACCACTGGAAATGCGCAAACTATTCCACACTGGTTCAATCGCCAATTGCGCATCAACGACCAGCACCATCCTCAGAGCTATTACCGCTACCACGACTGGGATCGGAACGACTGGCGCAGCCTAAGCTACCTTGGCGGCGGGGTTGCGGTAGCCGGCATCCTCTCGGGTAGCCCGGAACTTACGGCGCTTGGCATCGTCGGCGGTCTCTACTCCACATACCGGTTCGAGGAAGACCGGAATAGCCGCGACCCCGATGATCGCTACCGGTACGAATACTTCAGCCGGACCACGCGCATCATTGATGGTCGCCGCTGGCATCGCGTAACGATTGTAAGCAACGGTTATCGCTACTACGCTTACAGGCCGGATTAACTTCCGCGCCTACTAAGTCGAAGCTAAACCGTAAGCCCTCGGTCAGAGCCGATCGAGGGCTTGCGCATTAGTGCAACGTAACAGATCACGCACCCCCCAAACCGTAGCCGTCGGATGGTTCGTCCCGACGCAATCCGATGTAATCGGATGGTTCGTCCCGACGAAATCCCATGTTCGCCCCAACGCACCCCAAACCGTAGCCGTCGGATGGTTCGTCCCGACGCAATCCCATGTTCGCCCCAACGCACCCCAAACCGTAGTCGGATGGCTCGTCCCGACGCAATCCGATGTAATCGGATGGCTCGTCCCGACGCAATCCGATGTAATCGGATGGCTCGTCCCGACGCAATCCCATGTAATCGGATGGCTCGTCCCGACGCAACCCCACTATCGCGGCCTCCCTACCTCCCGATAATAAAGCCCCTCGTACGCCGGAACAATAATCTCCGCCGTGAAGTGGCTCTCCGCAAAGCTCTTTGCCGCGCGCCCCATCGCCTGCCGACGCTCGGGATCGGCGATAAGCTCGCCGACACCCAAAGCCAAAGCCTCCGCGTCCCCCGGCTCGACAAGCACGCCGGTGGAATCGCTTCGAATCACCTCCGGAATCCCGCCCACTCTCGTAGAAACCGAAGGACACCCGTAGAACATCCCCTCGAGAATGCTCAGGCAAAAGCTCTCCGAGTCGGACGTCACAAGCCCGATGTCGGCCGCACAGTAGTAATCCTCCACGTCATGAACCCTTGGCCGCACGATGATGTGATCCTCGAGCCCGAGCCGGCGGACCTCCGCCTTAAACGGCGCAAACGACTCCCCCGCCAAAATCAAAAGTCGAAATCGCGAGCGGTCCTTGATCAGCGCCACCGCCTGCAGAAGCAGATCGATGCGTTTAATCGAACGCAAATTCGAGGCGTGAATGAGCAGCGCCACCCCTTCGCCGACCCCCAACTCCGCCCGTGACTCGCTCCGAGAGCGGTGCGGTGGAACAGGAGAAACGAAATTGTAAATCACCTCAATCGGCCGGGTGATGCCCAGCAGCCGCCGCGTCTCACCTTCGAGAAAGGTAGAGACCGCCGTGACCGCGTCCGACCGCTCCAGAGCATGTTTAATCGCCGGACCGTAGGCCGGGTCGATGCCAAGCAGCGTCGTATCGGTACCGTGAAGCGAGGTGACCAGCCTCGGGCGCTCCAACGGTTCCAGCATCGACAGGGCAAGAATCGCCGCCGTCGCATGCGGCACCGCATAGTGCACGTGGAGAATGTCTAGCCGCTGAGCGCGGCTCACCTCCGCCATCTTCACCGAGAGCGGCAGCGTGTAATCACGGTATTTGAAAAGCTCGTGCCCGCCGATCACCACCGGATGGAACTGGATCCTGGGGTGCTCCAGGGGCAGCCGAAAGGGGCGCTCGTAACTGATAAAGTGGACTTCGTGTCCCCTCAGCGCCAGCTCGATCCCAAGCGACGTCGCTAGAATTCCGCTGCCGCCGATGGTGGGGTAACAAACGATCCCAATCCTAAGCGGCCTTTCGGAGCGCACCCTAAACCGCATTAATCACGCCCGCTCCAACTCGATCGCAGTCTGCGTCGCGCTTTCCCAACGGAGCTCCGCCCGTATCGGACCCCCGAGCCCGACCACGAAGTGGTCACAGAAAATAGCCCCCCGTGCAGGTGTGCCATGGGCGCAGCCCGTGCCCCGACCCCGCAGAAGTCAAAGAGATTAGCCCCGGGTGCGTTCCGACGCAACCCGGGGTACGGGGCGCGCGTAGAACCGACCCCGGAGGGGTCACAGAAAATAGCCCCGGGTGCGTTCCGACGCAACCCGGAGTCAGGCGCGCCCCAGAAACCGACCCCGGAGGGGTCACCGAAGGTAGCCCCGGGTGCGCTCCGGCGCAACCCGGAGTCAGGCGCGCCCCAAAAACCGACCCCGGAGGGGTCACGGAAGGTAGCCCCGGGTGCGCTCCGGCGCAACCCGAAGTCAGGCGCGCCACAGAAACCGACCCCGGAGGGGTCACGGAAGGTAGCCCCGGGTGCGCTCCGGCGCAACCCGGGGTACGGGGCGCGCGTAGAACCGACCCCGGAGGGGTCACAGAAAATAGCCCCGGGTGCGTTCCGACGCAACCCGGGGTCAGGCGCGCCACAGAAACCGACCCCGGAGGGGTCACCGAAGGTAGCCCCGGGTGCGCTCCGGCGCAACCCGGGGTACGGGGCGCACGTAGAACCGACCCCGGAGGGGTCGCAGATGCCTTTGCCACATCAATAATGCTGGCTAAAAGCACCGAGCTCCCGTCGCAATAGGTTCCAGCCGATCGACGACAACCGGGTCCGCCGGAAACAAGGCGATCGCGTGGCCGATGCCCGCGCTCAGCCCCCGTAATCGCGCCCGCGTGAGCTGCATCTCGACGTACGGCTTGGCCCCAACCTGCGAGGCATGGGCTTCCATCGCCGCCACCCAGGCGGCAAGCGAGTCGGAGACGTCGTACAGCACCGGCGAAAGGTCGCGAGGCTCCGCCTCGAGCGACAGCGCGTAGTAGAACAAGCTCTTAATCGAGTGCGGAGGCAACGCCGTAAGCTCGGGTAGTCCGCCGAACCGCGCCAACCGCGCAGCATCCCGTACCAAGCGGCCCAACTGAGCGTGATCCGGATGTTGGTTCTCCGAGAGGCTCGGAGCAAGAACCACCCCGGGGCGGATCCGCCGCATCGCGCCGGCCAAATATAGGGCATTCGAAACGCTCGTCCTCAACCGCGCGTCGCCATCCAATTCAACAAACTCCAAATCCGCGCCAAGAAGCGCCGCGGCAGCAAGCGACTCCGCCTCCCGTATCGAAGGCGTCCCCGCAGAGCCCGCCTCGCCCCGGGAACACACGATCATGTGCACCGGGCGCCCACCCCGAGCCTCCGTAGCAACAACGCCTCCGCACCCGAATTCGATATCGTCGGGATGCGCCCCAAACACCAGAAGCGGCGCCTTTTCAGTCAAGTTATTCGACATAAGCCTCGTCCGAATTGTGAGTCGAGGAGTGCCACGGCTCCGCGAGCCGTGTCCCTTCGACGCCTCAAGCGGCGCTGGAATCTTTCGCCAACTCTGTTGACGTAGCGACTCGGCTCGCGGGAGGCTGTCTCGTGGAGATCAAGGCGGTGAGAATCAACGTAGTCGACGCCCTGTGCGTCGTCCGGAACGCTATGGCGCCGCCCACGTTGACCGAACTCGAGCCTCGCGTCCACGACGGCGTCCGTGTGCCAAGCTTCCGGACGACGCACAGGGCGTCGACTACGACACGGTGAGACAGCCCCCGCGGAGCCGTGGCACACCTCATCGACGTACCCACCTCCAGCCCGCGCCTCCTGCGCCACAATCCCGCCCACACCGAACTCGATATCGTCCGGATGCGCCCCAAACACCAAAAGCGGCAACTTATCCGACATAGGCCTCGTCCGATCGCTCGATCGCGTCCCGAACCACGAACGTAACCTCCGGCGCCTCATCCATCCGCATATAGGCCTGCTCCCCCAGCCCGCAAACGTAGTGCGTGCACCCGATCACCGACTGCATCCAGCCGAACCGTGTATCCCGCGCCGGGCTGATCTGCTCCTTCCCAAACGTAACGGAAGGGAGCTCGATCGAAACATCCCCGCCCTTGAAAAGGCTGAGCTTCCCACCCTTCCAACGCGCTCGAACGACCTCGCCTTCATAAGCCACGTCCACAAAGAAATCGGAAACCGAGCATGCCGCCAACCGAAAAGCCGGATCGCTCGAACGCACGACGCTAACCCCCTCAAGCAGCCCCATTCGCGAGTACATCTCAAGGCAGAAGTCGGCGACGTTCGGCGCCGCAACCCCGCAGAAAAGCGAAACAAACTCTTTACAGACATAGAACGGGAGTTGGCGAGCCGTTTTCTCACGCCATTCTTGTACAACCCGCTTCAAATAAAGCGGAGAAAACTTTCGTTGAATCTGATTCTCGAAACTGAAGTTGAACTCGTACGGTTCGTCCGTCTTGTGGTGCCGCAGCACCGTCCGCGTTTCCCGGAAATCATGGTCGCTATCGTGCAAAAAGAACACGACCGTGCCCCCGATCTCCCGCTGCAGCCGCCTGGCCGTGTCGATCTTCGAGAAAAGGAACCGCTTCGGGAAGAAACCGCAAGGCTGTTGCCCGAAGCAAATGACCGGATCGTTCACGCTGCCATCTCTTTACGCTGGTTGAGCAGCGCTTGCAAACAACCGGCGAAGGCCAAGCACAAAGCGCACCCGATGACGTTGTACCAAAGATACGTGATCGTTTCCCCAAGTCGAAAATAGCAGACGAATACGCAGAGCTGAGCAACGATCGCTCCAAAAAAGATCGCGGTCCCCTTGATCCTCTTGAAAAAGAACGCGCCCAGAAAGATGCCGAGGATCACCCCGTAGAAAATCGACCCGAGGATGTTCGTCGCCTGAATAAGATTCTCCGAGAGATTCGCGAACAACGCGAACCCGATCGCCAACACCCCCCAAAACACCGTGAACAGCCGCGAGGCTTTGTAGTAGTGGGCATCATCGCCCTTGACCAGGTGCCGATAAACGTCGATCGTCGTGGTGGAACCGAGCGCGTTCAGCTCGGCTGCTTTCGAAGAGAGCGCGGCACAGAAAAACGCCGCCATCAGCAGGCCGATCAACCCGTGCGGAAGCTCCCGAACAATGAATCGGATAAACACGTAATCGGCATCGTTTGAAGATTTAACACCGGCGTCCTTGAGCGCCTTGCTCGCATCTTTCCGCGCCGCCTCTTCGCGGGCATTCGCCGCAACCGCCTCAACACGAGATGCTTCAACCCCCGAGGCGTCGGCACGGTGGGAGGCATCCAGCCATCGCCCGATCGCGTCTCGCTTCTCGTCGTGCGCCGCGTCGAACTGCCGCCCCAGCTCCGTCAAGCGCGCCTCGGAAGCCGTCGCCAAACCCTGCTTCCACGCCGTCTCGTTGAAAATCACCGGCGGCTTCGCGAACTGATAGAACACAAACAGGTAGCAGCCCAGCAGCAGGATGAAGAACTGCATCGGGATCTTGCAGACCGCATTGAACATCAGCCCCATTCGGCTCTCACGCAACGAGGCGCCGGAGATATACCGCTGAACCTGCGACTGATCGGTGCCGAAGTACGAGAGCGCGAGAAACAGCCCCCCGATCATCCCCGACCAGAACGTGTACCGCTTCCCAAACCCAAAGGAGAAATCGACGGCTTGCAGCTTGTGAAAGCCCCCCGCGACCGTAAACACGTCGTGCGTCGAGACATTGGCCGGCAGCTTGGAAATCAGCACCGCGAAGGCCGCCGCCATCCCCGCGAACACCACCGCAAGTTGATACTTCTGGGTGTGGGTCACCGCATCGGTGCCGCCGGACACCGTATAGGCGATCACAACCAGCCCGCTTCCAATAATCGTCAAATCCAGCCGCCATCCCATCACGGTCGAAAGCACGATCGCCGGAGCGTAAATCGTGATCCCTGCGCCCAGCCCGCGATTGAGTAGAAACAGCCCCGCGCCGAGCAAGCGGGTCTTGGCATCGAACCGGTTTCCCAGGAATTCGTAGGCGGTATAGACCTTCAGCCGTCGATAAATGGGCAGAAAAACCGCGGCGATCAGGATCAGCGCGAACGGCGCGCCAAAGTAGTTCTGAACGAACCCCAGCCCTCCGTCATAGCCCTGGCCGGGGGTCGAGAGAAACGTAATCGCGCTGGCCTGCGTGGCCATCACCGAGAGGCCGATCACCAACCAGTTCGCGTCCCCCGCGCCCTTCAAATAGGTGCTCAGGTCCCGATTTTTTCG
>Ga0207124_1111_pt1 | contig 11423 bp, 5 predicted proteins | sample Alteio_BWMinHeat_37_FD_153506 | JGI IMG/M metagenome (GOLD analysis project Ga0207124, IMG submission 153506) | Enriched cells from forest soil in Barre Woods Harvard Forest LTER site, Petersham, Massachusetts, United States -... | ecosystem: Environmental > Terrestrial > Soil > Temperate forest >... | reverse complement strand
GCGGCAGGACGCCTAGGCGAATGTATTTGCCTTGCCATTCAAGCGAGTAGGGCTGAATTTCGCCGCGGCCGAAATACATCTCCTTGCACGTCTCGTCTTGCATGTCGTCCACGAATAACTCCGCACGCACGTTGCCGCTGTGGACGCCTTCGTGGATCTCGAAATAGTCCCCCAACGTTGGCAGGTCGCGCAGTTGGTCAACAAGCCGCCGCGACTCTGCGGTCTGATGAAGATTGAATGTGTATCTGGGATTCGTCAGGAAGGATTGTTGCGGAATACACCTGTGGACGAGCGATCCGGGCTGGTGAATGTAAACCCGCACTTCATGCTGCGGCGAAGCGGTGGCGCGATTGCCTGCAAGGGTGATGGTGTCGATCGCCGCCGCGGCGAATGCTTGGCCCCACCAATCGATCGCCCGGATAGCGAGATGATCGAGCAGGAACTTGCGCGTGTCGGGGTAATCCTTGAGGAGAATAATGTCGGGCAAGACCATGCCGAATGCGCCTCCAGGAGCGAGGAGCCGGACGCCGCGCTCGATGAAAGGACGGAAGAGATCATAGATTCCGGCGCACGAGGGGTAATGCCTGCGAATGAACTGCTTCATTGCGGCAGACGGGCGCACGGCTTTTTGGCCCCAAGGCGGGTTGGCGAGAACGGCATCGAAGCCGCCCTTCTTCCGGAATACCTCAGGAAACTCAAGCGGCCAGTGAAAAGCGCGTGATCTCGCACCAGGCGAGCCGGGAGCGTTAGCGACCGGAGTTCGCGCGCCGCTTCCTCCGGTCGCTAACGCTCCCGGCTCGCCTGGTGCGATTCCGAGCAACGAATCGCCGCAACGCAAGTTACAGTCCAGAAAGCCAAGCGGCTGATTCTTGGTCCCGACGAACAGCCAGAGCGACAACTTCGCCAATTCCACGGCCAACGGGCTTTTGTCCACTCCGAACAAGCATCGCTCGGCGACAAGGCGGCGAGCGAGACGGACTCGGCCGCCTTTAGTGTCTTTCCAGGTTTCCACCACGCGGTCGGCGAGGTAGCCACAAGCATGAACGAGGAGGACCCCGGAACCACAGGCTGGATCGCAGACTCTGAGGTCGAGGATTTCCGCCGCAGAACGCGGCGTCCCGCGTTCTCGACGTTCTTCGCGGGGTGGGCCAGAATACACATGTGATTCCAACGTCGATCGAACGAGGGCTTCCGCAACGGCGGAAGGTGTGTAATGCGTTCCGGTCTTGCGCCGGCCGTGAGTGTGCGTGAGGCGCCATATCCCTAACGAAGTGCGCTCGGCCGTGTATTCCAACAACTCTTCGTGGAGAAGGCCGATGCGCTCGATGTCCTGCATTTCGTGCTGGTCGACGCAACAATTCTGGAATCCTTCAATCGCCTCCAGCAGATGCAGGACGGTTCGATCATTCACCGTGGAACGCGTTCTTAGAGAGGCTTGTCTGCGGGCACGTGCCTGTCTTCTGTTCTGAATTGGGGATCGAAAGACGCCTCGAATAGCGCCCAACACGAGATTCCAGGCCCCGCAGCGACGGTTGAGGATTCCTTCACCGTGTTTCTGCGCCAGCTTGCGCAATCGAACGGCGAGAAGAGAGACAGAATAGCGCTTGCCGCGAAAAGGATCGCGTCGAGGTAGGAGCTTACGCCGCTCGGCAGCGAAAAGAAACGCGAGTCGCAATACCACTGTGATCAGCGCTTCGTACCGCTCGGAACCTCGAACGGCTCGGTCGAAGTCTTGAAGAAGAAGCTCGACGGCGCGCACAACTCGCGTGATTGATTGTGATTCTCTCCTTCGGGCTCGGGCGCCGACATGGCGCCGTTTGGTGGTGGTCATGCCCCCCGACTATAAGGCAAATCTGGCACGGCGAAAAGCAAGGAAAGGACGACGCCGTTCAAGAAAGAATCATTTAGGTGTGATAAGGACGACCAACGAAAACGGCGCTACGGGATAGGACGTAAGCGCGGGGACTTCCGGACCTTGATCTTGGCCGACTACATCCAATGGCGACGCCAGCGCGGTGTCGATCACCCGCCGCCACGGCCGTCGCGACGGCGAGATGGGAATGCGAAAAGGAAGCACCTCCGTCCAGGAATTGAAGGCGACGTAGAAGTCGCTGTCAGGTTCGCCGCCGGTCATGCGGCCGTCGGTCGTGAACGCCAGAGACCGGCTTTGCGAGGAGAAATCCGGGTTGCGCGGGTCGGTGCCGTGCCAGGTGATATCGGGGCGGACATTGCCTACCGGCCCTCGGCCATGAAAGAAATCTCGCCGGCGCAGTGAGTAGTGCCGTTTGCGAAAGGCGATCATTTCGCGCACAAAACGCAGGAAATCGGCGTTTTGCGCGGCCAGATCCCAATTGACCCAACTAACCTCATTGTCTTGGCACCAGGCGTTGTTGTTGCCGAGTTGGGTGCGCAAGAACTCATCGCCGGCCTGAAGCATCGGCACGCCTTGGGAGAGCATGAGCGTGGCCATCAAGTTCTTGGCTTGTCGCCGGCGCAAACCGAGAACGGTGGGATCCTCGGTCGGACCTTCGACGCCGCAGTTCCAGCTGTAGTTTTCGCCTAAGCCGTCCCGGTTGCCCTCGCCGTTCGCTTCGTTGTGTTTGCGGTTGAACGCGACAAGATCGTGCAGCGTGAAGCCATCATGGCAGGTGATGAAGTTGATCGAATGGCGTGGCAAGCGGCCCGTGCTTTCATAGAGGTCGGCGCTGCCACAAATCCGGCTGGCCAACAGAGCCGCCATGCCGGGATCACCGCGCCAAAAGCGGCGCACGTCGTCGCGATATTGTCCGTTCCATTCCGACCAACGCCTTCCGTAGGGAAAGCGTCCGACTTGATACAGGCCCGCCGCGTCCCAGGGTTCCGCAATGAGTTTGGTATCTTGGAGGACGCCTTCCTCGGCGATCATTTCGACGACTGGCGGTTCTACAAGAACGTTGCCCTGGTAATCGCGACCCATGACCGAAGCGAGGTCGAAGCGCAGGCCGTCCACGTGCATGTCCGCGACCCAGTAATGCAAGCAAGTCATGAGCATTTGCCGCACAACCGGGTGGTTGCAATTCACCGTATTGCCGCAGCCCGAAAAGTTCAAATACTTACCATCGGGGCCGAGCATGTAGTACAGCTCATTGTCGAGGCCGCGGAAGGAGTATGTGCGGCCGCGCTCGTCGCCTTCGCCGGTGTGGTTGAAGACGACATCGAGAATCACTTCAATCCCCGCCGCGTGAAAGGCGCGAACCAGTTCGCGAAACTCGTACACCTGGCCATTGTCCGCCGCTGTGGCGGCATACGCGGCTTTGGGCGCGGCAAACGCGATACTGTTGTAGCCCCAGAGATTTCGCAGCCGTTCGCCGGTGAACGGATTCGTGAAGGGACAATCGTTCTCGTCGAATTCGTGGATCGGCAGCAGCTCGACGGCAGTGACGCCTAATTCCTGTAAGTACGGGATTTTCTCGGCTAATCCGGCGAAGGTGCCGGGATGGTTGACGCCGGAAGAGGGATGGCACGTAAAGCTGCGAACGTGCAGCTCATAGATGATCGAGTCTTCGAGGGGTGCAAGCGGCGGAACGTCCTCCTGCCAATTGAAGGGTCGGCGGAAAAAGACGCTGCGACGATTCGTGCGATGCGCGTCGGTTTCGGTCGACTTGCCCCAGACGCTGCCATCGGCGAGCCCGGTGCACGCGGGGTCAAGCAGGACGTTTGCGGGGTCGAAGCGATGGCCCGAACCGCCGGGTCCGTCAACGCGCCAGCCGTAACAGAATGCGGGTGGAAGCCCGGCCACGAGAACGTGCCAGTGATCGCCGGTGCGATTGATGCGCGGATGCAGTTCGATCTCCGCCAGCGGCTCTTTCTTGTCGAGCGCGTATAGAACGAGGGAGACGGCGCTTCCGTGGCGGCAAAGCAAGACAAAGTTCACTCCGTCTACTTGCGCGGTTGCTCCTAGCGGCAAGGAGCGTCCACGGGCCCAACGAAGATTCACCATGCGGCTAGCGGTCTCCCTTTGCGCGCCCGTTTTCTTGCTTGTGCTTCGCGCCACTGCATCGGACCTCCGAAACAGGGCTTATTCAGATATAGCCTAGCACCGCTTCCAGGAACCGCTGCCGCGGCAAGTTTTTTAGCGATGCCCTCGCGGCCGGCGATTTCATGGAGCAGGAGGAATAGAACAGTTCCGAAGGGAGGCCGCAAGCGCATTCCATAAACCCCAGTTGTTCGGCAAAACACTGGAAATGGAAAGAAAACCTGCTATGATCTCCCCAGAAGCTGGCGGACTGCTAAACAGGCACATCCACGCGCTTCCCTTTTTTGCTGACTCCACGCTGCCTAAGCGTGGTCACATTAGGGTCGAAAACACAGGAATGCGTTTTGCAAGAAACACGGATTTGGAACCGTGACGCTATTCGACTGGGTCTTTGAACGTACTCGCACGCAAGGTTGAGCTAATCCTGCCCGCGGATGTGCAGGCCTTGTCCGATGGGGACGCTTGGGAGTGCGGCGTCCACCCTTCGTTATGCGGTTCCGCAAGCGGTTAATCCCTTTACTGTTATGAAGCCGGTTTGACTTTTTGGAGGAAACACCATGGCCGTCGCCCGCAGCGACGAGGGGTCCGGGCCCGCGACTCGCAAACGCACACCGCCGCGCAGACCCCCCGAGGGCGCTCCACCTCCCCCTTCGACGCCGACCGGAGGCACGCCGGCCGGATCGATCCGCCTGGATGATCTGTATCGCCTTCCAATGCCGAAATTGTTCGCGCTGGCGGAGCGCGAGGGTGTGGCGGAGCACACGGGCATGAGCCGGGCGCAGCTGATCGTAGCCGTGGTTCGCCGGCAGGTCGAACGCGGCGAGGTAGTGCGCGGCTCGGGCACACTCGAGGTGTTGCCGGACGGCTACGGCTTCCTGCGTAGCGCCGCGCACAATTACCTGGCCTCACCCGAAGACATCTATGTCTCACCCAGCCAGATTCGGCGGGTGGGCCTGCGTACCGGATTCGTTGTCGAGGGACCGATCCGCCTTCCCATCGAAGGCCAAGAGAACTTCGCGCTGATGCAGGTCGAGGCAGTAAATGGCATCGCGCCCGATCAACGGGGTTCCTCCACGCTGTTCGACGATCTCACCCCGCTGCACCCCAATCGCCGCCTGGTCCTGGAAACGGAACCGGACGAGCTGGCGATGCGCGTGATCGATCTGGTTACGCCGATCGGCAAGGGACAGCGCGGCCTGATTGTGTCGCCGCCGCGTGCCGGCAAGACGGTGCTGCTCCAGAAGATCGCCTTGGCTCTCAAGAAGAACCATCCCGAATCGTACCTAATCGTCCTACTGATCGATGAGCGGCCGGAAGAAGTGACCGACATGGTCCGCACGGTCTCCGGCCAGAACGCGGAGGTTGTGGCCAGCACGTTCGACGAGCCTTCAAGCGAGCATATTCATGTGAGCGACATCGCCCTTGAGAAAGCCAAACGCATGGTTGAGGGTGGGCGGGATGTGGTCATCCTCCTCGACTCGATCACGCGCCTCGCTCGCGCACACAATACAGAGGCCCCGTCCGGCGGCAAGCTGCTTAGCGGCGGTCTCGATTCCAATGCGATGCAGAAACCGAAGCGCTTCTTTGGCGCCGCCCGCAGCGTGGAAGAAGGCGGCAGTATGACGATCTTGGCAACCGCCTTGATTGATACCGGCAGCCGCATGGATGAGGTAATCTTCGAAGAGTTCAAGGGCACCGGCAACATGGAACTCCATCTTGACCGCCGACTTGTCGATAAGCGTGTTTGGCCTGCTATCGACATCAACCGCAGCGGCACGCGCAAGGAAGAGTTGCTGATGCATCCCGATGAGGTCGAGCGCGTTCGCACGCTTCGCCGCGTTCTCGCCGATATGCATCCCGTCGAGGCGATGGAACTGGTTCTCAACCGGATGAAGAAGACCAAGTCGAACGCGGAATTCTTGATGAGCATGAATCTCGCCTAGTTTGGATCCACGGACCGCCGCGTATGGGTTTTGGGAGCATTTTGTAATGCCGCGAACGGCGGAACAGGCTTATTCCGAACTCATTCGTCGCGTCAAGGAGGGGGCGCTCCTTGGATCGTGTGCGAGCGTGTTGGGTTGGGACGAGCGCACCTACATGCCGCACGCGGGTTCGAGCCATCGCGCGGAACAGATGGCGCTGCTCGCGCGCATGACCCACGAAATGATGACTGCGCCGGAAATCGGCGAGCTCCTCGCGGAACTAGAAACGTCCTCTCTGACTCGCGACGGCGACGGCATTCCGGCCGCTAATCTTCGCGAAATTCGCCGATCCTATAACCGCGCCGTCAAGCTACCGAAGGAATTGGTGGAGGAAATCGCGCGCGTTACAACGCGGGCCCAACAGGTTTGGCAGGAAGCACGGCAAGCCGACGATTTCTCCCGATTTCAGCCGTGGTTGCAAAAAGTCGTGGATCTGAAACGGCAGGAAGCCCAAGCAGTTGGATACTCGACGGTCCCCTATGACGCGCTTCTGGACGAGTATGAACCAAGCGCGACGACTGCGGAAATCACCAAGGTCTTTGCGGCGTTGCACGAAGACCTTGTGCCGCTGGTCGGCGCCATCCTGGGATCCAGACGCAAACCCAAACGCGAAATCCTGGAGCGCGATTACCCGGTGAGGGAACAAGAAGCGTTCGGCAAAGCGGCGGCCGCGGCGATTGGCTTCGATTTCGATTCCGGCCGGCTCGATGTCACCACCCACCCGTTTTGCAGCGGCATCGGCCCCGGCGATTGCCGAATTACCACACGCTACAACCCCCGACGCTTCAACGACGCCTTCTTCGGCATCTTGCATGAAGCAGGACACGGCATTTATGACCAAGGGTTGGATCCCGACCATTTCGGCACGCCGGCCGGCAGCGCCGCCTCGCTCGGCATTCATGAATCCCAATCACGCCTCTGGGAGAATCAGGTCGGCCGCGGCTCGGCCTTTTGGGAACATTTCTTTCCCAAGGCCCAGCAGACGTTTGCCTGCCTGCGCGATGTGAAACTCGACGATTACATTTTCGCCATCAACGACGTGCAGCCGTCGTTCATCCGCGTCGAAGCGGATGAGGCGACGTACAACATGCACATCATCTTGCGCTTTGAAATGGAACAGGCGCTAATCAGCGGCGATCTGCAACCCGCTGATGTTCCGGGCGCGTGGAATGAGCGCTTCAAGAAATCCTTCCAGCTAACGCCGCCAAACAACGCACAAGGCTGCCTGCAGGACATTCACTGGAGCATGGGCGGACTCGGCTACTTCCCCACGTACACCCTCGGCAATCTGTACGCAGCCCAATTCATGGACCAGGCCCGCAGGGACCTTGGCGATCTCGACGCGGATTTCCGCCGTGGCGAGTACGCTCGCATGAAGGGCTGGCTGAACGAGAAGATTCACCGCCCCGGCCATCGCTATCCCGCCGGCGAGCTGTGCAAGCGTGTCACCGGCGAGCCGCTTAGCCACAAACCGCTCATCGCCTATCTGCGGGCGAAATACGAGCCGCTTTATCAAATCTAGTCAGGTTGCATGGTTGCCAGGCCGATCATTCGTGCTTCGGACCAGGCCGTAGTCTTTACTGGGCCAAAGTCGGTCGTTTCACGGACACACCCCCCTCAACCACTTTTCGATTCTGTTGCGCCGCAAGGGTTTACGACCACGACAAGCGGGTCGTTTCACCAGCGATGAAACGACCGGCGCCGTCCTGACCCACCACGCCGCCAGCACACGGGCCCCCACCCCTCGCTTGGCGGACTGGCTTGACCTTGATTGTCCGAAATGGGCACTTTCCGCCCTTCAGCGACACTACTAGGCACTCTTACGCGTTGGCGGTATGACGCTGTCTGGCATTCATTGGCGCGCAAACCATGCCGGCTGGCGCCTCTGACCGCGCCCGCCGTCTGTTCGCACGCCCTTCGCGTCCTTGCCCAGGGTCGTGCCACACTTGCCACCCGCTGTTGACCACCAGAACGAAGTTGCGGCGACACCCAATGTCGGTATGAACCGCAAAAGGGTATGTCGGGTGACACAAAGCCTACTCCCCGGCCAGGAACACTTTCCTCGATGATGCCCAGCGCTCCGTACCTTGCAACACATCTTTGGGGTTGAACATTTCAACGATTAGAGATATTCACATTTCAATCACATCGCCGGGGCAAAGGCGCCCGGCCGGCGCGCATGCAGTACCCTTCGTTCCTCCCAGACCTGCCTCCCTGACAAATCACGTTCGGTAGCCCCAAATCGAGGGTTCGCATATGACGATTCCCATTCGTCACCTTTCCTACCCCGCCCTTCTTCTCGGAATAATGGCCTTCGCGCCGGGATTCGCCCGAAACACCACTTCCGGCGACACCCACAAAACGGGGACAGGACCAATTGTAAGTAGTCGGACAGGTCCTGCCCCCGTTTTGTTAGAGCCTCTTCATCGAATCGCCTTACTGGGCCCTTGTGGCAAAGTCTTCCACTACGACGATCTCATGGGAAAGATGGCGACGGTCGTCGTCTTTCTCTCCTTCGAGTGCCCCGTCTGCACGAGTTACCTGCCCCAGACAGTTGACCTCGCACACAAGTATGGCGAAAGCGTAGCCTTTGTCGGTGTTTGCGTGGGCAAGAGCGACGATGACTTAGGCCGACAAATCAAAGAGTATAAACTCAACTTTCCCGTTTTGCGCGACGAGGAGGGGCAGTTCGCTCGCGCCCTCGGCGCCCGCGTGACGCCCGAAGCCGTCATCCTCGATTCAGACGGCGTTATCCGCTACCGTGGCCGCATTGATGATGGCTACGCAGCCCGCCTCAAGAAAAATGTCATTGTGACGAACCACGATCTGTGCGACGCGCTTGAGGAAGTCCTTGCCGGCAAAGATGTCTCGACTTCAACGACCGAGGCTGTGGGCTGCCCGATCGACGTTAACAGGCCGGCCACTGCCGCGGGCCATGTGACTTATTACCGCGACGTTGCCCCGATTCTGCAAGCGAACTGCCAAAGTTGTCACCGTCCCGGCGAGGTCGGCCCTTTTAGCCTCCTTACCTACGAGCAAGCGGTGAACTGGGCCATCGACATTAAGGACTACACGCAGTCCCACAAGATGCCGCCGTGGAAGCCAACCGACGGCTTGCCAATCCACGGCGAACGCAAGATGGCAGAGAAAGACATTGCCACACTCGCGGATTGGGTGGACGGCGGCACGCCCGAAGGCGATCCCAAAGATGCGCCGCCCGCAAAGAGGTTCAACGAAGGTTGGCAGCTCGGCAAACCTGATCTGATCCTGACTCCTTCCGCCGAGTATCAAATTGATGCCAGCGGCGACGATGTCTTCCGCTGCTTTGTGCTTCCCACGAACCTCGCCGAAGATCGGGACGTCGTCGCCGTCGAGGTGCGGCCGGGCAACTCGCGCGTGGTGCACCACGCCCTGATCTTCATCGACACGCAGGGCAAGGGTCGCGCGCTTGAGCAATCCGAAAAAAAGAGAACGCACCCGAATCTTCTGCCGGATCGCGGCCCCGGCTACTCTACTGGCATGGGTGGCATTGGTTTTGTTCCCTTCGGCCCGCTCGGTGGCTGGGCCCCGGGCCAGATCGGACGATTCCTGCCGGAAGGAACCGGTTATCAGCTGCCCAAGAACTCCGATGTGATCTTGCAAATCCACTACCACCCCGATGGCAAGGTGGAGAAGGACATGACCGAAATTGGTCTCTATTTCGCCAAGCAACCGGTTGAGCGTTTATTCAAGAACGTCGTCCTCCCCGGTTTTTTTGACGCCATCCCCGCGGGTCAAGATGATTACAAAGTCACGGGCGCCATCATCCTCAATCAGGACTGCGTTCTCCGGTCCCTCATGCCCCACATGCACATGCTAGGACGAGAGATCAAAGTCACCATCACGCCGCCCGAAGGTGAGAAGAAGACTCTGTTCGCCATCAAAGACTGGGACTATAACTGGCAGGAAACCTATTTTCTCAAAGATGCCTTGCCGGTCAAGAAAGGCACGCGTCTCGACGTTGAGGCACTTTATGACAATAGCGAGCGGAATCCGCTTAACCCTAACCGCCCGCCCAAGGACGTCGAATGGGGGGAGCAAACAACCGATGAAATGTGCTTCGTCTTCCTCGGCGCCACCGACGACGAGCAACGTGCGAAGATCCAGTTCGAAGTTGTAAACAAGCTCGCGTTGCTCAAGTTCCAGGCAAAGCGCGAACAGAAGGCCAGGGAGTTCGAGCAGAAACGCGAATCGGCGGAACGAGAAGCTTCGCAACGGTGAACAGGCCAAGCCTCTCCCCCGTCAAAAATCCCCGGCACCCCGACCGGGCCTGCGAACCGATGAACGCCTTGCGTCACTTCACGCGGGATGCGGGATCATCAGGGGGCTCACGCCCCCCCGCTCGCCGGGTCGCTCGCCGCGTCATCCGAGATCCAAATGAGCAGAGGGCAGGGCTGGTCGTGGACATACTGCACCACGTCTGGAAGAGCTGCTTCGCCTCGAACCTTGCGCTTGGAGCCGGACTCCGTCCACCAAGTCCCGCTAGCGGGCTTGCCCCATTTCTTGTTGAGCGCCCTGCTGCCGTAGGCCTTGAAATCACCCAGAACATCCGAAGGGTCCGGATCGCCGGCCACACCCACGACGATATGGATATGATTGCGCATGATGCCGACCGCAATTAACCGCCAGCCCCGATAGCGCGCCGTTTCTTGAAACTGCTCCAAGAGCGGCTGGGCTTGCTCCAGCACGAAGTAAATCGGCGCACATTTCAGCGTTGCGTGCGCCGAATGGCGTAGACCTGGCATGTCCCGATCGTAGGGCGTTCCCGGTATATTGTGCCGCACCTCCGGTCCCGATCCGTCGCGTACGTTGCTGACAAATCCGCGCTCATCCCCCGGAAGCCAGGTGCCGTAGGTTGTCCAGGTCAGGAACCCGTAGCGGTCGTTGTGTGATCCTCCCATGCCAGGTGAGCGGGGGGCGTGAGCCCTCTGATGAATTCATCTCACGTGGGATGATATTGAGTCATCAGGGGGCTTACGCCCCCCCGCTCGCCCGTGTGCTCGCCAAGTCATCCGCAATCCGACACCAAAGTGCCGGAAACCGGGGCATTCAGAATTCTCTTCGGCGGGTCGCCCGCCCACTCCAACCTTCTACTACTGTTCCTCGATGCTATCGAAGTCCAACGGCTTGTCCTTATCCACACGTGGAAGCTCCATCGAAACAACCTCCGGGTACTTCTGCGCCGCCCCCGTGTTGAACACAATCACTTCCTCGTCCGCCTGAATGTCGCCCGCGGCGCACAATTTCCACAGGCAATCGAGACAGATCGCGGATTCAGGGCAGATGCTGATTCCCTCAATGCTCATGCATCGCCGCATCCACCCCAGAATTCGCGATTCCTCGCCCGCGATCGCCCGGCCGCCGCTCGCGCGAATTGCGTCAAGCAT
>Ga0207124_1110_pt1 | contig 11430 bp, 11 predicted proteins | sample Alteio_BWMinHeat_37_FD_153506 | JGI IMG/M metagenome (GOLD analysis project Ga0207124, IMG submission 153506) | Enriched cells from forest soil in Barre Woods Harvard Forest LTER site, Petersham, Massachusetts, United States -... | ecosystem: Environmental > Terrestrial > Soil > Temperate forest >... | reverse complement strand
ATCCACAACCCTTGGTAATGCCGGCAACATCAACTGTTTGCCCTTCAGCAAATTGTGATAAAAAGCTATTAGCGGACTGCCCTACCGTAACATCCGCAGCTTCTTTATCTAATCTGATTTCTCGGATTGCAGTAAAAAAACGTTTATGTTTTTTTAACCAATCTTGAGAAAATGCCTGCGGCACATAGCGATTACGCACCAAGCCGAGTTGAATGGCATTATAACCATCTCGGGCGGCTGTCTTTATATCAGTAACATACCAACCAGCTACATCAATTGCCGTTACTGATACTACTTTGTCTTTGGTAAAAAGTTGGGTCATTCCTATTTTTTTGCCCCATAATCCTGTAATCATCGAAATGACTCCCTACTTAATTTCAACATCAACACCAGAAGATATATTGAGTTTCATCAATGCATCCATGGTTTGATCTGATGGTGAAACTATATCCAATATGCGACGGTGCGTGGTTAATTCAAATTGTTCACGCGACTTCTTATCAACGTGCGGAGAACGAAGTACGGTAAAGCAACGTTTCTTGTTTGGCATTGGAACAGGTCCCACTAACTGGGAACCCGTTCTTTTTACGGTCAACACAATTTGCTTTACTGCCTTGTCAAGCAATTGATGATCGTATGATTTTAACGTTAATCGTATTCTTTGTTTCTTCATCGATCGCCTAGTTAAATTTATTCAATAATTTCAGTAACAACACCCGAACCCACCGTTCTGCCACCTTCACGGATTGCAAAACGTAAGTCCTTTTCCATAGCGATAGAAGTAATCAACTCAACTGTGATTGTTACGTTATCACCAGGCATAACCATTTCACGACCAGCATCCAAGGTCACTACACCAGTAACGTCGGTCGTTCTAAAGTAAAATTGTGGTTTATAGCCATTGAAGAATGGGCTATGACGTCCGCCTTCTTCCTTAGACAAGATATATACTTGTGCTTTGAATTTCTTGTGCGGAGTAATGGTACCAGGTTTTGATAAAACCATACCACGTTCAATTTCTTCTTTCTTAGTTCCACGAAGCAAGATACCTACGTTGTCACCCGCTTGACCTTCGTTTAATGTTTTTCTGAACATTTCAACGCCGGTCACAACTGACTTCAAAGTTTTGCCAAATCCAATGATTTCAATTTCTTCACCGGTTTTAACGATACCACGTTCAATTCTACCAGTTGCTACGGTACCTCGACCGGAAATTGAGAATACGCCTTCGATTGGCATAAGGAACGGCTTGTCAATATCACGCTTTGGTAATGGAATGTATGAATCAACCGCATCCATCAAACGTTGAATTGATGGCTCACCAATGTCACTTTTATCGCCTTCAAGTGCCTTCAGCGCAGATCCTCTGATTACAGGAATCTTGTCGCCGGGGAAATCATATTTGCTCAACAATTCACGAACTTCTTCCTCAACCATGTCGACCATTTCTGGATCATCAACCATGTCTACTTTATTGAGGAAAACTACTAATGCAGGAACACCAACGTTCCGTGCCAATACAATGTGCTCACGAGTTTGTGGCATTGGGCCATCTGATGCGGATACTACAAGGATTGCACCATCCATTTGCGCAGCACCGGTAATCATGTTTTTTACATAGTCGGCGTGACCTGGGCAGTCAACGTGGGCATAGTGGCGGTTTGCGGTTTCATATTCCACGTGGGAAGTAGAAATCGTAATACCACGAGCCTTTTCTTCTGGCGCATTGTCGATTTGATCATATGCTTTGAATTGCGCAAGACCTTTTTCTGCCAAAAATTTGGTGATGGCAGCCGTCAAGGTCGTCTTACCATGGTCAACGTGACCAATCGTACCTATATTTACGTGAGGCTTTTTGCGCTCAAATACACTTCGTGACATTGTTTAGTCTCCCAATAACTTGGATAAAAACATTATTCTTAATAATTTATTTACTTCTTTGCTACAATTGACTCTTGAACGTTCTTTGGAACTTCGCGATAACATTCAAATTCCATTGAATAGCCAGCTCTTCCCTTGGTCATCGATCGCAACTCAGTTGCATAACCAAACATTTCTCCAAGAGGAACTTCTGCTGTAATAATTTGCTTTCCGCTTTTACCTTCCATTCCTAGAATACGTCCACGGCGCGAGTTCAAGTCACCCATTACATCACCCATGTGTTCTTCTGGGGTATCAACTTCAACTTTCATAATGGGTTCCAACAAGACTGGCGACGCTTTTGCCATACCAGACTTGAATGCCATTGAAGCAGCAACTTTGAAAGCTAATTCAGATGAGTCAACATCATGGTAGGAGCCATCAAATAGAATTGCTCGGAAATCTACAACAGGGTAACCGCCTAAAATTCCGGTACCCATTGCCTCTTCTATACCTTTTTGAGTCGCAGGTACATATTCACGTGGAATAGATCCGCCAACGACTTCATTAACAAACTCAAATCCTTTTCCACGTTCAAGAGGTTGGAATTTCATCCAAACGTGTCCATACTGACCACGACCACCCGACTGGCGGACAAATTTGCCTTCAGATTCAACTGGTATTTGAATCGTTTCTTTGTAAGCAACTTGCAGCTTACCTTGCGCAACCTCGACTTTATGTTCTCTAAACAAACGATCAACAATAATTTCAAGGTGCAACTCACCCATACCTGAAATTACTGTTTGGCCCGTTTCTTCATTATAAGTAAAGGTAAATGATGGATCTTCCTGCATCATTTTTCGTAATGCAATTCCCATCTTTTCATAATCTGCTTTACTTTTAGGTTCAACCGACGAAGAAATTACTGGGTTTGGTAGACGAATGCGTTCTAATAATATCGCTTTACCTTCCTCGCAAAGCGTATCACCTGTGATGGCTTCTTTAACACCAACCACTGCAGCAATGTCGCCAGCAGTCACCGATTCAATTTCTTCTCGCTTGTTGGCATGCATTTTTACCAGACGGCTTACCCGTTCTTTTTTTTCTGAACGTGCATTGATCACATAGGAACCAGATTTAAGTTCACCAGAGTACACACGTATAAACGTGACCGAACCCACAAATGGATCGGTCATAATCTTAAACACAAGTGCGCTAAATGGTTCTTTAGGATCACAGCGACGCATTAATTTTTCATTAGAGCGAGGATCAGTTCCTTCAACTGGAGGAACATCTAATGGCGAAGGCAGATAATCAATCACGGCATCCAAGAGTAATTGAACACCTTTATTTTTGAACGCCGTACCGCAGAATGCTAAACAAATCCCTCGAGAAATAACGCCTTTGCGCAATGCAGCTTTAATTTCTGAGATTGTTAATTCTTCTTCATTAAGGAATTTTTCTGCAAGTGCATCATCATAGTTGCATGCCGCGTCAACAATTTTGGCATGTGCTTTTTCAACTTGATCTTTATATTCAGCAGGAACTTCATGCCAAGTAACAAGAGCACCCTGATTTTCTTCACTGAATGTTGCCATTTTGCGCGTCAAGACATCAATTATGCCTTTAAAATCTTCTGACATTCCAACTTGAATTTGCATGGCAACGGCATTGGCATTTAATTTTTTGTTAACGTCGCCAACTACACGAATGTAATCTGCGCCAATACGGTCGAGTTTATTTACAAATAAAATACGCGGCACTTTATAGCGATCAGCTTGCCGCCATACGGTTTCGGACTGAGGTTGCACACCAGCAACTCCACAGAATACACCCACCACTCCATCAAGCACACGCAAAGAACGCTCTACTTCGATGGTGAAATCAACGTGACCTGGAGTGTCGATAAGATTAATTTGATAACCATTCCAGAAACAGGTGGTTGCCGCAGATTGAATGGTAATCCCGCGCTCTTTTTCCTGTTCCATCCAGTCCATGATAGCAGCGCCTTCATGAACCTCACCAATTTTATGGGTTACGCCAGTATAGAACAAAATGCGCTCACTAACGGTAGTTTTTCCGGCGTCAATATGAGCGGCAATACCTATATTTCTATATTTTTCTAATGGATTGCTCATAACTCCCCTTACCAAGCAAAGTGAGAGAAGGCGCGGTTTGCTTCTGCCATTCTATGAACATCTAATTTTTTCTTCACAGCTGCGCCACGACCTTCGCTTGCATCGATCAATTCATAGGCTAAGCGCTCACCCATGGACTTATTGCCACGAGTCTTGGCAGCTGAAATAACCCAGCGCATTGCTAATGCACGCGCACGTTCAACAGGAACTTCAGTAGGAATTTGATATACACTACCACCTACGCGACGAGGACGAACTTCAACTGAAGGTATTACTGAGTCGAAGGCTTTAAAAAATAAATCTAATGCCTTGTCCTTATTGCCATTATTTTTTTTGACGAGAATTTCAATCGCATCATAGACGATATCGCGAGCAATGTTTTTTTTGCCCTGCTCCATGACCACGTTAATAAATTTTTGGATGAGACCTGACCCATAAATAAAGTCAACGCCAATATCTCTTTTGAAACTAGTAGTTTTACGCCTTGGCATATTTTACCTTCCTAAACTTATTTTGGACGCTTTGCGCCATACTGAGAACGTGCCTGTCTTCTCTTTTCAACACCAGCGGCGTCAAGAGTACCACGAACAATGTGATATTTAACACCAGGCAAGTCTTTTACACGACCGCCACGCACTAATACCACTGAGTGTTCTTGTAAATTGTGACCTTCACCAGGAATATATGCCGTAACTTCAATCCCCGTAGACAGCTTCACACGAGCAACTTTTCGCAATGCTGAGTTAGGTTTTTTTGGTGTTTGGGTAAAGACGCGCACACATACACCGCGTGCTTGAGGACCGCCTTTTAAAGCTGGACTTTTAGATTTGTATTTTGTTCGTGTTCGGGGCGAACGGGCAAGTTGATTTACCGTAGGCATACTATACTATTCCTAATAAAATAAGGTTAAAAAAATTTGTTTCAAAAGTAAATTTAAACTATACGACAGGCGTTATAGCACAAAGTTTAGGAGTATTTTACCTTATTTGATAATTTTTTCAAGGTACAGACTGCAAAAATGTACTATACATTAGACTTAGTAGTATATACATGATACGTTATGTGAAATATCACGTATTTGTAACTATACAGGATATTCAAAATTTGTGAAATTTTTAATCAATTGCCCGCCTAAGTAAGGAGCTTTTGCATGACATTCATTGCTGGTTTATCTGATATTATTGTTACCTATGCTTCCCGGCTTCTGTTATTAATCGTAGGGCTTATCGGTATAGGTTTTCTTATAGGCTTTCATGAATTAGGACACTTTCTCTTCTGTAAACTTTTTAAAATTCGCACCCCTTCCTTTTCTATAGGTTTTGGTCCTCGAATCATTGAAAAAAAGATTGGCGAAACCAATTTTGCCCTATCTGCTATTCCATTAGGAGGTTATGTTGAAATTGCAGGATCGGCCGAAATGGGTCAAGGGGAACAACAAGAAGCCTATAGCACCGATGAATATTCTTTTGCAACAAAACCATATTATCAAAAAATGCTTGTGATGGGTGGTGGCATTCTCTTCAATCTTATTTTTGCCTATTTTGCCTTTACCCTCGTATTTATGCTGGGATTGCCAAAATCAGAGATTATGTATCCAGTAAATGCTAAACCAGTCCTAGAAACCATAACTAAAGATTCTGCTGCCGAGAAAGCTGGACTACAACCAGGGGATGAAATACTTGCCGTGAATGGCATTCCGCTTAATGATAGCGGCGCCAAGTTTATTGAACTTGCTAAACCATTTGCTAACCAGGAAGCTACATTACATATAAGACGCAATGAATTAGAACAAGATATACCGGTCAAATTTGATGAAAAAATATTCTTAGGGGAAAAACTTGGCGTATTAGGCGTAAGCCTCCTGATCGTCGAAACCCCAGGGGTAGGTTTTTTTACCGCGCTTAAAAATGGCTTTCAATACGCTAATAAGATAATATGCGATACTTTTAAAGCATTTCGTTATATTTTTACAAAACGGGATGTAAGCCAGATGGCCGGTCCAGTAATGCTGATTTCAGCCACCGCAAAAGGTGCCGGTAAAGGATTGAGAATTTTCCTGATCTTCTTGGCAATTATCAGCATTAATTTAGCAATTTTAAATCTCATCCCATTGCCAATTCTTGATGGTGGACAAGCACTATTTTATACCATTGAGGCAATAATAGGACGTAGTATTCCTATCAAAATCAAAGAATATATTGCTCTTTCCAGCTGGATTCTCATTATCCTGTTGACGCTTTATTTAACCTATAAAGATATTTTGCGGATATTATCGCTGAAGATTTTCGGATCATAACATACAGCAAAAAATAGAGCGGGCAGGAATTAATTCCTGCCCGCTCTTCTTATGTATTCTAGTAACTAGTCAAGTTTAATTTTCTCAGGGGCTTGTGCAAGATGTGGATGTTCTGCACCAGTATAAACTTTCAATTTTTTAATCATTTGGCGGCCAATGATATTTTTTGGCATCATGCCTTTAACCGCTAATTCCACTAAGTGTGTTGGATGTTTTTCAAGTAATTGCTGAGCGGTACATTCTTTAAGGCCACCCATATAGCCAGTGTAACGAGCATAGGTTTTGCCTTGCCATTTATCACCGGTCAATACGATTTTCTCAGCATTGATAACTACTACATAGTCACCAGCATCGGTATGGGGGGTGTAATACGCCTTGTCTTTACCGCGCAAAATATTGGTTACGGCAGTTGCTAGGCGACCTAACACCATGCCTTGAGCGTCAACAATGCGCCAGTTAGGTTTTTTTGCTTCGTTTTTTAGAAAAAAAGCTCTATTCATATCCATGGATAATAACCTTTGCATATACAAAAATGGTGAATAACTTGATTGTTTGAAGGTAGTAACTTAACGAACGGACATACCTTATCGTTAAATGTAAGATAAAAAACGAGCATGGTCAAATGAAACATCACTATAAATTGACAAAAAGTAGTAAACGCACGAAGCTATTCACCTTAAAAATTAAATTCTATATACTCTAGTATTCATCTGTAAAAACCTTGTTTTATATGGTTTCGCGAAATCAGCACATCTAATTTCTAAGGATTTCATAATGACAAATAGCTGGTTAGTACTTCTTCCCCCCCTTATTGTGCTGGGCATAGCTCTTTTTTTCCGTCAACTTATTGCTGCGATGGTTATTGGCCTGCTCAGCGCTGCTCTTATTGCAGCCGATTTTTCTCCCATGTCTGCAGCAACGCTTGTTGGCAAACGATTTTGGCTCGGTGTCAGTGAACTGGATACTCTCTATAACTTTAGTTTTTTATTTGCCATCGGCGTTTTTGTCTCGTTACTCGGCATGACCGGTGGAGCTACCGCATTCGCACACAGTATCGCCAGTCGTTTAAAAACTGCAAAGATGGTTGAAAGCGCAATCTTCCCCTTCTCTCTCTTGCTTGCACTTGATGATTACCTTAACACCCTGACAGTAGCTCATGTCATGCGACCTCTTACGAATAGGTTTAAGATCGCCCGGGCAAAATTAGCATTTTTAATCCAAACGTTTGCTGGGCCTTTAGTTATACTTGTTCCACTTTCAAGTTGGGCCGCTTTGATCATTGGCCAACTTGAACTTTCGGGTATTAATTTTGGTTCCGATGCCAAAATCCTAGGTGACCCATTTTTTGTATATCTCAAATCGATTCCCTTCATTTTTTATTCATTGCTCATGATATCTTCCGCGTGGCTCATTATACGATGTGGCCTTTCCTATGGTCCTATGCACAAACATGAGTTAATTGCAAAAGAAACGGGCAATTTATGGGGCGGTCATAAACCATTAGAAGAAATCGCCCACGAAGAAGTACAGCACGGTACACTTTCTGATCTTCTACTGCCGTTATTCACACTTCTTATTTCCGTTCTTCTTGGCATTGCATGGTCTGGTGACTATTATCTAACCGGTGGCAACCTATCTTTCATCGACGCACTAAAGAATAACAATCAAACAGCATTGGTATTATTTGTCTCAAGTATTATCACATTGTTTGTGGGATTTGCGCAGGCTGTTATAAAGAAGAGAATAACTCTGCCCCAAATTCCCCAGATTATTAAAGCAGGAATCTTGCTCATGTATTCAGCAATTTTTGTTGTTTTTCTTGCTTCGTTGCTTGGCACTATTTTACGCGTTGATCTTGAGACTGGCTCGTATCTTGCTCATAAACTGCTTGGCTCAGTACCGCTTTATCTATTCCCTCTCATGATTTTTATAACAACAACTCTTATCTCTATGGCCATTGGCACTGCGTGGGGCACAATAACTCTCATGTTGCCCATAGCGATACCTATGTATCTCACATTTACTGCAATTGCCACACCTGCAACACTCGCCGATCTTCCTCTGCTATTTCCAATTCTTGGCGCGCTATTTTCGGGCGCGGTCGTTGGCGATCATGTTTCGCCAGTTTCTAGCGCTGGTATTATGGCAGCAAATAGCTCAGGTTGCTATCCACTTGATCACACCATTACCCAATTTCCTTATGCAATTCCTGCAATAATTGGCTGTTGTATTTCATTTTTTGTAGTGAGTTTTTTAAATTTTAATTCCGTTGCATTAAATGCTCTTATTTCTTTAATTATTGGGTTAATACCATGTTTGAGCATTCATTACGTTTTGAATAAGAGAAGATAATATTAATAAAAAGGAGCATCATGGTTAGCAGAAAATTCAAGATCGTATTTCTCTTTTTATGGGCCATGTTGAATTGTTTACATACACCTTCAATAAAAGCAGGAACCCCCCCCTCACATCATCCAATTTGACGAAAACGCTGCTAAAACACTGATAGAAGCTTTCACGATGTTTGGCAAATATTTCACGCTATCTCTAAAAGACATACCTCCCATCCATTTACACATTGACGCAGAAACCATTGATAGACTTATTTCGCTTACTAATACACTATATTCGCAAGCAATTTCATTTGGTAAGTTTTCTGCGGGTTTTGTATTTGTTATTATGGGTGGACTCGTAATAAAAAACGGTTGTCAAAGCTTAGGCGATAAAGAAAAAGAACGCGCAGCATATATACAAATTGCGAGCGGATCTACTATGACATTAGCGGGACTTCTATTTATGTACATGCAAGGAAGCAAAATACCAACACAATTACAAGCATGATATAAAGTCAAAATGAAAGAAAGCGTTATGCAAATAAATGGACATGTAAAGAAATTTTTTATGCTTGTGCTGTTATCAACTATTTTCAGTATCGCGGGCGAAGAAACTCAAAAAAAAGAACCCAAACTTTCTGGCGTAATAAAGCAAGAACAAATAACTCCGATAGAATTTGATGCAAATTTTATCGCTCCACCGTATCTTGAACCATATGACTCGCCCAAGGATGATCCAAATATCGTTGTTGGATTTGATAGAGTAGTGCATCGGCACGTGTCAGAACTTACAGAAGTAATTAGACCATTTCCCGCTAGCATTGGAGATTTAGCGGTTGATTTATATCATGGCTTGACCAATTTGTATTATGGATTATGTAATGCTACAAATCCGCGGAATTATGCTGCACTTCTGATATTAACGTTTGGCTTAGGGTCCCTTTATACGGGTATTTCTACCAGTGACATTCCAGAAAAAGCTCAATCATCGAATAGATTTATATGGGCAGGAAGTACTGCAACGGCAGCATCTCTCACATACCTTTTCTCGCCATTAGCAGAACGACTACCAGCAGAACGCCCCCACAATTTATTGAAAAATACTGCTGCACGACAAGAAAAAGCTTAAAAATGCAAAAAAAAAAAGAGTGGGGAAAATCTTACCACTCTTTTTTTTGTTCAATCGAATTTAAGAAACTTTAGCTTCCGCCATGAAAAGCTCGATATCTTCTGGCTCTTTAGGCAGTTCTTCGCTCAAGCAAACTATACCATCTTCGACAACCCAGTAATTATCTTCGATACGCACACCAAGATTTTCTTCTGCTATATAAATTCCAGGTTCTATGGTGATGACATCACCCTCTTCTAATGGCTTTTCATAATCGCCAACATCGTGCACTTCAAGCCCTAAGAAATGGCCAATATTATGCGGGAAATATTTGCCGTAGCCGCGCTCTTCAATATATTTGTGCGCAAGATGGTTAAGCGATTTTTCTGGATGATTTTTTGAAGACAACCAAAAGCCTGGTTTTGCAATGCTTGCAATATATTTTTGCGCATCAAGCACAATTGAGTAAATCTCTTTTTGTCGCACGGTAAATTTACCTGAAACAGGATAGGTTCGCGTAAGATCGGCGCAATAATAATTATATTCAGCTCCAATATCAACAACAACTAAGTCACCGTCTTTCAAGACCTCATTGTTTACATTGTAATGCAGCACCGTGGAATATTTTCCGCTGCCTACAATGCTCGGGAATGCCGCATGCCCACCAGATCCTGTAAATACGTATTCTATGGTTGCCTGCACTTGGCACTCAGGAACATTGGCTTGAATAGTTTTTGCAGCAGCTTCCTGTGCGAGCATAGTAATATGCACTGCTTTGTACATGGTTTCAATTTCACGCATATCTTTACTGCGGCGCAAATTTGCAACGACACGTGAAATATCGACTATATGTGATGCAAGACTTGGCAGCAAGCCTTTGAGACGATCGATAATGATGCGTTGATACACATACCCATATGCTGAAGGAGGATATACGGTGAAAATCGTGCCACCTTCACTGATAACTTTTTCAAGCCGTTCAAGCAATTTTGCATAATCTTGTTTATCAAAAAATGGATGTGATTGATAACCCGTACATGGTTCGCCAAGCGTTTGAATATCATGAAAACCAAGCTGCTGTACGATTTCTTTGGTCAATTCATAAGGCTGATACACCCACTGAGTTCGATTGCCCACAAAATGAGGAAGCATTAACGTAGCTGAAGAACCATTGAGATCAATAAGCGCCACTGCCCCAGGTTCTTGAATACCTGTTAAGTAATAAAATGAACTTTCTTGTCGAAAATGATAACGCTCTTCTTCAAAGTTTGCCACAAGGAGAACAACTCCTTTTTCCACCTTGGGATGCTCTAATTTTATATCATCGATAAGCTGACGCATGCGCAATGCATGAACAGACACATCTTGATCTTCTAATCTCACTATCACTGAAATATTCCTTTACACGTTAAAATGGACGACGTTCGGACAAAGCTTTATACACCGTCAAACGATCCATAAATTCAAGCGATGAACCTACCGGCACACCACGCGCTAAACATGAAATTTTTACGGGAAATCCTTTTAATTTACTTGCAATATAAGCGGCCGTTGCCTCACCTTCTGGTGTTTGGTTGGTAGCCAAAATAACTTCTTGAGCTCCTGCTTTCACCCGCTCTATCAAATGCTCGATGGTTAAATTTTCAGGACCAATACCTTCCAACGGACAAATTGCCCCACCAAGAACATGATAGG
>Ga0207124_1108_pt1 | contig 11500 bp, 9 predicted proteins | sample Alteio_BWMinHeat_37_FD_153506 | JGI IMG/M metagenome (GOLD analysis project Ga0207124, IMG submission 153506) | Enriched cells from forest soil in Barre Woods Harvard Forest LTER site, Petersham, Massachusetts, United States -... | ecosystem: Environmental > Terrestrial > Soil > Temperate forest >... | reverse complement strand
TTTTTCTGAAATGAAGAATCAAATACCTGTATAGCCATATCCAGCATCCCGCCTGTCTCTTTATTTAGGCGCTGCATGATGATGTGAGAAATGGTTTCATGCGAAGTATTATGCGCAATAATATTTTCAAGCGAGTGAGAGAAGGGTGCATGGCCTATATCGTGCAGCAGTATAGCGATACGTGCCGCTAAACATTCTTCTTTACTCAGGTTGATGTCTTTTGCTTTTAATTCATCCAGTGCTTTACCCATAAGGTGACAGGCGCCTAAAGAATGATGAAATCGGCTATGCATAGCCCCGGGGTATACCAGGTAAGCAAGCCCCATTTGTTTAATATTGCGCAAGCGCTGAAACCAGGGATGACTTATTATCTTCATCAGTTCCGGCTCCGGGAATCTCAAAAAACCGTAAACCGGGTCATTAATGATCTTTACTTTATTCATTATCTCTTTTTAAGGCTGCTCCCAATCATTTGACGGCGGGGGCCCTGGTTCTTCTTCATCCGGATTGCCTGTTGAAGGTATACCACCTGTAGATGGAACCTCAGTTGATTCACAATTGCTAAAACCGTCAGGCATTTTAAACTTTGCATCAGTTTTTATATTCAATGTCCTGTCGGCATTAACACGCCTCATAAAATAAGCCCAAATTGGTAAAGCAGCAGCAGACCCCTGGCCTAAAGCCTGGCTTCCAAATCGGAAAGTTCTGTCATCGCAGCCCACCCATGCACCTGCTATAAGCTGTGGCGTATAGCCAATAAACCAGGCATCTGCCTGCCTGTTGGTAGTACCGGTTTTACCTGCAATATCCCCTTTTATATTATACCGGGTACGCATACGCACACCGGTACCGTGGTCTATAACGCCCTGCATCAGCAATACCATTTTGTATGCAGTAGTGGGATTAATGATCTCTTTTTGTTGTGGTGTAAAAGTTTTCAACAACATACCATTCTTGTCCTCAATTTTGGTAATGAAAAACGGGTCAGTATGTATACCCCCACTTGGGAACATACTATAAGCACCCAGCATTTCGTATAAAGATATATCCGCAACACCCAACGCTGCGGCAGGCACTTTATCAATATTGCTCGTAATACCGCATTTATGTACAAAGTCTACAAATGCATTTATCCCCACCTGTTTTTCAAGATACAAGGCCGCATTGTTAAGCGACAAGGCTATGGCTGTTTGCATGGTTACATCTCCCTTCTTCGAACCTCCTGCATCATAGGGGTGCTTCATATACTCGGGAAAATCCTGCGGCGCTGTAGATAAGATACCACAAGGTGAAAAACCATTATCTACAGCCAGGCAATACAGCATTGGTTTAATAGTAGAGCCTACCTGCCTTTTGGTATTAATATTTACGTGATCAAATTGAAAAAAGGTATGGTCTATACCGCCTACCCATGCTTTTACTTCGCCTGTGAATGGGTCCATTACTAAGAAGCCCGCTTGTAAGAACAGCTTCATGTATTTAATGGAATCTATCGGGCTCATTACTGTATCCTTATACTTACTCCTGTTCCATCCAAACACGCGCATTTTTATAGGCTTGGCAAATTCTTTCATAATATCTGCCTCGCTCATATCCTCATCCTTCAGCATCTGGTAGCGATCGCTCTGCTTAATGCCTTGCATTAATATATCCTGGTGCTTTTGCCACACACTGCCATCTCTATAACTGCCCTGGCTAATGAATTCTTTCTGCAACTCCGCCATATGTTCATCCACAGCTTCTTCTGCGTAGTGTTGCATGCGTATGTCTATCGTTGTATATATCTTAAGCCCGTCTTTATAAATATCATAATTACTGCCATCAGGTTTTTTCAGGTCTTTGCAAATATCTTTCACTTGCAATTCCAACACCTGTCTGAAGTAGGGTGCCATGCCCTCATGATAATCCAGTTTACGATAATCCAGTTTAATAGGAAGTTTTGTAAGTATTGCTACCGAATCATTCGATAAATAGTCATACTTATTCATCTGCTCTATTACCGTATTGCGTCTTTCAGTAGCAAGCCTGGGATTGCGTCTTGGATTATACAATGTATTGCCTTTCAGCATACCTATCAGCACGGCAGCTTCATCTACAGTTACTTTATCAGGCGTTTTATTAAAGAAGGTAAGAGATGCATTCCGGATACCATATACATTGTCACTAAATGGTACTGTATTTAAATATAATGTTATGATCTCGTCTTTGGTCAGGTTGCGTTCCAGCTTCACCGCCATTACCCACTCTTTCAATTTTATAAAAGGTATAGTAAAGACATTCTCATTCTTGCGCGGAAAAAGATTTTTTGCTAATTGCTGGGTAATAGTAGAAGACCCCCTTTTTTTTGTGTAAAGCAAGATAGATGGGTATGGCCAGCGTGCCATATGCGTCAATGCCCGAATGTTCATAAAATCTTGCATCTTCTGTAGCCAGCAAAGCATTATAAATATTATCAGATATCTCCGAATGCTTACATGTGCTTCGGTCCTGAACATAATACCTTCCTACCATAGTGCCGTCTGCGGCTAATACCTCAGACGAAATTGCACTACTCGGATTCTCCAGCTCTGCCATAGAGGGCATATACCCCAGCATACCGAAATTCACCATTGCTATCAGCAGCACAAACAAGCCTATCAGCAAATAGAAAGTATACCAAAGTATACGTACACTTCTTTTTCGCTTTCTATCTTTTGGCCCTGTTATGTTTGCTTCGTTTTTCAAGATATTATTTTTAATAATTTCTTAATTACCTGACTTCTCAATAGTATCCCCAAATTACCAAATTGTCTCCCGAACCTTCGGGATTGTCGAATTGTCGAATTGTCGAATTTGGGTTCCCAAAACTACACATCTTTTTCATCATCGGGTATTACAAAATAGTTGATACTTCTTAAAGGATTCAGGAAGTTAAAGAACCGTTTTTTAAATGATACTTTTTGTTGTAGGGTAGCTATAAATCCATTTAAGAAATTATTTACTGTTTGCTGTTCGGCAGGTGTCAATGGCTGCTTGGCATACTTCTGTTTCAGGTATACATTCATAAACGCGGTAAAGGATGTGCCAAATTGCGGGTCTACAATTTTATTGGCATATTGCATAGGTGTATTAGTGCCTCTGTATATACCGATCTGGTTGAGATAAAAGCTGGCTGTTCTGTAAACCCAATAGGCTTTTTTGTCATTGGCATTCGCATTTTTTTGCCGTAACCTATAATAAGCCAAAATGAATACAGGTAACAGGAAGAACAATAATAATGCAAGGCCCGTAATGCCTACACTTGTCCAAAACATTTTTTTCCAGTCTGTAGGTTTTTCTTTCTTGGCTACTGGTGGTGTGTCTTCTCTCTTTATTTTGTCTTTGCGTTTTAGGTACACTTCATCTATTGGCGCAGGGTTAGGGAAACGCTTAATGATGGCTTCTCCTTTTTCATTATCGCTTGCTTCCAGTTTCTTCATAGCATCCGCATAAGATACGGCTGTGGCAGAGTCGCCTATATGTACATTGCTGATGGGCACCTCGTTACTGTCTATTCTTATGGCAGCTATTTTCAGGTCCATGTCAATTATTACGGGCTGGCCCAGTTGGTATTCCTTATCATGAAATACCATTTGCTGCACCTTCAGCTTCATTCTTTTTTTAGCGGTGTCTATATCTTCTACCACGCCATCTGTTGCCAGCCATGCCTTAGGAGGTTGTGTAGGAGGTGTGCCATCCGGTTTGGGTGTATCGCGGTTCTCATCATCATTACCCACAGTGGTATCAAAATCCATCCACCCATATCCCGGGAAATAAACCTGCACCCATGCATGTGCCTGGTTAGCATAATACCAATACCAGCCTTTATTCTTATCACTACGGTTCTCAGTAAGAAAGCCAACTGCTATGCGCGAAGGGATACCCAGCGAGCGTAGCATGAAGAGTGTTGCGCCTGCATAATAAGCACAATAACCCTTATGGCTTTCAAACATAAAATATTGCAGCTTTGATGCGCTTGGTATATCAGGCACACCGGGATTATCTGTATAGCTATATACATTCTTGCCATTCTCATCTTTCGACCAGAAATAATCCCTTATGGCTAATACCTTATCTACCGTAGTAGTTGCTTTACCTGCTACTGAATGTGCTAAGTCTGATATGCGTTTAAATTTAGGATCAGCAGGCATGAATGTATAATAGCTCATGAACTGCTGATCCATCTTAGAATAATCAGCCGACTTGCGCAATGTATCAAATCTTTGTTGCTGGAATCGGTTCAGTGCGGTAAGATTCTCTAATATCTGCCCGTGATATTTTTTAGGATCAGGTTTTGGTACATTGTATACAAAGTAGGCGCTATTGAGTGTAGAGGAATAGCTCTTGGCCCTGAATGCTGATTTAAATTCTTTCCTGAAATCTTTTTCTATTGTTATAGGTTGTACAAAATAACCTACGTTAGGTGCCAGGTAAGTGTTAGATGACAGCTCCTTACAATACACTTCTATATCCACTGTTTTGCGCAGCTTATTCGACAAACTGTTTTTTATAACAGAAGAGTCTGTTTTGGTAGTGAACAACGGTATCTTACCCGGGTTGGGTTCAAACAGATCATTAGAGGGTATCAGCGAGTCGCGTTCAAATGTTTCTGTACTGGTATCAAATTTTGTGTAGTAAAATGCGGTAAGGTAGAGTGGATTAGGAATATCTGTGCCGGGAATAAAATTGTCAATATGTGCACAGAATAATAACTGGTCATTACGGCTCAGGCTGGAACTAAGCTTGGTATACTTTTTCAGATCAAAGCCATCATCGTTCTTATCCTTTTTCAGCATGCTGTTATCACCTCCTTTGCCACCACCGCCATAGTTGGCTACTACTTCTTTTATCTCCTTGCGCATACTATAAATTACAGCGCCTAATAGCAGGCAGGCCAGCAGGCCAAAGAACGCAAGCCTGCGTGTGAGGAACCACCAGAATTTCTGCGATTTGTCTTTATAGCTATATATCTGCTCTGCGGTAAAAATGATATATACAGAGTAGAGCAGGGCAGGGGCAAAAGCCCTTAATAAATTATATACACTATCGGTGTTTGCCTTCGCTATCAGTAGTATACAGGCAGTGAGCAGGCCAGCAGCAATAAATACCGAGCAGTAGCGCAGCCGCACAAAACCCCATCCTATGAGCCAACCTATGCTGAATAATATAGCAAATACCAAAAACTGTATAGATATAAAGAAAGAGTCAAACTCGCCTATGGCATATTTATCCAGTCCTTTGTATATAAGATACAGGCTTACGATCAGTGCAATAAAACTGGGCAGGAACCTGAACCTGAAAGCATAGAACACAGCGGCTATGCCCATGCCTGCAGCCAGGTATATCGTTTGTTGAAAAGCACGGTTGCCAAGAATGGAATAATATTCATTCACATTCAGCAACAAAAAATAGCCAACAAAGGCTGTGGGTAATATTAAAAATATAAGCTTGGCAAGCAGTTCGTTTACCGGTGTGGCGCGTTGTATGTTCATATGATGCGAAGCATAAATTTAGTCGAATTTTTATATGCAAATAGTTAAAAATCGATTATAAAATGATACCGTACCTATATAAACTTTTTAACTTTTGAATTTTGACTTTTGAACTAATATTTCATCATACCAGGAAGTAAAACGAATATGATTTTTTGGCTTTTGACTTTTGACTTTTGACTTTTAACTATATTGAGCCGTTTTTTAAAAATATTTAAATGATTCAGACTCCAGAAAGTCCGGTAAAGCTCGAGCATGAGCAAGCCGGCATTAACGAAAACACAAAGAAAATGTTACAGCAAGTTAAAACAGTTACAGTGATCGGTTCAGGCACAATGGGCAATGGTATTTGTCATGTGTTCGCGCAAAGCGGTTTTAAAGTTCACATGATGGACATTAACCAGGCCGCTATGGACAAAGCAATTGTTACAATTGGCAAGAACATGGACCGCCAGGTAACAAAAGGCACATTGACTGAAGCTACCAAGGCTGAAGCACTGGCACACATTGCTACTTACACCAGTTTGGAAGAGGCAGTAAAAGATGCTGACCTGGTAGTAGAAGCAGCTACAGAGAACATAGACCTGAAGATCAAGATCTTCACGGATTTGGATGCGCTTTGCCCTGAGCGTACTATCTTGGCTACCAACACTTCTTCTATTTCTATTACACGCATCGCTTCTCATACCAAGCGCCCGGGTAAAGTAATAGGTATGCATTTTATGAACCCTGTGCCGGTAATGAAACTGGTAGAGATCATAAACGGCTATGCTACAGATACTGCTGTAACACAATTGGTTTACGACCTGACGGGCTACCTCGGTAAAGTACCTTGTGTAGTAAATGACTATCCCGGTTTTATTTCTAACCGTATCCTCATGCCGCTTATCAACGAAGCCATTCTTGCATTGCAGGAAGGCGTAGCCGGTGTGGAAGAAATAGATACGATTATGAAGCTGGGCATGGCACACCCAATGGGTCCATTGCAACTGGCAGACTTTATTGGTCTGGACACTTGCTATTCTATCATGAATGTATTGCACATGGGCTTCGGCAACCAGAAATATGCGCCTGCTACTTTGTTGGCAAATATGGTCCAGGCTGGTTTCTACGGTGTTAAATCCGGCGAAGGTTTTTATGTACATACACCCGGCAGCAAAGACCTCATCGTGTCTAAACGTTTCCAGAACAAACAGTGGAAATTATAATTATGCAAGTTATACTCGCTCACCCTCCCCTTCGGGGAGGGCAGGGCGGGGCTTTACACGTCAGGAATATCTAATAGTAGAAACTAATTAGTATAAGTAGAAAGCTGCTCTTTAGGGCAGCTTTTTTCAATTCCAAAGTCCCATTGGGACGACCTGTTTATAGACAACATAGACAAATGAGCCTAACTCCGTAGGAGTGACCTGTATTTAATAACATTAGCATAATCGCGTGTCCCCCTTTGGAGGGGGCAGGGGGAGGAAGTCAAACAGAACCTTTTCAATTGATAAACGCTACTCTTTGGGTAGCTTTTATTTTTAACCCCATCGGGGTGCCCTGTTTATAGAAAATCATCTATCAACGCTTAACTCCGTAGGAGTGACATGAATTAAAACTGCTTCTCTACATACTCTTTCATCCCCTTTAAAACATAATCCCAATTCTGTTTTGCTTTTTCTATGCCTTCTTCTGTGTCTATATTATCCTGGCTTACAGATGCGGTTGTTATGCCATTATCGCCTTCTATTTTCCAGACCACGTTGGCATAATTATCCTCGGTATCTTCTTTGCCACTAAGCGGGCTGTAGTAGGTGCTGTGATAAGAATCTCCTGGTTGTATATCTACTATCACACCTTTATCTTCATAGTTCTTGCCTTCCCATACGCCTGTGTAGGTAATGGGGCTGCCTTTCTTCCAGTCGGTATGTACGTCCGTACCAAAGAGGTATACTTTAATAGCTGCCGGATTGGTGAGCGCATCCCATACTTTGTTTTTGGGCGCTTTGATGGTGATGCTGGTTGTTGCTGTATGTTTCTTAGACATGGTATTGAGGTTGAAATAATAAAATTATTGTAAATCTTCAGATTCTTCTGTTAAATATACAGTTCTTAGTGCTAAATGTAGGGTTCCCTTTAGGGACAGGGCAATTACTAAAACATAAATACCGTACCATTATCTTTTATGTAAATAGATACAAAATCGCTCCATTCTATAAATTCTTTAATTCCAATAACCCCGGTTCAATATTTTCCTGCCCACATTTTCCATATCATACACCTTTCAAATACTTACTACTTACGACTAATTACTTACGACTATATGTGTTTATCTTTTTTGTTCATCTGCCTTACTCAATACTACCTTTGCTATTGATTGATAACCCTGTATAAGGCTCCTGATTTTGGAATTTGGATTTTTGTCCCGAAACTTCGGGATGGGATTTCATCATGAAGTTCTTTATTTTATTGGTCAATCCTCTTTTGTTATTTGGTCCCGAAACTTCGGGATGGAATTTGTTACTTAGCAATGATATTATTGAAAAACTATATTACCTGGTATTACCCATTTATAACCCATTATTACCTGATTATAACAGTTGCTTACCTTTTATTACCCGTTATTTTCCGATTATTACTTTGTAAAAAATGGCAATATCAGCCACAGGCAATAGTTTCAAAAACGATTATCCACATTTTGCCATTTTTTTTATTTTTACTCAACTTTATAAAAATCCCTCCCCCTTGGGGGGAGGCTAGGAGGGGGCTTTATGGTTGATGAAAGAATAGACGCATACATCGCAAAAGCACCTGGATATGCACAACCTATATTGAAGCATATTCGTGAGTTAGTACATGCTGCAGTGCCCGATGTAGAAGAAACAGTGAAGTGGAGCCATTGCGCATTCGACTATTATGGCAAGGGTATGTGTATGATGGCCGCTTTTAAGAATTATGCGATCCTCACTTTTTGGAAAGGGAAAATAATGGCAGACCCTGCAGGTATATTACAGTTGGATGAAAGGGATGCCGTAGGTCATTTGGGTTTATTTAAGACGCTGAAAGACATGCCATCTGATAAGCTGGTGAAGCAATATATAAAAGAAGCAGCAAGGCTAAATAAAGAAGGCATAAAACTACCTCCTAAATCTAAAAAAGAGAAGACAGAATTGGTGATACCCGACTACTTTACCAAAGCACTCAGTAAAAATAAAAAGGCACAAAAAGTATTCGAAACATCAAGCTACAGCTATCAGAAAGAATACATACAATGGATAACAGATGCTAAAACGGAAGAGACAAGAAACAAGCGAATTGCAACAGCTTTAGAATGGATCGCAGAAGGCAAAGGTCGTAACTGGAAATATGAGAGTAAATAAAAAACCCCTGCTTTCGCAAGGGTAATTGTTTTATTAGCCCTCTCCTTTGGAGAGGGTTGGGTGAGGTCGTTATTTTTTCTTTGCTGGTGCTGCTGCGGGTGCTGCTTTTGCTGCTGCCGCAGGTGCTGCTGCTTTTGCGGCTCCGGCTGCGGGTGCTGCTGTTGTAGCTGCTTCTACTTGTAATGCACGGGTAGTAACTACAGATGCAATTGGAACGCGTGGGGTGTTCAATATCTCCACGTTATCTATTTTCACATCTTCTACACGTATGTTACCATGCAATTGCAGGTTGTCAATGTTCACATTGATGTGTTCAGTAAGATATTTTGGCAGTGTACGTACTTTCAATGATTTCAGCTTTAATACCAGCTTACCACCATCTTTTACGCCCTGTGACTGGCCATGAAACTTGATAGGTAATTCAGCGATCACCTTACGGTCTTCAACCAGTTCAAAGAAGTCGATATGGTTCAGCTCGTCTGTAACCACATCAAACTGGATATCTTTCATAATAGTACGGTAAGTAGCACCGTCTATATTCAATTCAGCGATCTGGAAATCAGGTGTATACACCAGGTAGCGGAAAGCCATAGTAGGTGCACTGAAATGAATTGTTTCTTTACCGCCGTAGATAACGCCCGGTACATGTCCTTCAGAACGAAGTTGGCGTGTAGCTTTTTTGCCAAGGTCGCTTCTGCGTTTGCCTTCAATTTTTACACTTTTCATTGTTTAGTTTTTGCCTTTCCAGCGCCGTTCGAATACCTGTCAAACATACGTCGTTGAAAATAATTTGTTTTAATTTTTAGAAGTCTTCCCCTCACTTAAGAAGTGGAGACAGGTTTTTTTGTTTAAACAGTTAGTTGCCCTCCTAACCTCCCTAAAGGGAGGGAAAAAGGAATATATTTAAAACCATTTCCCCTTTAGGGGTAGGGGTCTTATTTCCGGTTACTATGAATAAATAAAGAACTTATCGATTTGCTCTCGAAGGTGTTGCGAATAGCTACTGCAAAGAGTTCGGCTGTTGTTAAAACCTTTATTTTAGAGCATTCCTGCTTTAGTGGTATGGTATCGCAAACTACCAGTTCTTCCAGTTGAGAATTTTCGATGTTCTCGTATGCTTTACCACTCAGTACCGGGTGTGTGCAAAAAGCCCGCACCGATAGTGCGCCTTTTTCTTTAAGCATAGCTGCCGATTTGGTGAGTGTTCCGGCTGTATCGCAGATATCGTCTATCAGCACTACATTTTTGCCTTTTACATCACCAATCACAGTCATACCTGCTATCTCATTAGCCCGCTTGCGTTGCTTGTCGCAGATCACCATATCTACTTCAAAATACTTGGCAACTTCGCGTACACGGTTGGTACTGCCCACATCAGGGGACGCAAAGATAAGGTTTTCTATCTTAAGATTATCAATATATGGGATGAAAATCGCAGAACTATCGAGATGATCCACCGGTATATCAAAAAAACCTTGAATCTGTGGGGCATGCAGGTCCATCGTCATGATACGGTTGGCTCCGGCAGTTGTGAGCAAATTAGCTATCAGCTTAGATGCTATAGACACGCGGGGCTTGTCTTTACGGTCTTGCCTGGCAAAGCCAAAATAGGGTATTACAGCGGTAATGTAGCCGGCTGACGCCCTACGCGCCGCATCTATCATCATCAGCATTTCCAGCAGGTTGTCCGCTGGTGAAAAGGTAGACTGTACCAGGAAAACATAGTCTCCGCGTATAGACTCATTAAAAACCGGTTGAAACTCACCATCGCTAAACCGTTGGGTTTCAGCACGGCCCAATGGCTTACCAAAGGCTTTCGCAATTTTTTCTGCCAGGTATTTAGAACCTGTTCCTGAAAATATCTTAACTGATGATTGCATGTATTATGTAAATGGATTGCAAAGGTAATATTGCTGATTGAAAATAGGAGATTGCTGATTGAAAACTTTAATAATAAACAGGACATCTTATTTCTGAAATAATATCTTATCCTATATTTGGCTAAAATCTATACTAAAAATGAAACGTAACGCAACAGCAATATGGAATGGTACAGGTAAAGAAGGCCACGGTAACCTGTCAACACAAAGTGGAGTATTGAATAAAACACAATATTCATTTAACAGCCGCTTTGCAGAAGGCATTGGCACTAATCCTGAAGAACTGATGGCAGCCGCACATGCCGGCTGCTTTACTATGAAAGTATCTTTTCTTTTAGTAGAAGCAGGGTTTATTGCTGATGAACTGGAAACAAAATGTGTTATTACAGTGGATAATGGCGCTATTACAAAAAGCGAACTGACACTACGCGGCAAGGTGCCGGGCATAGCCGCAGAACAATTTGCAGCCATTGCAGAGAATGCAAGAGCTAACTGCATTGTATCTAAAGCATATAATTGTGAAATAACACTGGATGCCTCACTGGTATAAAAGGGCTCTTTTACTTTGTAAAGGCCGGCATTTTATGCTGGCCTTTTTCTTTTTTTACCATTAACATATGGTTAATTCATCAATCTATTGTTTTATAAATATATATACAGGTTTTGGTCAAACACTTATTTATATGTGCACTACTGACCAGCGAAAATCATTTTTTAGACGTTTGTTTGTATCAAAATTTCTATTCAA
>Ga0207124_1107_pt1 | contig 11502 bp, 13 predicted proteins | sample Alteio_BWMinHeat_37_FD_153506 | JGI IMG/M metagenome (GOLD analysis project Ga0207124, IMG submission 153506) | Enriched cells from forest soil in Barre Woods Harvard Forest LTER site, Petersham, Massachusetts, United States -... | ecosystem: Environmental > Terrestrial > Soil > Temperate forest >... | reverse complement strand
TAACATATTATCCCTTAACTCTAATACAAACCATGAGTAAAAAAAGCAATAGTGCCATGTGGGATTACTTGGAATCTCTGGGAATCTTGGAGAAGGGTACTGACGAGGAAATCAAGGCGGCGAAAAAAGCGTATCGTAAAATATACCTCCTTAAATACAAGCAAAAGCAACGTGAAAACAAGCCGGAATTCAATGTGTATTTCTCAAACGAAAACGGGGAATATGGAAGGGTAGAGTCGGCAGCTAAAAAACATAACATGACGGTAACGGCTTTTATTCGCAAAACTGTATTGGCATACATAGAACAAAAATATATCGTTCCTGATCCTTTACAGATAGGGAAACTGGAGCAAGTTCTGTCCGAATGTTTGAATGAAGTCCAAAAGATTGTCAAAACCAAAGAACGCTTTTTGTTTGACAGGGAAGACAAATACAAAGCTATCGAGAAACGAATAGAAAAATTAGAGACTCAAATTGATGCCATTTTCCGACATCCTCAAATGGCGCAATGATTGTCAAAGTCAAAGCCTTTAAAAGCCCACAGTTCGGGAATCTCCTTGCATACATGACCAATGAAAAAAAACGGCTTTTTGATGAGAAAGGCGAGTCTTTTGCCATAACTCATAACATGAAAGGGAATAATATTGATAAGTGGGTACTGCAATTCAAAGAGAATGAACAATTCCGTAATGTTACTCGAAAAGACAGCACATATCTAAGTCATGAAATATTGAGTTGGCATAAAGACGATGCAAAAGATTTAACTTTGGAAAAAATGGAACAAATGGCACGGGAATATATACAGATGAGAAATCCAAATGGAATGTATGTTGCAGTTCCTCACTATGACAAAGATCATTATCACATACATATTGCCGCCTCCGGTGTTGAATACCGCACGGGCAAGGCTCTCCGGCTCTCCAAAACAGAATTCGGTCAGCTTAAAAAAGACATTCAAAACTATCAACTGCAAAAATTTCCCGAACTCTCCAAGTCGGTTGTTGAACATGGGAAATATGAGAAAGGCAAACTGTCTGAAAAGGAATTCCAATTGAAGCAAAGAACTGGAAGGGAAACACAAAAGGAACAGCTAATTGGGATGCTCAAAACATGTTACAAAAAAGCTGATTCAAAAGAAGATTTTTTCGACATGCTAAAAAAAAGCGGTCTTAAAACTTATGAAAGGGGAGGCAAGGTTTCCGGTGTTATTTTTGGCGAAACTAAGCATCGTTTCAAGGGTCTTGGTTACGAACAAAAGTTTTTGGACAGGCTTGATAAATCAGCAAATCGGAGTAGGGAATTGAGTGAAATGAGAGGCAAAAAAGATGATTCCAAGGAAATGAAACAAGACAAATCGAGGGATGAGGAACTGGAAGAAATAAGAAACAACGAAGGTGAAAAATCAGATGAACTTGGAGTAGGGGATTAAAAAAATACTTAAGTAACCTACAAAGAAATAATTTTAATTCTTTTATTTATAAAAAGGTCAATAATGTTATTCCTCCATAATCTCCAAGTATAATAGTTTGTTCTACACCTATTATATCTTTCAGCGACCCTGGAATTACAAATGGAAACCATCTTGAAAGTGGTGTAACAACTTCGTAAAATTCAACTGAATTTTCACTTATTACATTAGCAACTTCTTTTATATAGTTTACTGGAAACCCAATCAAGGGTTTGCCTTTAACTCCAGTCAAAATTGAAAAATTATTAGAGTATGAAGCATAATGAAATGAAAAGTCAGATTTCCACTTTATCATAATAGAAGAGGATAAATTAAAGTTGATATATTGTATTGTTGTTGAATAAACAGAAGTTTTAAATCTATTTTTAAGATTTAAAATGACTTCTAATCCAGGTTCAAATTTCTTGGCATATTTATTAAATAATTCTCTTGGCATTAATAAATGTGATGCAAAGTGATTCGCTTCTTTTTCTATGTTTTTTTCATTTACAGTTAACTCACCTTGAAATGAAAGGGAAATACCTTGTTCTAATTTTTTACGATGATCATCTATAAAGTAATGTCCCAATTCATGTGCAATTGTAAATCTCATTCGTTCGGATTCTTTATTGGGAACTTTATCAAGATTTATATGCATGTAAAATTTTCCACCCTCATGGCAAAGCAAACCATCAAAATATTGTTCATAATTACCGTAAATAATTTCAATGTGTTTTACTCTCGCAATTTTAGTAAGGTTTACTTTTCCACCAAATATATTTCGACTTCCCAAATCCTCCGCCAACTCCGCAATCTCATCTATAGTAAGTTTCATTTATTTTTACGTTTTACAGATGCTTTCTTTCTATCTTCTGACATACGATTGATAATTTGATCTGGCAACTTATTAGAGCCTTCTCGTGCTGCTAAGGCAAAATTTTCGTTAGTAGTTGCCACTTTTTTTTCTTTAGAAACATTTACTTTCTTCGAATCAAGAAATGTTGGTTCTTCAAGTCCGGGAGGTAAAATAATCTCCGTTGTTCCATAAATTCGTTCAAATTCTTTAACTTCATCAATGGTTTCAGGAAAAAGAAATCCTCCAGTTTTGAGGGCTTGTTCAATAATTTTTTCTTGTTTATTTTCTGCCGAATTTTTATTAACTTTTTTCATCTTTAAATTTATGATTTTGGGAAACAAATTGATTTAATTTTATCTAATGCTCTATTTTTAATGTGTTTAATGTTATCAGAAGTAGTTTCGTAAATAGTACATAGTTCTTTCAATGTCGCATCACTTATATGATGTTTTGTGTTTAAACAACCTTCATTAGCAAATGCAAGCAAAATGTGTTTTTGCTTATCAGTAAGTTTTATCATAGCTTCTTGAAGTTTAAGCCTATATTCATTTGGTACTTCAATATCAGATTCCAAGTATAACGATTGAAAAAAGTCATCCGCGAATTCTGTGTTTGAAAGCGGTTGTGCCTGTTTTAAGTTTCCCCTTTTCACTATATAATGCTTCTTCCGGCAAGAAAAAGTATCTTTTTTCACTTCATCGAGAAATTCACCACACATCGGACAAATAACATCGTCCATTTCTACTGAATTGCATTCTACTAAGATTCCATTAATTTTTGATGCATATATTTTCTTAAAGCAATTATTTGCAATCCTGCCTAACCATGCTTTCAAAATATACGGGTGGTCTGTTTCAGGAACATTACTATTAAAATTAAAACCTATTATTAGTTTAAAGATGATCTTAAATGTTTCTTGAGTTACATCCTTTGCAAGGTCTTCGGAATCTCTAAAATTTCGACATTTCTTTATGGCGGCTTTGTAAACATAATTTACATACTTAGCATAAAAAAGGTTTTGAAAATTTCTTTGTTGAATCTCATTAATTGCATTATTTATTCCATCAATAAGTTGGCTGTCAGTGAAGCTACTGTGTTTTTTCATGGTTAGTAAAATTATTAATGACTGTCGGTTTGTATACACCACTTAGAAATTAAATTTTACAGCAGCCACCATTAATCTATCAAATAATTTTTCACCAAAGTATCTCCTATTAAGTTTGTAACAGAATTCATTGAGATAGTTTTGCATGTATTTATCAGATACTGAATGATGTATTCCCAGTAGTTGCCTTTTGGCATTTGCGATAACAGTGTGAACCCAAGGTAATAATTTATCCGCTTTTTTTGCCGGAATTACTTGTTGATGATGTTCCTTAACCTTACGATCTATGTTTGAATAACCTCGGAACCCATCTGTCTTTACCGTTGATTCAGCTTTAATATTACGCTCGACTTGTTGTTCAATGGTTGTAGCTTTTAAATCTTCAACTACAATCATTTTTACATATTTCAACTTACTCGGCTTCTGATTTTTCTTGGTTGGTTTTGCCTCTTTCGTTGAAGTCATCACCAGTACCTTAGATTGTTTTTGACTTCCTCTACCTCTTTTTTTGGCAGCCTTTTTACCTGTCAATTCATCTACTTCTTCCTCTTTTGTGCTTTCAAAAAAACCTTCGTAAAACTCTACAAATTCATCTAACTTATACTGACTATCACGGTCTCCCATAGCCAATCTTAGCTTCTGAACCATTGCCCATACAGGCTCATAAAACTTATGTCCTATTTGCCGCTGCAATTCAAGGGCTGAAAACGGTTTCTTTATGCTACTTAAAAGATGAATGGCGATTAACCAATAACGAAAAGGAAGTTTACTGTTTTCCATTACTGTTCCACTTCTTAAGGTAGTTCTGAAACCGCATTTTTTACATTTGTACTGTTCGATAGTACTTAACCAATAATGTTCGGTGCATTTACACTTCTTGCAAATGACACCTTCCCGATCTCTATAAAGCTTGAATTGCTGCCGACAACTTGCTTCATCAGGAAACTTTTCCATGAAATTAATTAGGTTCATATTATATCATTTTAATAAGGCAGCAAAATTAAAAAAATGTTGGTGCATACAAACCGACAGTCATTAAATTATTTTTAACATAAATATGAATTCCTTTTATTGGAATAATCCCTTAAACGGGACAACTTTATTTCTGTCCCGCTTTGGGGATTTATTGAAAAAGCAAAAATATAAAAAATGGAATCAAAAAGTAATTCAGAAATCGGCATCTTGATCATTGAAATTGAACTCTATGCTAAGGAAGGTAAGATTGTACCTTCAGGTCATCATTATATTATTATGGTAGACCGAGAAAAATTCACAGTTAAACAAGAATGTATGACTGGAAAAGAAATTTTAATTTTAGCAGGAAAGAACCCACCCGAAAGGTTCCAACTTAACCAAAGGTTTAAAGGCGGGAAGGTTGTTAAAGTTGGTTCTGATCAGAAGGTTTGTTTTACTGAACCAGGAATTGAAAAATTTATGACTATACCTCTAGATCAAACTGAAGGATAATGAGAAAGGACTTTCAGCTACCAGAGGAAGACGTTGTCTTTCTTGATAGTTTAGGAATGACTTGGGAAGCAGTCAATGATCAAGGCATGCAGTGGGTTCTAATTCATGATTATCCTGTTGTAATTGGTTACAACCTTAAAAATGTTTCTGTTGCCTTAAAAATTGAAACTGGTTACCCAAGATCACCAATTGATATGGCGTATTTCTTTCCAGCACTTCAACGTCTTGATGGAAAAAATATTAATGCTACAAGTATTCAACCAATTGTTGGTAAACAGTTTCAAAGATGGTCCAGACATAGGTCGGGAACAAATCCTTGGAGAGAAGGAATTGATGATATTTCTACACACTTATCATTAGTTAGTTTTTGGTTTGAACAAGAATTTATTAAACAACCAAATGGAATTGCAGCTTAGAATATCTGGATATCATCATGAAATTTTGAAACATCATCTTCTTCATATTGATGGTAAGGAAGCTGTTGCTGTTGCTTTGTGTGGAAGATTCAGCGAACCTAAAACAGAAATACTTTTAGTTTATGACTTAACTCTCATTCCTTATAATGAATGTTACTCGCGTGAAAATGATGTGTTGCATTGGTCAACAAATAAAATACAACATTACTTTGAAAAAATCGGAAATACTAACTTAGCACTTTTGAAAATTCATAGCCATCCAGGAGGTTATGATAAATTTTCTCGAACTGATGATGTTTCAGATAACGAATTTTTTGATTCAGCTTTTGGTTGGTCATTAAATGATAAACCACATGCAAGTGCAATAATGTTGCCCGAGGGAAAGATTTTTGGAAGATTCTTTTTTAACGATTTGCACCACGAGCCGATTGATAAAATTTTAATTGCAGGGGATATTATTCAAAAATTCACAAAATTAAAAAAGACAAATAATGAGGATTTTGCATTGAGAACTATTCAGACATTTGGTGAAAGAACCTATCAAAACTTAAGTGAATTATCTGTTGGTGTTGTAGGTTGTTCAGGAACAGGAAGTCCAGTGATTGAACAATTAGTGAGATTGGGAATTGGGAAATTAATGCTTGTTGATCCCGATATCGTAGAAAAGAAAAATCTCAATAGAATATTGAATACTACAATGCGTGATGCAAAAGGTGGAAAAGCCAAAGTATCTGTACTTGCTGAATCTATTAAAAAAATTGGTTTAGGAACTATTGTGGATTTAAGTAAGGTGAATTTATATGATGATATTGAAACTTTGAAAGCTTTAATAAAATGCGATGTAATTTTCGGGTGTATGGATAGTGTAGATGGTCGCCACTTACTAAATCAATTATGTTCTTTTTATCTATTACCATATTTTGATTTAGGTGTAAAATTAGAGGCGAATGGATCAAATGGGATAAAACAAATATGCGGATCAGTCCATTATATTCAACCATGTAAATCTTCTTTGCTTACTCGTGGAGTATACACCATTGACGATTTAAGAGCATCAAGTCAATTCCGTAAAAATCCCATAGAGTTTGAAAACTTAAAGAAAAATTCGTACATAAAAAATATCAATGTTAATAACCCTGCTGTTATCAGTGTAAATATGCAAATAGCCAGTCATGCAGTTAATGAGTTTCTTAATCGAATACATCCATTTAAGTCTGAACACCCCTCTTACTATGCTGGTAGTACTATTGATATTACTGAAGGGTATATTGTCAATTCAAATGAAGCGGAATTTGAAATTGATTCATACTTGAAAAAAAAATCTGGTCGTGGGGATATGATTCCTTTTGTTGAAATGCCAGAAATATTTTCATGAATTATTTAAGAATAATAATAAATAAATTTTCCGAGTGGTTACAATCGGAATATGAATATATTTATGTTAATGAATTTCCACAAAAAATAAATGTTAATAAAATTTACATAGTTGGAGAGTCAGAAATGCCTTGGGTCTTAGCCTTTATGTGTCCTTGCGGCTGTAATAATTTAATTCAATTGAATTTATTGCAGGATGCCGAACCACGTTGGAAATTTAGAATTGATAAACAGAAAAAAATATATATTTCACCTTCTGTATGGAGAATTAAAGGATGTCAAAGTCATTTCTTTATTAGAAAAAGCAAGATACACTGGATTAAATAATAATTTAAAGAAGTTCGTTTACTAATACCATTAATTTAGCTCATGCACTTTCACGGATCGTACACTCAAGTAAATAGTTGATAAAAAAGATCATATAAATTAAAAAAACCTCCTGAAAATATTCAGGAGGTTTTCATTCAATTAGTTTACTTCCTCTTTAATTCTCCTAATTATAAATCCGGCACCGAACCCAAGTAAAAGACAAAAGGTAAGACCTAATCTTACAACAAAAACGTTTTTTGTTAGTTCGCTCTCCGTTTGTTCATAACTGATGTTGTCCTGCGGATTTTCTTTTAGGATAATTGCTAGAAATGATGCCTGATTTATTGATTGCAGATCGATTGAAGGTAAGTGAATACCAAATTGATCAAAATTATCCAAAGTAACTGGTTTCTTTAGTGAAATTGGATTGCCAATAATATGACCATTTCTAATTTCTACAATAGGAACGGTAAGTGATGGGTTGGGAACACCCTTAAACCAAAGTATGACGTTAATTTGAGTTTCATTTATACTACTTGATTGAGTAGTATAACCATCAGTTGGGTCTTGCGCAATTGCGCTACTTATAATCAGTGCTACAAGTAAAATTACGATGAGGGTACTTAGTCCCACAGATACAATTTTCTTCATTTTTATTTGAGTTAGTTAATACAATATTTAATTCAGAATTTACTGGTTCTTCCTAACAACTCAATGCTACGAAGAAAAATCAGCAAACCTGAATTTAATAGAAAAACCAACCTATTTGAAAAGAACTATATCAGTGAAAATCATAGCATAAATGAAATTATTAGTCTATGTTCCTACTTGCTAATGCAATTTCCATATCCGTCCTTGGTATCGCGATTTTTGAAGATGTGAATTGAATCATTGTACTCCGCAGTTACACTATTCCTTGTCCATTAATAAATGCCCTATAAAATATTTTCATTTCAATTTTGGCATTTGCCGATGCATAAGTTTTTTTAAGAAGATATAGGTACACATAACACATAATTAAATAGCAAATGAGAAAAAACGTAGGTTGAGTTGCCAAATATTTTAGCCAAGTTTTGATGTCAGTTGCACAACATTCTTTTACGATAATAATTGGTGTGGACGGAGGCAACTCTTTCGGATGTAATAATAAAACTATTCCATTTTGCAAAACGATTTTGCAAATTGAGAACTATTTTAGGCTCATTTTACCCTTTCTTACATGATACTGATTGTACCAATAAGGTAAAGCAAACCAAATAACTGAAAAGTGAACGCAATGTTCAGAACAGAGGCTTCAGAACAACAAGCCGATTATTTCTTTTGTATTTTTGTTTTCACTTTTTCTGGTTGACTTCTTACTTTCCCAATAATTTTGTCATACAATGATGAGAAAATAATTGGTAAGGCAATAAAGCCCGCGATAAAAATTGCACTATCATATGACAGCATGAAATCCCTTATAATATTCATATAATATATTTATTGGTTAATTAGTTTTTTATTTTCAGTTTCCACATCTTTCCAAATTATAGAAAGTTGAGTGGAAGTATTTATAATAAGCATTGTTAAAATTAGAAGGGTGAACAAGAAGACCGCAGAGATGATATAAGAAACTATTACACCAGGAAGACTAATAGCTTTTGCCTTTTCATAGGTTAACATATCATGACCAAAAATTAAGAAAAATAAAGAAAAAGGCATCCAATATATAACCGCAGGTAGACGACGAATGATTCTAAAACTTTGAATATTATTAACATTTACCATGAGGATTTGATTAGTCAAAAGCAATGAGTATGCCAATTTTTTAAAAGTTGTATCATCTTTACTTTTAATATAATCTGCAATGACATTCACCTGATTTTTTTTCATATGAAGAGCATAAAGTGAGATAAATAATATTAATGAAAATCCAAAACCCGAAATTATTGCTAAATCATTTATGTCAAACGCAGTATTGAAGAATGGTATCTTTACTAACAAAACATTATCGTTTTTAGATTTTAGCAAGTTTACATAATGTTGGTGTAAAATTTCAGGAGTATAAAAATGGTCTTGGTAATACTTTTTAGCATTTGTATATTCTTCAAATATCGCAGGAGTTTTAGTAAGTTCTAATGGCGCAGTGCATGATCCAGTATCTTTCTCTATATAAGATAAATACTTCATTTGATTCCCGTGAATCCGAACTCTATTTTGAATCCATCCATATTGAAATGAATTATACAATCCCAAAAATGCGACAATACAACAAGTTGCCATTGTTACCTGCAATGACCTCACATTTCGACTTGCATTAGCAGCCCTATCAAATAATTCCTTAACCAGAAGTTCTTCCATAAAAATTAATTTTCCCTCTTAACTTCCAGAAACTTTTATAAAAAGCATTCGTAAAGTTATTTAATTTTTTTAATAGAAATGAACCTTTCTGGATAAAGGTAACCAGCCTTAATGATAGGGGTAATAGAAGTTCCTTGACTAATCAAATATCTCATGATTTACTTTGTTGTTTACAATTACTTTTCGGCTAAATGCTGTATTAAAATTCTAATGGGGGTGCAAAGATAGATTTTCGTTGGATGAGTTCCAAATAAATTTCTCATTAATATTAACGAATAGGATAATATTTTATAAACATCAAACAGTTAATATCGCATCGATATAGTATGTTATGTGCAGATAATCAGTGTTTTAATATGTTTAAAACTTTCTTGTTTTTAAAGCAAAAGTTCTCTTAATTACCCCTAAATAAAAAATCTTATAATAAGTTTTAACTTAATCAATTTATGTATTTGAAGTATTTTAACGGCTCATTGTTAATCTTTGTGGAATCCATTTGTAAAAGGGCTAAAGCAAACAAGACAGGCAGGGTAAATATAGCCGTATCTCTTTTGAAGCAATAAGGGTTGTGGTTTTGTCGAAATGAAGTGGAGTAAAATCCATAACTCTATTGCTTCGCTTAAAGAACCCAATTGGCGACAAAATCAGCGAAGCGAAGTTTCCTTTCTTTTTGTAAAAAAGTAGGGGAACAAGCGAGCCTGTTTTTGGTTGCCAATTCATACAAATTTTTTAAAGGAATGCTTCTTTGTTTTTAATGAAGTATGAAATTAAAAACAAAAGTGCGTTACTTTATCCGTAACAAAGCATAAATACAAAATACTCCCTGTTGTTCCAACAGACAGTATTTTGTATTTATACCGAGTGTAAAGATAGGGGTACGGGGAAATTCCTTTCCCCGCAAGATTGCATGTGGGCGGCTCAACTCTGTTGACCGTCCACATGCAATCTTGCTCAACCGTACCCAATAGAATCAGAACGAACCAATTGCCCAAAACCACCAAAACAAAATAAAAAAACAGAACAAAAAATCACCTCAAAAAATAAAAAAAGGACATCCTCAAAATGGACTATAAAGGACAAAATGAACGCAAAAAACCCGACCATTTTAGATCGGGTTTTTACAATTGATTACGGCAAAATAATCATAACATGCCCTCGTCAGCGAAGCTGAAAAATTCACCTTCCGGCGTTAGAATCAGATGATCCAATAACGGGATTTCAAGAAACTTTCCTGCTTCTTTTAACTGCTTAGTGAGCTTAATATCCGCCTCACTCGGTTTTGTATTACCTGACGGATGGTTGTGGCTCACGACAATAGAACTGGCTCCAGTTTGGATTGCCAAAACAAAGACAATTTTAGTGTCCACTACTGTTCCACTTATGCCACCTAAGCTTACCCGTGCCCAGCCTAAAACTCTGTTGGCACGGTTCAAAAAAAGAACAATAAATTCTTCTCGATACGCAAAAGTGTCTTTGTCAAAGAGCGAATAAAGAACATCGAAACTGTCTCTGGAAGTTGTAATTTTAAGCGATACTTGCAACCTCCTTTTGTAACTTACTTTGACCTCTGCCAGTTCAGGGCTTTTTTCAAAAAATGCCAGGGCAATTTGCCTTTTACTTAAATTTTCCATGAGTACCTCCTTTAATGTCGGGACACTATTGCATGGGGGAGAGGGAAGCGCAAGTCTTGACAAAAATGACTTTTATTTTGAATTTAGAAGTTCAAGTTTTATCAATGCTTCGTAAAGCAACTCCATAAATTTTTCTTGCTTCTTGACTAATGGAAGATATTTGGTATAAATTTCTTCGGGATTTTTTCCATTATCCGGATACCTTGACAATGAACTGTGTTGAATAGTAATGATTGCGCAGAAATAGAATGTATAGTTGATAAAAGTCAAATCAATCATCATAGGCAAAAAATCATTGATGATATAATCACAATAAAGGCTCACATTTTCCTTATCGCTAAACATTTTTAAAAAATCATCCTTCGCCTGAATTGCTTGTTCCGTTTCAAACTGCCCGATCCAGTCTGCTACATTAAACATAATATTCTGAAATTCCATGTCGGGATTTTGAGGAATCTCAATTGAAGTATTTTTTATTTTGTGAAGTATTCGCAATAAGTAATTCAAGTCTTTTAATGAAATCTTTACAAGATCAAAATCACGCAAATTATCAATAA
>Ga0207124_1105_pt1 | contig 11644 bp, 11 predicted proteins | sample Alteio_BWMinHeat_37_FD_153506 | JGI IMG/M metagenome (GOLD analysis project Ga0207124, IMG submission 153506) | Enriched cells from forest soil in Barre Woods Harvard Forest LTER site, Petersham, Massachusetts, United States -... | ecosystem: Environmental > Terrestrial > Soil > Temperate forest >... | reverse complement strand
TGTCGCAGTGGTGGGCGCGGGGGCTTTTGGAGGCTGGACTGCGCTTCATCTGCTTGAGCGCGGAGCGCGGGTTACGCTGCTGGATGCATGGGGGCCGGGAAATTCGCGGGCGTCTTCCGGGGGCGAGACTCGCATTATGCGCGGGACGTACGGGCCGGATCAGCCTTATACGCGGCTGGCCGCACGCGCGATCACGCTGTGGGCGAAATACGAACGGCGGTGGAAACGGCAGTTCCTGCACCGCACCGGGGTGCTGTGGATGGTCAGCAGCGACGAGGATGGATTTGAACGCGGATCGCTGGGGATGCTTCGCGAAGCGGGGATCAGTTTTGGGGAACTGTCTACCGCGGAGATGAAGAGACGTTGGCCGCAGATTAATTTCGCGGATGTGCGGTGGGGAATTTTTGAGCCGGGGTGCGGATATCTCGATGCTCGCATTAGTTGCCAAGCCGTAGTTGATGCGTTCGTCGCCGGAGGCGGCGAGTACCAGCAAGTTGCTGTTTTGGATGATGGTTTGGAGAGCGGGACTCTGCGAGCCTTGGGGCTTTCCGATGGGTCGCGGCTGAAGGCTGATCTCTATGTTTTCGCGTGCGGGCCGTGGCTGGGTCGATTGTTTCGTCATACTGTGGGTGACTTAGTTCGTCCGACGAAGCAGGACATTTTTTTCTTCGGAACACCTGCCGGAGACTCGCGCTTTAACGACTCGCAGCTTCCGGTGTGGGGAGATCATGGAAAGCGTTTTTTCTATGGCATTCCAGGCAGCGACCGGCGTGGGTTTAAGGTGGCCGATGACACGCGCGGAGGATCGTTCGATCCTACTGACGGTGAGAGAGTGGTCACGCCGGCGACGCTAAAACGAGTTCGCGAATACATTGCGTTGCGATTTCCGGCTATGAAGGATGCACCGCTGATTGAGACGCGGGTGTGCCAGTATGAGCACACTCCGGATAGCGGATTTATTTTAGATCGGCATCCACAGATGGAGAATGTTTGGCTAGTGGGTGGAGGGTCGGGGCATGGGTTTAAGCATGGGCCGGCTGTGGGGGAGATGGTGGCGGAGTCGATTTTGGAGGATCGCGACTTGGACGCAGTTTGGGTCTGGCGCGGTTTAGACGTAGTTAACATCGGGCAATACGAAGTTGCTGGACCTCATCTTTCGACACTTCGTTCCGCGCGGTATTCGTTGTAGACTGCAATGGAGAAGGCTGAAATGGATAATGCAATTGTGAGAGATCCTAAGATTCTTGGGGGCGCTCCGGTCTTTCGCAAGACTCGCGTGCCTTTTCAAGCACTGCTGGATTATCTCGAAGAGGGACAAACTCTCAACGATTTCCTGGTCGACTTTCCAACCGTCAGCCGGGAAGCTGCGATTGCCGCACTGGAGCAGGCTAAGCCCGGACAAATTATTTACGTCGGAACATGAAAACGGTTTTCTACTGGATCTGAATTACGCTTGCTGGCTCGGCTGCTTTGATTTCCGTCACGCGCGCGACTACTTTCCGCGCAAATTCGAATATCGATTTGGCGTGTGGCGAATTTTCGCCTTCGAGGACTACGGGCTTTCCGCCGTCGCCGGACTTGCGGACTTCGGGATCGAGTTCGATGTTTCCCAGGAACGAGACGCCGTACTGCTTCGCCATGTTTTCGGCGCCGCCGCGGGAGAAGATATCGATTTCGTGATTGCAGTGGGGACAGGTGAAGAAGCTCATGTTCTCGACCACACCGACCAGGTCCACTTTCATCTGCCTGAACATTTCGATGGCCTTGCGGGCGTCTTGCAGGGAAACGTCCGACGGAGTGGAAACGACCACGGCTCCTGTGAGCGGAACATTCTGCACGAGCGACAATGCGATATCGCCGGTGCCGGGCGGGAGGTCGACGATCATGTAATCGAGATGTCCCCACTCGACCATGCTGAGAAATTGTTTGACGATCTGGTGCAGCATGGGGCCGCGCCAGATGATGGGCTTGTCGCCCGGATTGAGAAACCCTACGGAGATTACTTTGAGGCCGTGGGCCTGCATCGGCTCAATGCGATTTTCTCCGACCATTCTTGGCTGGCCGGTGACTCCGAGCATTAGCGGTACGTTCGGGCCGTAGACATCGGCATCGAGCAGTCCAACTTTATGGCCCATCTTCGCCAGGGCAACGGCGAGGTTCACCGACAGCGTGGTCTTTCCAACGCCGCCTTTGCCGGAGCCTACGGCCAGGATGACATCGACTCCGGGGAGGGGTTGCGGTCCCTGCGCGGGTTGACCGGGATGTTGCGGCATGTGTGCGTTCAAGGGATTACACTCCAGGAATAAAAGTCAGAATGGCTCAAACATTGATTATACAAGCGATTTTATGCGGACGTGGGTGGAAGGACGCTCGATGGCCTCGCTGATATCCACGGGAGATCCTTCGCTCCGCCTCAAGAACGGCTGCACTCAGGAGGACCCGGATCGGGTTGAAATAAACCTTAGTAGCCTTCGCCTTCGAGGCGCACTTTCCCACGGAACATACGGAATAGGAAGGTGAAGTATCCTAGAGCGAGAATCATGCCGATGCTCCACCAGGTGATGCCGACGGTTAGACCGTGATGCGCGGCGGCGGTGTTGTAGATGGTAAGGTTGCGGGCGGGGTCGCTGCTTGAGGGCAGGACTACGGGATAGAGCGCGAAGGCCGCGCCGACGAGCATTCCGACGATGTAGGAGCCTGAGGCGACGAAGGCAAGTTTATCCTGCGTTTTGCGAATCGCGTAGATCATCACGGCGAGACTACCGAAGACGAGCACGGGGATTAGATATCCGATGGCATGTTGCTTGTAGTTGTCGAGAACTGCTGGACGCACGTAACAAGTGGCGATCAGAGCTACGATCGTTAAGATTAGTTGCAGCGGCCACGCCCACATGGCGACATTGCGGGCGCGCTGGTTCAAACTGTTCTCAGTTTTTACTGCGATGTAGAGCGAGCCGTGCGCGGTTAGCGTGACGAGCGCGATTACTCCGGTGAGAATGGTGTACCAATCGAGAATGCCGGTGTTGGCGCCGACGCGGAAGTTTGTCCAGAGGGGTTCGAAGAAATATCCGTCGGCTCCGAGAGGCACGCCCCGTACTACGTTGCCGAGCGCCGCGCCGAAGAAGATGGCAAGAAGAATGCTGGAGACGCAGAAGGTTAGATCAAAGAAGCCGACCCAGACTGGATTTTCCATGTGGGCGCGCAGTTCGATGCCGATGCCGCGCAGCATGAGGAGCCACAGTACCATCATGAGCGGCAGGTAAAAGCCGCTGAAGCTGGAGGCGTAGAGCAAGGGGAAAGCGAAGTACAACGTTCCGCCGGCGGCGAGCAGCCATACTTCATTGCCATCCCATACCGGACCGATGGCGCGCAGAATTTTTCGGCGGTCATCGCTAGTGCGAGCGGCGATGAGATAAATAGCGCCGGCGCCGAGGTCGAATCCGTCGAGGACGACGTAGGCCGCAACCATCACGGCCACGATCATGAACCATAGGGTTTCCATTGCGATCCTTAGAACATCCCTCAGGGGCTAAAGCCCGTGAGTTTATTGGCCTTGACGGCACGGCTGAAGCCGTGCCCTGATACGAGTCGTCAAGCCCAGCCTCCTAACCGTGTCCAGCCTGCGCAAGCCGTAAGCCTTATGAAGCGATGTATGAACAGCCTTCTAGTGCTGCGAAATCAATTCGGTGGCAACGGGGCCGTGTTCGATTTCGCGGTGCACTAAAAACAGAAAGAGAATACCGAGTACGGTATACATTCCCAAGAAACCGAGCAGAGTGAACATTCCGTTGCCTGCCGAGACCATTTTTGAATACCCGTCCGCAGTACGCATCAGGCCGTAAACCAGCCACGGTTGGCGGCCCAGTTCCGCAGTCATCCAACCCGCGGTGTTGGCGATGTAGGGGAAGGGCAAGGCGAGCAACAAAATCCAGAGCATCCAGCGGGCAGAGAATAATTTTTTACGCCATAAAAGAAATACTGCTACGAGCATTATGGCGATGAAAATCGTCCCAAGGCCAACCATGATGTGGTAGCTGTAATAAAGCAGCGCGATGTTCTGCGGCCATTGGTCTGGTGGGAAGGCGTCCAAACCTTTTACGTGGGCTTTCCAGGCGCGGTAGGTCAAAAAACTGAGCGCTTCAGGAATTTGCAGGGGATTATCGATTTTTTGGGCTTCGACATTTGGCTGACCAAGAATTATCAATGGCGCTCCGGGCTGACCGATGAAGAGCGCTTCCATGGCGGCGAGTGTGACGGGTTGGTTCAGAGCAATCTGCCGCCCCTGGCCATCGCCGGTGGGAAATAGCTGCAAGACACTGAAGATCAATCCAGCGATAACGCCGACTTTCACAAAGATTCGGCCATGCGCTTCGAACTTTCCCCAAAGCAGATAAAACGCGCCAACAGACGCCATCACGATTGCGCCGGTAATTACGGCGCCGCTCATGTTGTGGGCGTATTGCCACCACGCCCAATGGTTCATCACGAGTGCCCAAAAACTTGAGAGTTGTAGCGATCCGTCGGCGGCTTTGAAGTAGCCTACGGGATGTTGCATCCACGCATCGGTCGCGATAATGAAATATCCAGACAGCCATGATCCCAGAAACACTGCGACCGCCGACCACCAATGGCCGCGCGGGCCGAGGCGTTTTTCTCCGTAAAGAAACAGGCCGAGGAATGCGGACTCCAGGAAGAAAGCGAACATGCCTTCCATGGCCAGAGTCTGGCCGATGACGCCTCCAGCATAGCGGGAAAAGTGTGACCAGTTGGTGCCGAACTGGAATTCCATCGGGATACCGGTCACAACTCCGAGTAGAAAGTTGATGCCGAATATCTTTGCCCAGAAGCCTGCCGCCTGATTGTAGATTTCATCCTGACGACGAAGGCCGAGGGTCTTGAGCACGACGATCAGCGGGGCGAGACCCATGGTCAGCTGCGGGAAAAGATAGTGGAAGGTGACGGTGAAGGCGAAATGAATGCGATGAATGAGGAGAGCGCTATCCATAGAATTCTGCCAAACCGAGTAGACTATCCGTTCCCCGAGTAGCCTGATGTGACGCAGGTCACAGTTGGCTGTGGATTACCGCCTCGCCTTGCGGCGGCGCTCCAGTTCGGCGCGGCGGATCTCGCGCCTGCGGCCAGCATCGTCATAGCGGCGGCGTTGTTCATCGGTTTCGGGGATCGCTGGAGCGACTCTCAGATGGTTGCGGTTGATATCGACTGCAACAAAAGTGAGATAGGCTGAGGCTACATGCTGTGACTTGTCGGCAATGTAGTTCTCTACGAAAACTTTTACTCCGACTTCCATTGACGTTTGAAAGACGCGGTTCACTGACGAGCGCAGAATTACCAGATCGCCCACCCTCACGGGAACGAGGAAGTCGATGTGATCCACCGACGCGGTGACTGCATAGCTGCGCGAATGGCGGTGGGCGGCCATGGCACCGGCAAGATCGATCCAGTGCATTAAGCGGCCGCCGAGGAGCGCGCCCAGCGGATTGGTATCATTAGGCAGAACAATTTCTGCCATCTCCGATTGCGAATCGCTGACGGGACGTGGGGTTAAACTTTCTTCGTTCATGGTCTTCCTTGATGCTCGGTGGCTTGACGCTCAGCTGGCCTTATGTTCAGATGGCGACTCCGCCGGAGGCTTCTTTCTTTTCTCGACGTAGGATGCGAGGAAGCACTCGGCCATGCGCTGCAGGCGCTCATCAGAATGTTTTCCTTCCCATAGGGCTTTGGTTGCGTCAAACTTCAGCGTGCCGTGTTCGACGGGACGATGATCGCGCTCGCACACGTAACGGAGGTGAATGTAGCCGGCGGCAAAATTCTTTTGGTCACTGGGAACGGTTCGAGCTCCGAAGCGAACAGAATCCCACGCGCGCTCGCGGGGCAGACGGCCACAATTTTGGGCGTAACCAAGATTGCAAAAGTCGCGGAGTTCGTCCGCCGAGGGGACAGCATTTTCGTGTCCGGGCGCGGTGCAGTGGCCAGTCCAGCCGCATCCCAGCGGAAGGCGACTAGGATGCAGCCACTCACCAGTATCTAACTTCTCCACCGGCATGAAAAAAGGACACGCCACCTGAGAGCCTCCCCAGAGTCAGCAATTTCCAGAACGCCCATTCTACTCAACGGGACGAACGCAAGCCAATCCATGAAGAGGGTAGTGGCTCGGTTTTGAAAGAGGCGGCTGTGTGCGCACGGGAGATCCCTCGTCCCGCTGGTAAAAACGCGGGCCTTCGGGATGACGCTGGAAAGGTGCAATGGTTAAGATTTCAGATCGAGGCGATAGTAAGAAGTGAGAACGAGGTTTGTAGTAATCTCATCTTTCAACTGAGGACTAGGAACCGGGAACGCTTATGGACCGTATTGCCGCACTCAACGATATTCTCACGCAAAATCCGAACGATACGTTCGCGCGCTACGGGTTGGCGATGGAATATTCGAAGCAGGGCGATCTGGATCGGGCGCTGGCGGAGTTTTCGATCCTGCTGAAAGGCAGTCCTGATTACACTCCGGGATACTTTATGGCTGCGCAAACATTGGTTCGCGCTGACCGCGCCGGGGATGCAAAAACGATGCTGACTGATGGAATCGCGTCGGCGCGGCGCACTGGCAACTTGCACGCGCAGTCTGAAATGGAAGCGATGTTGGCGGAGTTGGGATAGTTGTAATTTCGAGCACCCTGAACGGATTAGATTATTTCGCCATCCGGCTCATCGCCAGCTCAACCAGGCCTGGGAACAACTGATATATCTTTACCGGAATGTGCATGGTCCAGGGCACGACGACTTCCCTCTTTTGCTTCAGGTATCCCTGGAGGGTCGCCCGAGCCACGCGTTCGGCGGTGATTCCCTTCACTGAGGCTGGACGCACTCGCTTCAAATCATTGCCGCGCACGACATTGTCGCTAAAGTTTGTCCGGACGTAGCCGGGACAGACCGTCAGCACGCGGATCCGATCTTTTTTCAATTCGACTCCCGCAGCCTTGCCAATGGCATTCATGGCGAACTTGGTGGCACTGTATCCGGCATGGAAGGGCAGCGGGATATGGCCGGCGACGCTTGAAATATTAATAATCGTTCCTCCGCTCTGCTGACGCATGATGGGAATCACCGCCTGCATCGCAGCCACGGCACCAAAGAAATTTGTCTCAAACATTTCGCGGAAGAGCGCCATATTCATCTCGGCGACAGAATCCATCAGGCCGTGGCCCGCGTTGTTTACCCAAATGTCGATTTTCTGAAAATGATGCAGGGTGAGGCCGATGGCGCGGTCGATCTCCTCCCGGTGCCGGACGTCGCAGGCCATGGCCAGCGTTCGTTCGGTATGACCAACGCGGCCGCGGGCAGCCTCGACGCGGCCGGTGTCGCGCGAGAGCATGATTACGGTAGCCCCTTGATCGGCAAAAATTTTGGCAATCGCTTCGCCGATGCCCATCGAAGCGCCCGTAACTACCACAACTTTCCCGGCAAGATCCATAGCGCGCTTTTATTCCTTTGGAACTTGTGAAGTCAAGGGCTGCGGTACAATCAGACAGCCCGCTCGATTCATGCGCGAACCCGCGCGCCCACGGAGACTGCTTGGCCGCCCTTATTCCCTTGTTCCCTCTCGACGTGGTGCTGTTACCCAGCACTCCCCTGCCCTTGCATATTTTTGAGCCGCGCTATAAAGAAATGGTGGCGGAATGTCTGGCGCAGAATCGGACGTTTGGGGTGGTGCGCGCGCTCGAGCAAGGCCTGGCCGATGTGGGATGCACTGCTGAAATCGTCACTATCGTAAAAGAGTATCCTGACGGGCAACTCGACCTGGTCGCCGAAGGCCGCAAGCGTTTCGAAATCGTAGGCGTGAATCAGGAACGTTCGTTCCTGCAAGCCGAAGTTATGATGATCGAGGATGAGCCGGGAGCGCCGGCACAGGAAGATGCGGCGCGGGCAGTTGAACTGCACTCGGAGTTGCTGGCGATTGCTGGGGCCAAACAGGATTTGTCGGCCGCAGACCCGGCGTTGCTGTCTTTTTATCTGGCGGGGTCTCTGCCGCTGGATCTGGATTTCAAACAGAAACTGCTTTCGCTGCGCTCCGAGGGCGAGCGGCTTTCTTTGCTCATCACTTATCTGCAAACCCTGATTCCCAACCTGCATCGCGCGGCGCGGGCGCGGGAGAAGGCTGGCGGGAACGGGCACGTGCATTAAGGGCGGGCTTCCGGCTTCCGCTAGGTAGGGAGATTGGGGGTGGTTCTGCCTTATTCCGCATGTCACTGGCGCTGAAGAATTGCGCAGGGATTTTTGCCGCAAGCCGGGAGGCGGAGGCCGGAAGCCGTTTATCCCGCGGTTCGGCCTTCCGCGTATAATCCAGAAAAGCATTTTCCCCGGGGGTTCTTCAATGAGTCTTCCTCGTACGCTCGGCGAATTGCGCCGCAGTATTTTCACCGAAGAACGTTTGCGCAGCCGACGCGTGAAAGACGAACTCCGGGATAATCTGATCGTCCGCTTGCGGAAGCAGGACGATGCCAGCATCTTCCCCGGCATTGTCGGATATGACGATACGGTGGTGCCGCAGATCGTGAATGCGATTCTTTCGCGGCACAATTTTATTCTGCTTGGCCTGCGCGGGCAGGCGAAAAGCCGCATCCTGCGGGCGCTGACGAGCTTACTTGATCCGCACATGCCTTACGCGAGCGGCTGCGAGATTCGCGACAATCCTTATGCTCCCATCTGCCGCCGTTGTCGGGAAGAGGTTGCGCGGCTTGGCGATGCCACTGCGATTTCTTATCTCACTCCCGACGACCGCTATGTGGAAAAACTTGCTACGCCCGATGTGACCATTGCCGACCTGATCGGAGACATTGATCCGATCAAGGCGGCACGCGGCGGGCACGAACTCTCGAGTGAGTTCACGGTTCACTATGGATTGTTGCCGCGCGCCAATCGCGGCATTTTCGCGATCAATGAACTGCCCGATCTCGCGGGGAAAATTCAGGTGGGGCTGTTCAACATCATGCAGGAAGGCGACGTACAGATTAAGGGCTATCCGATCCGGCTGCCGCTGGACCTCGCGATTGTGTTCAGCGCGAATCCCGAAGATTACACGGCTCGGGGAAAAATTATTACGCCGCTTAAGGATCGCATTGGGTCCGAGATTCGCACGCACTATCCCGCCACGGTGGATGAAGGTATCGCCATCACCGCGCAGGAGGCGTGGACCAGCCGCAACGGCCATGCTTCGCACATGCCCACTTACATTCAGGAAGTGATCGAACGCATTGCGTTCGCGGCGCGCGAAGATAAGAAAATCGATAAGCGCTCCGGCGTGAGCCAGCGGCTCCCGATTTCTGCGATGGAGAACGTAATCTCGAATGCAGAGCGGCGCGCCTTACGCAACGATGAAAAGCTGGTGGTGCCGCGAGTGAGTGACATCTACGCGGCGTTGCCGGCCATCACAGGAAAACTCGAACTGGAATATGAAGGTGAGATGAAGGGCGCGGACTTCGTGGGCCGCGAACTGATCCGCACGGCGATTGCCAAGACTTACGACGAATACTTTACCGGTGCGAACGTACAGCAGATCGTGCAGTGGTTCGATTTGGGCGGGGAAATTCAGTTGTCCGATTCTGTATCTGCGATTGAAGCGCTGGAAAACTTGAAAGAAATTCAGGGATTGGTGGATAAGCTTGGGCCGCTTGGGGTGTCGCAGAAAGAGAGTCCGGAACAACAGGTGTCTGCGGCCGAGTTTATTCTGGAAGGCCTGCACGCGCACAAGCGCATCGGCCGCAACGAGGAGCGGGTTTTCAAAGCGGGAGAGAAAAAGCCCGAGCCGGTGCGCGAAAAGGGGTTCGACAAAGAAGAACCGCCTTACCGGCAGAGAAGGCAGTTTAATTAAGAAGTCAGTGGCTAGTGGTCGGTGGCCAGTGGCCAGATAGAAAACACTCGCCTCCCGGCTCGCCGATCACCGAGCACCGAGCACTGTTTTTATGAAGCGCATTCGCTACTCCAAGTACGTTCCCGATCCCGCTGGCGAAATGAGCATGGAGGACTTGCTCGGTGCTCTCTCCGACTATCTATTGCAAAGCGGATTCCAGAGCGATATGTGGTACGAGATGCCGGACGGCGAGCAGACTCTGGACGATCTTCGCCGCGCCATTGAACAGGCGCTGATGGATGGCGATGCGTTCGACGACGAGATGCGCGAACGATTGCAGCAAATGGCGGCCGATGGTGAACTCGACGATTTGATTGAAAAGCTGATCGAGCGTATGCAGCAGGAAGATTACATTTCAGTCGATCAGCCGCCTGATCCTTCGCGGCCGTCGGGAGTTGGCGGGCAAATCGGCGAAAATCAGCAGCAGGCGAAGTTTGAAATCACGGATAAGAGTCTCGATTTTCTCGGCTTCAAGTCTCTGCGTAATCTCCTCGGGTCACTCGGCAAGTCTAGTTTTGGACGGCATGACACGCGCGACCTGGCCACCGGCATTGAGGCCAGCGGATCTTCGAAAACCTATGAGTTCGGCGACACGCTCAACCTTGACATCACGGCTACGCTTTCCAGTGCGATCCAGCGCGAGGGGCTCAGCCTGCCGCTCAACATTGAGTACTCCGACTTGCAGGTACATCAGTGCGAGTATCAGTCTTCGTGCGCTACGGTGTTGATGCTCGACTGTTCGCACTCGATGATTCTGTATGGCGAAGATCGATTTACGCCGGCGAAAAAAGTTGCCATGGCGCTGTCGCATCTGATCCGCACGCAGTATCCGGGCGACTCGCTGTCGCTGGTGTTGTTTCACGACTCCGCCGAAGAAGTTCCGCTGTCTCAACTCGCGCGCGTCAAAGTCGGGCCTTATTACACGAACACGCGCGAAGGGCTGCGGCTGGCACAGAGGATTTTGCAGCGTCAAAGAAAAGACATGAAGCAGATCGTGATGATCACCGATGGCAAGCCTTCGGCGCTCACGCTCGAAGACGGTCGCATCTATAAGAACGCATTCGGACTCGATCCGCTGGTGGTGAGCCAGACATTGGAAGAAGTCTCCAAGTGCAAGCGTGCGGGAGTGCTGATCAACACGTTCATGCTTGCGTCAGATTACGGATTGGTGCAGTTTGTTCAGAAGGTCAGCGAGATGTGCCGCGGGAAGGCCTATTTCACTACTCCCTATACGCTGGGGCAATATCTGCTGATGGATTATATGTCGAGGAAGACGAAGACCATTCACTGAAGCGGGACTTCGCGTTCGTTTCTGGATTTGATGCTTGTTGACTTGTTCCGGCCCGGAATGGAACGCGCATCAAGATTTATCCGGTTCCTCACATACAAACACCAAAGCACGTGAATAGAATTCTTCCCAAGGCAGGTGCGGCTTAGGCCTTAGGTATCTTGACTTCACCTTCGTCACAAGATAACCTGAAAATGCTTGGCAAGCGTGCCTAGGTTTAGGCACCGAGAGTTCGACCAGAGCCCCGCTCACCGCGGGGCTTTTGCTTTGTAGCCCCTCGCCCGCGCGCCAAACTGCTGGTACTCTTTTAAGCGATACTCATGGCAAATTGCATTCGATGTGGGCGCCAGCTTCCGGGCTTTACCTTTGGCAAGAAGATTTGCCAGTGGTGCGTGCAGCACGAAGCACAGCAGCGCGGAGAATTGGCCGAAGACGCTC
>Ga0207124_1104_pt1 | contig 11719 bp, 13 predicted proteins | sample Alteio_BWMinHeat_37_FD_153506 | JGI IMG/M metagenome (GOLD analysis project Ga0207124, IMG submission 153506) | Enriched cells from forest soil in Barre Woods Harvard Forest LTER site, Petersham, Massachusetts, United States -... | ecosystem: Environmental > Terrestrial > Soil > Temperate forest >... | reverse complement strand
CACGATGATGAAAAAAAAATAGATACAACAGCTTAACTATGCACGTTCCTGCGGGTTTTTCTCCCACCAGGTTTTATACTTTTGAATTCCTATTATCAAAACCTGTAAGGAGAAAAACCTTTCAGGAGTTCGTGTCATAAAAGGATAGCTTGTTTATAAATGACCTTGATTCCAAGTTCCTCTATAAACTCTTTTAATTCTCTCGTCGTAGCATTTATTGAAGTTTTACCGACAATAAAAACAAGTGGCGCATCTGCTGCATCTTCATAAAAAGAATGATCGTAAAATAATCATTGAAACCCTTGAAACCCTTGTCAATTCGGGCAAAGTGATTGATACCGACCGGGGGAAATATAAGCTCAAACCTGTGTATTCTTTTGTGGAAGGAATCATTGATTTTACCGCTCGTGGCGCGGCTTATCTTTCTGTAGAAGGTTATGATGACGATATTTTTATTGCCCCGAAGAATGTCAAGAATGCCTTGGATGGCGATAGGGTGAAAGTTTCTTTATTTGCCAAGCGCAAAAAGGAACGGATGGAGGGTGAAGTGGTTCAGATTATCAAGCGCGCCAAGACACAGTTTGTGGGTATCATGCAAGTCAATCCGAAGTTTGCTTTCCTGGTTCCTGATGGCGATAAGATGCAGGTAGATATTTTTATTCCCCTGAATCAATTGCATAAAGCGCAACATGGACAGAAAGCCATTGCCGAAATAACCGATTGGGTGGAAGATGCCAAGAACCCGATCGGGAAGATTATTAAAGTGTTGGGATGGCCCGGAGAAAATGATGCCGAGATGGATGGAATCCTTGCAGAGATAGGGTTTCCACTGCAATTCACCAAAGAAGCATTGGTAGAGAGTGAAGCGATTTCGGATAAGATTACGAAGAAAGATTTGGTAGGAAGAAAGGATTTCAGGAAGGTAACGACCTTCACCATTGACCCTTATGATGCAAAGGATTTTGATGATGCGCTTTCATTTCAGAAGCTGGCAAATGGTCATTATGAGATTGGAATTCACATTGCGGATGTGTCTTATTATATGAAACCTGGCACTGCTTTGGATGATGAAGCAGAATATCGTGGAACGTCTGTGTACCTTGTGGATAGAGTGATTCCGATGCTGCCCGAGAAGTTGAGTAATGATTTATGTTCGCTACGACCTAATGAAGATAAGCTTTGTTTTTCGGCAGTCTTTGAGATGAATGATGAAGGGAAAGTTTTGAATGAATGGTTTGGCAGGACAGTGATTCATTCTATAAAAAGATTTGCTTATGAAGATGCTCAAAGCGTTATAGAGACTGGCAAAGGCGACTTGTCCAATGAGATAAATCTTATGAATAGAATAGCTGTGAAGATGCGTAAAGAACGCTTCAGGAATGGTGCTATCGGCTTTGAAAAAGAAGAAGTAAAGTTCCGTCTCGATGATCGTGGAATGCCACTGGAAGTCTATGTTAAGGAGAGTAAGGATTCTAATAAATTGATTGAAGAATACATGCTCCTGGCAAATAAAAGAGTTGCTGAATTTATTGGGAAGAAAAAAAGTAAAGATGGCGAGAAACAGCCATTTGTATATCGAGTGCATGATGCTCCTGTGATAGATAAGTTGAATTCTTTTGCTGCCTTCGCTAATAAATTCGGATATAAGATTCATACGAAAACTCATAAGGACATATCTCATTCATTAAATAAATTGATGAGTGATGTTCATGGTAAAAAGGAACAGAATGTCTTGGAACAATTAGCGATAAGAACGATGTCGAAGGCAATCTATACCACCGAAAACATTGGACATTATGGTTTGGCATTTGATTATTACACACACTTTACTTCTCCTATAAGAAGGTATCCTGATGTCATGGTTCATCGTCTGCTGGAACATTATCTTAAAGGTGGTAAACCTGTTGATGCTACTGAATATGAGAATGCCTGTAAACATGCATCTGACAAGGAAATGAAAGCTACCAAGGCAGAACGAAACTCGATTAAATTCAAGCAGGTTCAGTTCATGCAGAATAAAACAGGGATCGTTTATGAAGGTTTAATATCAGGTGTTACTGAATGGGGAATGTATGTAGAGATCATAGAAAATAAATGTGAAGGCATGGTTCGTCTTCGAGATATTGACGATGACTTTTATGAATTCGATGAGAAGAATTTCTGCCTCATTGGTTCCAAAAGAAGGAAGAGATATACTCTTGGCGATACGGTCTTTGTAAAGATTAAATCTACTGATTTGACAAGGAAGCAGATTGATTTCTTTTTGGTGAAGAAGTAAACCAATTATTACTTGCACTTCATCTTCATTAAGCCATCTGCCTCTGCTAATCCCCGCATGGAAGCACGAAGCCAGTCTTTGCAGGCTTTATAATTCTGTCCTGTTTTATCATAACATATTCCTCGTTTAAGATATGCCATCGGCATCTGCGGTTTAATCTTGAGATACTCATTGAAGTCGCGGATGGCAGCCGAATAATTCTTCATCCGCATCCTTGCAATTCCTTTCTGGTAAAGACATTCTGTGAACTCCGGCTTGATCTTTAAAGCCGCTTCGAAGTCCTTGACAGCCGCTTCATTCTGATCCGCTTCTATCCTCGCCAAACCCCGCTGATAGAGTGCCATTTCATTCAATGGCTGCAGCTCGATGCACCTCGAATAATCAGCAACGGCTTCCTTGAAATATTTGAATGCGACATTGAATTGTGCACGGATAGAATAGGCGGTATAGAAGTTTGAATCCAATGAAATAGCCTTGTTAATATCATCCAAAGCTCCTTGTTGATCGTCCAGACGAAACTTCGCTAAGGCACGGTGGGCGTAGGTTTCTGGATAGTCAGGATACTTCGCCGCAACCTTATCATATTCCTTTAAAGCTGCTTTAAAATTATGCTTCTTCATTAATTTATTGCCGTCCTTCAGCAGCTTTGAATTCTGTGCAATGGCGGGGAGGTACAAAGTATTAAGTACGAAGTACAAAGTACAGAAGAAGATTTTATATGTGACTTTGGTATTCATTTTGAGGGGGCAAAGATAGGTTATAGGATTTTGATTTGCTTTAAGAATAATAGTTTTGCAGGATGAAGAAGATATTCAAGTACATATTGATTGGGTTGATTGCAGCGTCAATGGAAGCTTGTTCCGCTCCTAAAGTTACTATCCCTGATGATGTTTTGTCACAGGATAAAATGGTTTCTATTCTTGCTGATGTCCATCTTGCGGAGGCAGCCATTACATTAAAATTCACCAACAAAGATACCTCTAAACTTCAGGCACAGGAGTTCTATGATTTCATTTACAAGAGTCATAAGACCACAAAAGAGCAGTTCAATAAGAGCTACGATTTCTATACTTCTCATCCTGAACTGCTTAATAAGATTTATGATGATGTCTTGACAGAACTTAGCAAGAAGCAAGGGGAATCGGTGAAGAAGAATTAGGAGAATGCGCGGTTGATAAAATTATAAATTTCAATTTTGTAATTTTACCGTCTTAATAAGATATATCAGATATGAAAAATAGAATAAAATATTTGCCTCGATTGTTAGTCATCCTTGTACTTGCTTCCTTGATGTCAAGTTGCGGGCTGTTCAAAAAAGGATGCGATTGCCCGAAGTTCGGGAAGGTAAATTCATCGGAGAAGGCAGCTCATTGCTCTTGAGTATTCCATTTTTTATTTTGTCAATAAATAAAACGGTTGTAGTTTTGCACCGTTAATTCAGAACGATTACTTCGCAAAAAGAGATGGATAAAAATATCACAATGGATAAAATGAAAGTCGGGCAAAGCGCCACGATTATTTCATTTACCGATGAGGTGATGTCATTGAAGTTGCTGGAGATGGGGTGCGTGCCTGGCGAGGTGGTTATCTTGGAACGGAAGGCTCCACTGGGTGATCCGATTGCGATTTCTGTGTCGGGATATTTGTTGAGTTTAAGGATTGATGAGGCTTGTACGGTGGTCGTTTCTATTCAAGATTAAGGGATAATAATGGGGAATAAAAAGATAAAAGTTGCCTTGGTAGGGAATCCGAATTGCGGGAAGACTTCGTTGTTTAATGCCTTGACGGGATTGAATCAAAAGGTGGCGAATTTCCCCGGTGTGACGGTGGATAAGAAGACCGGCTATTGCCAATTGACGGATGCTTACGGGAATGACATTGATGCCGAAATCATTGACCTTCCGGGCACTTATAGCCTGTATCCGAAGTCTATGGATGAGCATGTTACGTTCCAGCTTCTGTGCGATCCGAGGAATGCTTTGCACCCTGATATTACGGTGGTGATTGCGGATGCTTCCAACTTGAAACGAAGCCTTTTTCTTTGTACGCAGATTATTGATTTGAAGACTCCGGTCGTGCTTGCTTTGAATATGATGGACCTGGTGGAGAAGAAAGGTTTGGTGATTGATATTCCAATGCTTGAAAAGAAATTAGGCATCAAAGTTATTCCGATAAATGCTCGTCAGAAAGTTGGTATTGAAGAATTGAAACTTGCCATTGCTGGGGATCTTACCGCACCTCGTGCTGACTTTATTAACATACGTTCCTTCGCACCGGAAGTGGTTGATTTGATTCAGAAAACTACTCATGTGAACAGTGATTATGTTGCATTCCAGATTGCCAATAACTATGAACTGATTCCATTCTTTAAAGAGAATCCTCATAAAAAAGAAATCATTAAATCCTTCCTCGAGGAACATAATTTCAAGAGCAGTAATCTACAGGCGGCAGAGACTTTAGAGCGTTATAAAATCCTCACCGAGAAGGTTATAAAGGATGTCGTTGTTCAGAAAGATGTTATTCAGAAGAAGCAATTCACGAGTAAGTTGGACAGGATATTGACACATAAGGTATTCGGGTATGTCTTCTTTTTATTAATCTTATTCCTGATCTTTCAAGCAGTCTTTGCATGGTCAACATTGCCAATGGAATGGGTGCAACAAGGGTTTCAGAAGTTACGGGAGTTTACTCAAAACACTTTGCCACCGGGCTTCTTCAATGATTTATTGGTAAATGGAATCTTCGCAGGGTTGAGCGGCATCGTGGTTTTTATTCCACAGATAGCGATACTGTTTACCTTCATCGCGATCCTTGAAGATACCGGATACATGGCGCGGGTGAGCTTCATCATGGATAAGCTATTACGGAAGTTTGGATTGAATGGAAAGTCTATTATACCATTGGTAAGTGGCGTGGCTTGTGCAGTTCCAGCCATCATGTCCACGAGAACCATTCAAAGCTGGAAGGAACGCACAATCACTATCTTAGTCACGCCCTTGATGAGTTGTTCGGCGAGGATTCCGGTTTATACCTTACTCATTTCGATGGTGGTTCCGAATAGATACGTTCTTAATTCCATCAACCTTCAAGGCTTGGTATTGATGGGGCTTTATCTCATCGGGTTCTTTACCGCATTGTTTGCAGCCTTTCTATTAAGCTTCGTTTTGAAAGCAAAAGAACGCGGTTATTACATCATGGAGATGCCCGTTTACCGGATGCCTCGGTGGTCTAATATCGGAATTACCATCGTTGAGAAAGTAAAGATATTCTTATTCGATGCAGGAAAAATAATCATCGCCATATCTATCATTCTTTGGGCATTAGCATCGTTCGGACCTGGTGACAGATTCAAGAACATCGAACAGAAATATTCCAAGACAGAATACACTTCAACCTTATCTTCCCAAGAAATAAAGCATCATATTCAAGCCGAAAAAATCGCTGCATCTTATGCCGGAAGTTTCGGGAGATTTATCGAGCCTGTCATCAAGCCTTTAGGATTTGACTGGAAGATCGGCATTGCTTTGATTACATCCTTCGCTGCCCGTGAAGCATTCGTGGGAACGATGGCAACGATCTATTCTGTGGGTGAAGAAGATTCGCATCAATCCATCAAAGAAAAGATGATGGCAGATATTAATCCACAAACTTTGAAGCCAACTTATTCCATAGCTGTTGGATATTCGCTGATGATATTTTATGCTTTTGCGATGCAATGTATGAGTACCCTTGCGGTGGTTTACCGGGAGACGAAGAGCTGGAAGATTCCAGTCTTTCAATTCGCTTACATGGGAGTTCTTGCTTACTGCGCAAGCTTTTTGGTTTATCATCTTTTTAAATAATGGATGATTCTATAGATACTGCCATAAGAAACTGTTTATAAGGGTTGTATAATATTCACTGCTTAGAAATTGATACATTTTTTTCTAATTTTGCGCCATTATAAAGATTAAAGCTATGCAAGCACTAACAAACAGGTCGGTTCAGGTAAAAAAGAGAGAAATGTCTCTCATCGAACGATTATATCTCCCAGCGATTTTCAATGGATTAGTCATCACATTCAAGCACATGTTTAAGAAATCACCAACCATTCGGTATCCTGAAGTGACACGAGAGTTTGCTCCTGTTTACAGGGGATTGCACGTACTCAAACTCGATGACAAAGGTGCTGAACGCTGCACTGCATGCGGACTTTGTGCAGTTGCATGTCCTGCAGAAGCTATCACCATGATTGCCGAAGAACGCAAGCCCTGCGAAGAAAAATTATATCGTGAAGAAAAATATGCAAAGGTTTATGAAATCAATATGTTGCGTTGTATTTTCTGTGGATTATGTGAAGAAGCCTGCCCGAAAGAAGCAATTTTCCTAACAACCAAAACTGTTCCTTCAATGTATAATCGCAAAGATTTCATCTACGGCAAAGACAAATTGGTCGAAACAATGGAAAACCGAGTGGATGTCTCAAAACGTCAGGATACCAACGTGCATCTTAATTCATAATTTGGGATTTTAAAATATATGACAGAAATTATTTTTTTAGTAAAGATATTTTTCCAAATTTGCACCCTAAGATTCTAAAAAACTAAGATGGCACCCTATTTCTTTTACTTCCTCGCATTCCTGGCAATATTCAGTGCCCTTATGGTTGTGTTCAGTAAAAATCCTGTTTACAGTGTTTTGTTTTTAGTGATGACATTTTTCGCAATAGCCGGGCAATATATTTTGTTGAATGCACAATTCCTCGCAGTGGTGCACATCATCGTTTATGCAGGAGCTATCATGGTTTTGTTTCTATTTGTAGTGATGCTTTTGAATTTGAATAAAGAATTAGAACCTCATAAATCCACCCTATTAAAACTCGCAGGTGTAATAGCTTCCGGGATATTAATGCTTACTTTGATTGGCACATTCCGAGGAGCCACCGAGCAAGTAGTGGGTGCGGGATTATCGGATCAATTAACCTACAACAACCAGGTAGGATTAGTTAAGAATCTGGGCAAAGTTTTATTCAGCGATTTCCTGTTGCCATTTGAATTATCGTCTGTATTATTTCTCTCCGCTATGGTAGGGGCAGTGATGCTTGGCAAAAGAGATAAGGAGACAGTTGATTTATAATTTCAAGCCATGACTGAACAAATCACACATATTGCCAAAACGATTCCGATAGAGCACTATATTTATTTAAGTGCGATACTCTTTTCAATTGGAGTTTTGGGAGTATTAATTAGGAGGAATGCAATCATCATCTTTATGTCCATAGAATTAATGCTCAACGCTGCAACCTTACTTCTGACAGCCTTCTCGACATACCGTTCGGATGCCGCAGGACAGGTATTTGTATTCTTCATAATGGTTGTGGCGGCGGCAGAAGTTGCTGTAGGATTAGCCATTGTGGTGATGATATTCCGGAATATCAAGTCCATCGACATTAATCTTTTGAATAAACTTAAGTGGTAAGAGGAATATGATACAAAACGCCTGGCTGATACCTTTACTACCATTGATAGGTTTCCTGATTTTAGGATTGGGCAATAAGTTTTTATCAAAGTCATTGTCTGGAATAATAGGCAGTGCCTCGGTTTTGGGATCATTCATTGTAGCGGTAATCATTTTCTTAGGATTCTTAAGCGGAGAAGATAAAGCCACTACCATCAATTTATTCGACTGGATCAATTCAGGCAAACTGCATATCTCCTTCTCCTTCTTGATAGATCAATTATCAATGTTGATGGTTTTAATCATTACCGGAGTAGGCTTCTTGATTCATGTTTATTCCATAGGGTATATGTCCCACGATGAAGGATTCACAAGGTTCTTCGCCTATCTTAACCTCTTCGTCTTCTCGATGTTGTTGTTGGTGTTAGGTTCCAATTATGTAATTATGTTTATCGGTTGGGAAGGTGTAGGATTATGTTCCTATTTATTAATCGGATTCTGGTTCAAGAACCAGGATTATAATGATGCCGCCAAGAAAGCTTTCATCATGAATCGTATTGGCGATTTAGGATTCTTACTGGGAATATTCCTAATCTATACCACCTTTGGAAGTGTAAATTATGCTGAAGTTTTTGAAGGAGCCAAAGGATTAGCATCTGGGGATACAATTTTAGTCACAATAACTTTATTGTTATTCATCGGAGCAATGGGCAAGAGTGCACAGATACCATTATACACCTGGTTGCCAGATGCTATGGCAGGTCCTACACCGGTTTCAGCATTGATCCATGCCGCCACCATGGTAACGGCTGGTATCTATATGATAGTCCGTAGTAATGTTTTATATACCCTTGCACCGATCACTCAAACGGTTGTTTTGTTTGTAGGATTGTTGACGGCATTTGTTGCAGCTACCATCGGATTATTCCAGAATGATATCAAGAAAGTATTGGCATATTCCACAGTAAGTCAGTTAGGATATATGTTTGTGGCTTTGGGAGTAGGAGGATATAGTTCAGCCATGTTTCATCTTACCACACATGCCTTCTTCAAAGCACTTTTATTCCTTTGTGCAGGAAGTGTAATCCATGCCATGAGCGGCGAACAGGACATCAGGAAGATGGGTGGCTTGAAGAAATATTTACCTATAACTTATATCACCTTCCTCCTTGGAACATTAGCTATTTCGGGAGTTCCGCCATTCGCTGGATTCTTTTCCAAAGATGAAATTCTTGCATTAACCATTGGACCATTCTCCAATATCATCTTCATCACTTTAAGTTTCACGTCGGTATTGACTGCGATATATATGTTCCGAGTTTTCTTCCTGACATTCCACAGTACATTCCGCGGTACAGAGGAGCAGAAGCATCATCTTCATGAAAGCCCTGCCACGATTACTATTCCATTGGTAATTCTTGCCATTCTTTCTACTGTAGGAGGATTCTTAGGTATGCCAAGTATCATGAGCGAACATCATTTCCTGGGTCATTATCTGGCTCCGATATTTGAATTCTCAAACATTGTTGCCGAGCCAAAGCATCCTTCCGAATTTGCAGAATATACCATCATCATTGTGGCGGTGGTTGTCCTTTTGGGAATAGTATTATGGGCAATGAATCGCTACATCAAAAAGGCTTCCGTACCTCCTGCCGATGATGCCCAGACTCCCGCATTAAGAAATCTTATCTACCACAAATATTACATTGATGAAATTTACGATGCCATCATCGTGAAGCCCACCAACTGGATAGGCTTACAATTTAATAACATCGTTGAGAAGGAAATGATTGATGACTTTATTAATTCAATAGGAAGGTCTGTAGTATGGGGAGGCAAGACCCTACGCCTTGTACAAACAGGAGCGATCGGGTTTTACATCTTTGTGATGGTGGCAGGGATTATCGTTATACTATTGTACAATTTCATTCGGTAGAGTAGAATAAGTTACATCGTTTTGTTGCACCTCCCCGAGGTCGGTGTCACAAGACGATGAAATGAGTTATGAGTTATGAGTTCGCACAACTCATAACTCATAACTCTTTCACAAACTTCCCTCTTGCGCTTTCTTTTTCGGTTCTTACCTCATAGAAATAAACCCCTGCGCTCCAGGTGGAAATAGAGATGGTATTATCAATGCCGCAGAGCTTTTCTTTATAAACTACAGTACCCAGAAGGTCGGTGATAAGCAAGGTTTCTTGGGAGGTGCAGGTGCTGTGGTGAATGTTTAGAAGGGTGGAGGCTGGGTTGGGTTATAATACTTTAATTTTCCCTTCTCTTACATTCCACATAAACTCCTTTTGTTGTTCCAGAGTCATGCCTTCCATCATGGCGGCTAACTTTTCTTTGATAGCTCTGAAAAATGCTACCGAGTCAAAATCTTTTTCTTTTTTAGTTTTCATTTTTTAAAAATTCTAATGGTGTTCTTATATCAATTACCGGATAACCTGATTTTAAATTTATGGAGTTAAACAGTCTGATTTTATCATAGTTCACGATATGCCTGAAGTTCCAACTCACCAAGCAATCAAGCCTGTTCACAGATGCAATTGCGATATGATAAGCATCATTCATACTTGCTTTTCCTAATGCTTTTTCTCTTACATAAGTATCAGCAAGCTCCTTTGATTCTGCATTAAGGTCAAGATATTTCAAACAATCTTCAGGAATTAATTTTTTAACATCCTTAACCCGTTGCGGTGCAAGAACTAATTCCGTTTCATTGACCTCCGAAAAATAAATACTAAAATCCTTATTGATAATCCTATCGAAAAACGCTCTTGTGGCATCCATAAATTTATCATCATAATATCCTCCAATCACAGAGTTGTCAATATATAATCTTGATTTCATGGCGCAAAAATAAGAAACTTTTCGGGCTTGCTGTATAGGAATAAAAAAAGCGGCACGCTATGTACCGCTTCTTTATTTACGATTTGTGATGTACGATTTATTTCTGAACCACAAATTTCCCTCTTGTGCTTCCTTCTAGCCCTCTTACCTCATAGAAATAAATGCCTGCGCTCCAGGTGGAAATAGAGATGGTATTATCAATGCCGTGTAGCTCTTCTTTATAAACTACAGTACCCAGAAGGTCGGTGATAAGCAAGGTTTCTTGGGAGGTGCAGGTGCTGTGGTGAATGTTTAGAAGGGTGGTGGCGGGATTGGGGTAAATGGAAATATTATTTTCTTTTGTCATATACCTTCTTCCCACTTTTACTGTAATGATAAGTTCCACCCTTTGGACCAACATGCTCTTCATTTTCAGGTTTAGTATAGGTAGTTGTAACAGGTTCTTGTTTTTTCAAATTTTCTGGAAATTCATTAATTAGCTTCTTAATTTGTTTTGTTCTTTCTTCAAATTTCTCAATCACCTCGGATTCATCAGTATAATAATTATAATCATTATATGTTAATTCATATTTATGCAGCTCCAACCGTAACACATTCTGAACCCATTCAGCATCACTTAATGGTTTATTAATAAAAGCAATTTGTAGATGATCGTCATATTTAAAAATAATAATTGGTTCGTTATTTTTTACAAATTTTAAAATCTCCCAACTGGTAGGGGAATTTGGCCAACCCATCCTATTAATTACACTTTTCATTGAAATGGTTCCTGTTCTTTGAAATTCTCTATCCAAATGAAAATCTGTCATCCATTTAGGAGGAGTCCTAAAATTACTTTCAATTGGCATGTTTTGTAATTTTGCATTGGCATATATACGATTATCTTTTTGTGAAGAGAAAAATATTCCAATAACAATTCCTAATATTATTAGACCAATTCCCAAAAATATTGTCCCAATACCGCCATCATTAGCGCCTGCACCGATGGCTACAATTCCAAAAAATATTAAATAAATTGGAACATATTCAGGTTTATGAACCATTCCTGTACTCATATTCTTTTTTTCTTTTTTTCTTTGTTTATGTCTTTTCGATAGCGATAAAATACAGATATATACCGAACAAGAACTGCTATACCCATGAATATTGTGG
>Ga0207124_1103_pt1 | contig 11957 bp, 9 predicted proteins | sample Alteio_BWMinHeat_37_FD_153506 | JGI IMG/M metagenome (GOLD analysis project Ga0207124, IMG submission 153506) | Enriched cells from forest soil in Barre Woods Harvard Forest LTER site, Petersham, Massachusetts, United States -... | ecosystem: Environmental > Terrestrial > Soil > Temperate forest >... | reverse complement strand
AATAGTATAAATAAATACTTCATAGGAATTAAAATAAGTGGCAACTATGGTAAAAGTAACAAAATAAATATTTTACCCCACACTGGTTTAAGTGTTCCTTTTGGGACACTTAAATCCACAAACAAAACGCAAGAGCTAATTAGCTTTTTTTACCGGTGCTTTCTTTGAAAGAGCTACAGAAATACCTGTATTAAATGTAATAGCATGGTCTAAATAACTATCACCATTACCGTATTTTTTCTTCACCAGCGATGTTAACATGTATTGTGCTTCAATGCCACATAAAAGCGACAGCCCCGGCCTTAATTTATAAGACAAATTGCCTCCGGCAATACCGAATACAGAAACAGCGTTATAGTAGATATTGAAATATTTCATGTCATCAGTTCTCGTAGCCGCAGCTTGCGCAGGAGAAGTTATTTTATACAAGCGATTCAAATTATAACTGGCTTCCAGCCCCGCATATGGAATGATCGACATTTTCTTGCCCAAGTTTAGGCTATATCCGGCTTTGAAAGGAAGAAGCAGATGCGAATAAAACACTTCATAATTACCTATTGTAGGGAATTGTGAATTAAATCCTGTTATAGAAGCACCTGCAATATCATCACCTGTTACCTTATACCCTGTTTTTAAATACGCTATGCCTGTAGTGAACTGCCAATGCCTAAAATGATAAGCAACATTGGCATTAAAACAATAGGTAAATATATTCTCTTTACTCCCATAATAAAGAGCGTCCGTATAATTACTATTACTTATTCCAGCCCCAAAAGATGGCTGCAGGTAAAAACCATTTTGCGCAAATATTTGCGTTGAAAAACAGAGCAGGGTAATTAGAAAATATGGCTTCATAAGGTTATTGTTAGCAAAACTAACGCTAAAATTAGAATTTTATTTTGACGCCCCCCAAGCTCGGCCTGGTCGCCACGGCTGGCAATCTCCTTATTGCAATGCTTATAAACAACAATAATCAATAGACTTGTCCATTAAAAGCGGAAAAATCAATAAGTTTTCAGCCCTGGCTATTTAACTCTTACCCAATTTAACCGTCTCAAATACTAATACTTATAAAAAGACCCTGAACTTATTATTTTTACGCCATGCGCTTTAAGAACCCCGAAAAGGTTGTAAAAATCACCGTTATCGCATTAGCCATTTACCTCGTAGCTTTTGGCCTGGCCATGGCTTTCTTTCCCATCCGCCCTTTTTGGAATGATGAGTGGCGGCTGATCTATAATCTGAAATTTAAAAGCACCGCTCAATTATGGGGCCGGCTGGACCTGCTGCAAGAATGCCCCAGGGTATATTTAACACTGCTAAAACTGGTGACCTCTTTTTTCGATTATAGTTATATAGCGCTCCGCACCCCCGCTTTGGTATTAAGCATACTGAATATTTTTTTCCTGTTTAGTTTAAGAAAAAAGCTCTTTGGCAGCAATAATATCTATAGCTACCTGTTTGTACTCATTCTTATCTCATCGCAAACCTTTACCGATTATATGGTACAGGTAAAGCATTATGAAATGGAGATATTTGCCACGCTGGTAGCACTATGGCAATTGATAAGCCTGCTGAAGATCAGTGAAGAAGGTATGCAGAGAAATAAAGGCAATTACCTGCTGCTATGCATCAGCTGTATGGTGGTGCCCTTCTTTAGTTATACTTATCCTATAGCTGTTGCACCTGTGTTCCCTGTTATATTGTTCCATCTGATCGTTGCTAAAAAAGAACAAACAAGCAATAAGCGCTTATCATTATTCGCAATGCTGCTGCCGCTGGTTTTGCTTGCTATCAGTATTCTTATCTTTTACCTGGTAGACGTAAAGCAGGTAATGACCAACCAACGCATGTACCAGTCTTATCTGCATGTGCTGCATAATGATAGTGGTGAAAAACGCTACCTTGCCGATGCCTGGTATTTATTCGCATTGGTAGGTTCGGGTTTTGTGTACGAGATCGTATTGGGCATATTGGGCATTGCTGCATTTTTGTATAGCCTGTACCGCTTGGCTGCTGTAAAAAAACAGGCCTATCATAAAGAAGACCTGCTGCTACTATATAGTATCATCCTGATCTTCCTCACCATATTTCTGTTAGTAACCGGAAAAATAATAGGTGGCGTGGCCAGGCTCACCTCCTTTACGGTACCGGCCATTGCTATTATGATCGTATTTTTCCTGGGCCGGTTAAAAAACAATAAAAGGTATCGTATAGTTTCTTACCTGGTAGCCATTGTTTTATTCCTAGGGCTTACAGGCAACATCATCAGCAGCTGCATTGGTAATTTTACCTATGTAGAATATAAGAACCGGCTGATGACCTACCTGAATACTGAAAAGGCCATAAAAGAAGCAAGACAGGAAAAAATACCGGTTATGTATACTGCCGCTATAGATGGAGATATAAGAAATGACAGTGCTGCTACCCCGGGTAAGATAAAAACCAATACCATAACACGGGAACAAATAGCAGGTGTAGATACACTATGCGGAGAAGTGATACTGAAAGTAAGCCCTGCCTATGAAACCTGGGACCCCATACCTGTATATGAGATGCCGGATACCAAATGGCTGAATAATTATGTGCAACAATTGCCGCAACAATATAATTCGGCACTGGTATTTGATGGAACAACCTACAAAAAAATGCTGCGATGAGAATAATGAAGCGATTTTGTAATGCGCTTTGAATAAAATACAAATAGCTCCTGCAAGAAATGATCTCGCAGGAACTATTATTGATACCTACTATTTCTTACAAAAGCAATATCAACAATATAATGATGAGCAATAATGCACCACCGGATATATATACCACTGTTGGGTCGCGCATGTCTTTTCTCATATCCCTTAATTCATGGCGCAGATCCTTACGCTCTGTAGTGCTAAGTGTGGACATATCCATTGCTTTAATTTCGGCCACGCGCTGTTTAATTTCCTGGGCACGCACTACTTTCTGTTCGTAGGTCATGTTTTTAGTGCTTACATAAGCCGCTTTTGATGTCAATCCTGCAAACATCATCATGAATGCGAGGAAATAAATTTTGATTTTCATATACATAATTTTAAAAAGTGATTAAATTGTTTTCTATGTTATTACATATATGATGGTAATAAAAACCGTTCCACTGGACTTAAGTAATAAAAACATGCCCCAAATAGCTGATAATCACCATATAACAAAAAATGAGGTACCGATCTTACCTATTTATCTACCATTATTATCGTTACTTTTACGCTCCATTTTATGAACGCAGAATTAAAAAGACCTATACGTGTATTGGTAGCCAAGGTGGGCCTGGACGGGCACGACCGGGGTGTGAAAGTAATAGCAACTGCTATGCGCGACGCAGGTATGGAAGTGATCTATACCGGTTTGCGACAAACGCCTGAAATGGTGGTGAACACCGCCCTGCAGGAGGATGTGGATGCTATAGGGATCAGCATACTAAGTGGTGCGCATATGACCGTTTTCCCTAAGTTGGTACAGTTGATGAAAGAAAAAGGCATGACCAATGTGTTACTTACAGGCGGTGGTATCATACCCGAAGAAGATATGGAGGTACTGAATAAAATGGGTGTAGGTAAATTGTTTGCTCCCGGTGCCACAACCAGCGATATTGCGGATTATATTACGGAATGGACGCTAACGCATAGGGGTAATTAGGAATTAGTAATTGGGAATTGGGAATTAGAACCTTGGAGAAGTAATAAAATCAATAACAAATCATAAATAGAAAATCAATTAGTAATTGAGAATTAGAACCTTGGAGAAGTAATAAAATCAATAACAAACCATAAATAGAAAATCAATTAGTAATTGGGAATTAGAACCTTGGAGAAGTAATAAAATCAATAACAAACCATAAATAGAAAATCAATTAGTAATTGAGAATTAGAACCTTGGAGAAGTAATAAAATCAATAACAAACCATAAATAGAAAATCATAAATAACAATGTACAGCACCTTACTGACTGAATTAAAGAATGGCACTCTTGTAGTTACAATAAACAGGCCTGATAAACTAAATGCACTGAATAAAGATGTGATAGCAGAGCTGGGTACTGTGTTGGATGAGATCTATAATAATCCTGAAATAAAAAGCGCATTGCTAACAGGAAGTGGTGAAAAAGCATTTGTAGCAGGCGCAGACATAACTGAATTCATATCGCTGGATGCCGCGAGCGGCGCTGCTTTGGCAGCCAAAGGGCAAGCAAATGTGTTCAATAAAATAGAGAATTCCCCTAAGCCTATTGTTGCAGCCGTGAACGGTTTTGCATTGGGTGGCGGGTGCGAGCTGGCTATGAGCTGCCATTTCAGAACAGCGGGTGAAAATGCTAAATTCGGACAACCGGAAGTGAACCTGGGATTGATACCGGGCTATGGTGGTACCCAGCGCATGACGCAACTGGTAGGTAAAGGCAAAGCTATGGAGCTGATGATGACAGCAGATATGATAGGCGCAGAAGAGGCAAAAGGGCTGGGATTGGTGAACCATGTATTTCCATTGGCAGAGCTGTTGCAAAAAACATTAGATATTTTACAAAAAATCCATACAAAAGCGCCCGTGGCTATATCGAAAATAATAGCATGTGTGAATGATGCTGCCCAAAGCAGGCCCGGAGGCTTTGAGAACGAGATAATGCGTTTTGGTGAGTGCTTTATCACAGAAGATATGAAGGAAGGGACAACCGCATTTTTAGAAAAAAGAAAAGCAATTTTTAAAGGGAAATAAAATTTTATATCTTCAACCTTTAAATTACCGCCCAATGAGGACCAGATCTATCAAAATTTTACTATTAGCCTTAGTTAGCTTTAGCACTCCTGCGATCGTAAACGCACAGGAAGCCAGCAATATAGAGCCACGGGGTATGTCACTCGGATTTAATTTTGGCATGTCAGACCTATGGGGAGACGTGGGTACCAAATCTGTTATAGATCATTATACCAACAATAAGTATGCGGACCTGCTGCACTATATGGGCGGCCTGATGGTGCGCTACAGCATACATCCCGCACTGGCTGTAAGGCTTGATGTGAATTATGGTACTATATTCGCTACCGATGAATGGAATTTGCAACAAGCGAAGAAACAAACTTCGTTAGCAAATGATTATGTGCAGCGCTATGCACGCGGGCAGGATATAAAAGACAATATCTGGGAAACAAGTTTGACATTTGAATTTACACCACTGCGCTTAGGAAGTTTTGATAGCAAAGCTGCCAAACGTAACGGTCAGATATATCTGCTGGCAGGTGTTGGTTATTTTCACTACCAACCCTATTCTCATTATACCAATCCTGAGACCGGTGTAACCCAATTGATAAAAATAGCCGACCTGCACCTGGAGGGTGACGGATTTACGAATATGCCAGGGGCACCGGCAAAAATAAGTTTATGGCAACTGGAAGTTCCGCTGGGCATAGGTTATCGCAGGGATATTGGCGAACATCTGAACATTGGCCTGCAATGGGAATGGAGGATGACAATGACCGACTACCTGGATGGCGTAAGCGATAAGTACATTGATCCTAAATATTTTGATCTGAACCTGTCGCCGAGCCAGGCAGCAATAGCAAAAGCACAATATGACCGCACCTGGATACCTAAAATAATACAAGGCGGTGCACCTGTAGGTAGCCAAAGAGGTAACCCCGGCAATAATGATTCTTATTCAACCATATCTGTAGTAGTTTATTACAAATTCAAATCAAGGTCTTCTAATTGGTGGTAGTGTTGTGTTTGAAAGACATTTATCATAATTAAATAATTAATATAACGAAGCGTTATCGTACTGATAACGCTTCTTCTTTTTAGTGCATTTATATTCATTTTCCACTTAATTTTTTGGATAATAAAATCATAAAAAAAATTATGGGTTTGTTATTATAAAAGCGCGTCATTATTGAGAAATAAGCACTATTTTCAAGCCTAAACGAGGGTAGTTATGTTTGCATACCTTGAGGGAGAACTCAGTTATAAGTCTCCATCATTATTACACATGCATGTGAATGGTGTGGGTTATGAAATAAACATAACCTTGCAGACCTATGCCAAAATTCAACAAAAGGAACATTGCCGCTTATATACCCACCTGCAAGTAAGAGAAGATGCATGGGTATTGTATGGATTTGCGGAAGAACAGGAGCGAGCTACCTTCAGACAGCTATTGGGTATTAATGGTGTGGGAGCGGCTACTGCGCGAATCATATTGTCCTCGCTGACGCCTGAGGAATTATCAAGAGCAGTAGCTACTGAGGATACCCGGACACTGGAAAAAGTAAAAGGCATTGGTGCCAAAACAGCTCAACGCATCATATTAGAGTTAAAAGGCAAGCTGGTAGCTACAAAAAGCACGGATTTACCGCATGCCGCACACAATACAAAGGAGGAAGATGCGTTAATTGCTTTAGTGAATTTAGGCATTAGCCGTGCGGCGGCAGATGCAGCGCTAAAGAAAATAAGCAATACGTCATCGTTGACTGTAGAAGAACTGATAAAGCAAGCGTTGCGGGCTTTATAACAAAAAAATACGTTTGAAGCAAAAGAGTAATTTTGGATATAAATTTTTAATTTTTATTGCGCTGGTGGCTACCATAGCGAGCGCAGCGGCACGCGACAGAGGGTCATTTGAATATGACGAACCCGACCCACAGCCAGACAGCCCGGCCAAAGCGCCTGAAAAGACCGTAGATTCCGCACACCAGCTCAAGTTTCCTATTTACGACAACACAGGTAACCCGGCCATAGACAACCAGCATCCGAGGAGCATGGATCTTAACGACCCACCCAATGTAAAGAAAGAGGTGGACTATGACCCGAAAGACAGCGGTTATTATTTTAATGAAAAGTTAGGCAATCGATTTTTGAATAACCCTAACTATATGACCATGGAGCAGTACCAGCAATACCAGGGCCATAAAGATGAGGAGGCATACTGGCAACGCAGGCTGGATGCGTTAACCCTCTTTAATAAAAAACCTGAATTGCCTACTATGTATAAGGAAGGCATATTCGACCGCATATTCGGAGGTACGAATGTTTCTGTAAAACCACAAGGCAATGTGGATGTGACATTTGGCGGCAACTGGCAAAACATTAAGAACCCCACACTGGTGCAGCGCGCACAGAAATATGGCATATTCAATTTTGATATGCAGATGAACATTAACCTGGTAGCAACTGTAGGTGATAAATTAAAACTGAATATCAGCAACAATACCAAAGCCACTTTTGATTATCAGAATGTACAGAAGCTGGAGTATACCGGCAAGGAAGATGAGATCATTAAAAAAATAGAAGCAGGTAATATTAGTTTCCCGCTGAAGAGCAGTTTGATAACAGGTGTGCAATCACTATTTGGTATAAAAGCGCAATTGCAATTTGGTAAGCTATGGGTAACGACTGCATTGGCGCAGCAAAAATCGCAACGAAAGAGCGCAATCATACAAGGTGGCGCACAAACACAACAGTTTGCCATAAAAATTGATAATTACGAGGAGAACCGCAACTTCCTGTTAGCTCAATATTTTCATGATAACTATAACAGCGCACTAAAGGATTACCCGGTAATTAACTCTACCATTAACATCAGTAAGATAGAAGTGTGGATCACTAACCGTACCGGCACTACCACAGGTGTGCGCGATGCGCTTGCATTCATGGACATGGGTGAAAAAACGCCTTACGAAAGTTTTTTGCAAAACGGCGGCTCTATATATCCTGATAAAAGATCTAACCGGCTTTATGAATTACTGACAGGCCGGAAATACCTAACCCGTGATCCGAAAAATGCTACATTGGGTGCAACATTAGGTGGTGTGCTGGGTGAAGGAAAAGATTTTGAACGGGCTACGATGCGGCAGTTAACCCCTTCTGAATTTACTTTTAATCCGCAATTAGGTTATATATCGCTGAACACACAAATGAATACTGACGATATATTGGGTGTGGCCTATAGCTATACCCGGAATGGGCAGGTATACCAGGTGGGCGATTTTGCATCAGACCTGCCGCCGGATAGTACCAATCCGCAAGTAATGTGGTTGAAATTGCTGAAGGGAAGATCATCTACACCTACTTTACCTATATGGAAACTAATGATGAAAAATATTTACGCGCTGGGTGGGATAGGTGTATCAAAAGATAATTTCCTGTTGAATGTTCTGTACCAGGACCCCGGAGGTGGAGAAAAAAGATATTTACCTGAAGGCCCTAATGCCGGCGTGCCATTACTTTCTTTATTAAACCTGGATAAACTTAATTCACAAGGCGTTCCTCAACCCGATGGGGTATTTGACTTTGTAGATGGTATTACGATAAATACGCAACAGGGTAAGATCATATTCCCGGTATTGGAACCATTTGGCCGGGACCTTGCCCCCGGTGTTGGGAATGACCCAGTGCTGGAGCACAAGTACCTGTATACCATATTATACGATTCTACAAAAACTGTTGCGCAACAGTTTCAGCAGAATGACCGATATATCCTGCGCGGCTCATACAAATCATCGAGCTCTTCTGAAATATTTTTGGGTGGCTTTAGTATACCACAAGGCTCTGTAGTAGTAACTGCAGGTGGTACCAGGCTGATAGAAGGACAAGACTACCAGATAGACTATGGATTAGGCAGATTAAAAATATTGAATTCGGGTATACTAAACTCAGGCATACCTATTAATGTGCAGTATGAAGACAATTCTACCTTTGGTTTTCAGCAGCAAAATTTTATGGGGGCGCGGTTTGATTATTATGTAAATAAAAAACTGACACTGGGTGGTACATTTATGCGGCTGACAGAAAGACCATTCACCCAAAAAGTAAGTTTTGGAGACGATCCGATAAAAAATATTGTATTGGGATTAGACGCAAATTATCAGTCTGAATTTCCGGGCCTGACAAGAGCTTTGGATAAACTACCTGTATATGCTACCTCAGCCCCATCGTTCATCAATGCATCGGGCGAGGTTGCTTCTTTATTACCGGGCCATGCGAAACAAATAAACACACTTGACAAAGAAGGGTCTGTATACATAGACGATTTTGAAGGTACTACCAGCACCTACGATATGAAATTGCCTGCTATAGCATGGTCATTATCATCTACACCTGCAGGTGCAAGAGACAAAAACGGTATCAGTCTTTTTCCTGAAGCTACTATAGGCGACCAACTGGTAAACGGGATGAACAGAGCTAACCTAGCCTGGTATTTTATTGAACCAACCCTGGAAGATGCAACCACCGGTATACCTGATTATGTAAAGAAAGATCCTAACCAGCACTATATAAGATTGGTGCAGCAACAGGATGTGTTTCCGCAAAAAAGCTATGTTACTTTGCAAAATGGATTGAGCACATTAGACCTGGCATTTTATCCAAACCAACGCGGGCCTTATAATTTTGATGCTACCAATGTGAACCCTGATGGAACTTTACTAAATCCGCAGACACGCTGGGGTGGTATAACAAGGCCAATAGATAATACAGACTTTGAACAGGCCAACGTGGAATACATCCAATTTTGGATGATGGATCCATACATGTATAATACAGGTTCAACCGGTGGTTCATTATACTTCAATCTTGGAGATGTATCTGAAGACATACTGAAGGATTCAAGAATGTTTTTTGAAAATGGTATCCCTTATCCAAAGGACTATACAAAACTTGACACTACTGTTTGGGGGTATGTACCTAAGTTTGCACAACAGATAACAAGGTCATTTGATAATGATCCGTCTGCACGTGCGGTGCAGGATGTGGGCTATGATGGTGCTAATGATATTGAAGAGGCCTCTATTTACGCGAATTATATTAATGCTATTAGCAAAAAAGTAACTCCTGGTGTATTGGCAGCTATACAAGCAGACCCATCAAATGATAACTACCATCACTACAGAGGCGCTGATTATGACCAGATGAACGTGGGTATCTTAGGCCGTTATAAAAAATTTAATTACCCCCAGGGTAATTCGCCAGTAACCAGCCCTAATGCTTCATTCTCTTCAGCCGCAACTACACTACCCGAAACAGAAGATATAAACAGGGATAACGCGCTGAATGAATCTGAAAATTATTTTCAATACCGTGTAGATCTTAGGCCCAACATGCCAGTTGGCAGTAATTATATTGTCAATAAACAGGTGACACCAAGTGTGAAGATGCCTGATGGCAGCTACCAGGATGAAACATGGTACCAGTTCAAGATACCTATAAAAGAGTATACACAAAAGGTTGGAAATATAGCAGACTTCCGTTCTATCCGTTTCATGCGTATGTACCTAAATGGTTTCCAGGATAGTGTTATCCTTCGTTTTGCAACGCTGGAATTGGGACGCAACCAATGGAGACAATATCAATACTCCCTGATGACACCGGGAGAAGTAGTGCCACAACAAAATGCGACCACAACGAATTTTGCTATCACATCAGTAAGTGTTGAAGAAAATTCAAAACGTACACCGGTACCCTATGTAATACCCCCCGGTGTGAACAGGCAACTAATTTCCGTATCAAACGGGCAAACAGCCGCATTGAATGAGCAATCACTTTCGTTACAGATATGCGCACTTGCAGACGGTGACGCAAGAGGTGTTTATAAAGAAGTAGATGTAGACATGCGCCAGTTTGACTATTTAAGATTGTTTGTGCATGCTGAGTCGCAGGTAGGTGAGCCGGCAGTTAATGATGGAGACCTACGCGCATTTATTCGTATAGGCAGTGATTTTACCAGCAACTATTATGAATACCAGGTACCGTTGATAATAACACCTCCGAATGTAAGCGCCAGTGATACCAGGATATGGCCGGACTCCAACATGATGAACATTGTGCTGAATGACCTGGTAAATGCTAAGCTGGAAAGAGATAAAAAAGGCTTCCCAACTTTTGTGCCTTACCAGACAAAGGATAGTAAAGGATACCCGATCATAATTGTTGGTAACCCTACTACGGCTAATGCTAAAACCGTTATGATGGGTGTATTAAATCCTAAGAAGAGTGCTCAAAATCCGGGTGATGACGGCTTGCCAAAATGTGTTGAAGTATGGTTTGACGAATTACGCATGGCAGGTACAAACGATAAAGCAGGCTATGCGGCATCCGGAAAAGTAAATTTGCAATTGGCAGACCTGGGTAATGTGAATTTATCGGGCGGTATGCACACCCAGGGCTATGGAAATATTGACCAGAAGATACAGCAACGTTTTCAAGACAATTTTTATCAATACGGTGCGTCTACCAATTTAAGCCTGGGCAAACTAATGCCACGCAACTGGGGGGTTCAATTACCGTTGTTTGTTGGCTATACAGAAAATGTTAGTGTGCCTAAATACAATCCATACGACCAGGACGTGGTGTTAAAAGATGCTTTTAATGCTTCACAGAGTGCCGCACAACGCGACTCATTGAAAAAAGCCGCCGAAGATTTCACATCTATTATGAGTGTGAACCTATCGAATGTACGAATCGGTGGCAGCCCGGAAAAAACAGAGCAAAAAGACCAAGCCATGGGCCATTAAGAATTTTGATTTTTCACTGTCTTATAGTAAGCAATTAAAACACAATCCTACTATAGCCGAAGATAAACTTACCAATACAAAATTTGGGCTTGGCTATGCCTATAGCCTTAAGGCAAGGCCTGTAGAGCCTTTCAAAAGAGTCATTAAATCAAAATCAAAATGGTTTGGCCTTGTAAAAGACTTCAACTTCAATCCTATACCATCCAGCTTTAGTTTCCGATCGGATATGAACCGGGCCCTGGATGCTACTACTGTTAGAAATGTAGATGATGGTAGCTACCAGATACCTACTACTTTCTACAAAAATTTCATTTGGTCGCGTTTATATACTACCCGATGGGAGCTCACCCGTTCGCTATCTTTTGATTATAACGCTACCAATACGGCAGTGATAGATGAACCATTGGGTTATATAAAAGGTAAATCAAAACAG
>Ga0207124_1102_pt1 | contig 11965 bp, 12 predicted proteins | sample Alteio_BWMinHeat_37_FD_153506 | JGI IMG/M metagenome (GOLD analysis project Ga0207124, IMG submission 153506) | Enriched cells from forest soil in Barre Woods Harvard Forest LTER site, Petersham, Massachusetts, United States -... | ecosystem: Environmental > Terrestrial > Soil > Temperate forest >... | reverse complement strand
ATCGGTATGGCACCCCCATAACTGCGGTATGCCACCCTATAAAGGTGCGGTAGCATGCCGATTTTTTTGGTTGTAAGTGATTGGTGGTGAGGGGGTAATATATAGAGGTGTTGGAGTAGAATATTTTACAAAAATGTTTGAACCGGAATTTATGGAATTTGGGAATTGGCAGAATTGAATGTATCGAGCAATATATAGCAATCGGGAGATTGCCAGCCGATGGGACGTAGACAAAGTCTACGCCCAGCGTGGGGTGTAATATATAGAGGTGTAGGAGTAAGATATTTTACAAAATGTCTGAACCGGAATTTATGGAATTGTATTTGTAATTGCGGATGAGTTGGTCAAATTAGTTTATTGCAACGATTCAATTTTTGCAAGTAGTTTTTGAAACTCCTCTTCAGGTTTCCTCCACCAATTAGTGGACCAAATCCTATGAAAAACAAATCCGTTCTCTTCTAGTTGATGTTGTCTGTACATATCATGATGCCAAGCAATTTGATCGCTATGATAGGCCGCTCCATCACATTCAATAGCTAATTTGACTGTTGAAGATGAATTTTTAGGTAATACAACCATATCAATTCTAAACCCGCCACATTTATATTGAAGAATAATCCGTTCCTTTTCTATCGAGTCATATAGCCAAGAAGCAACTTCCTCTTCAAAAGGCGATTCAGTATTTTCAAGATAATCACCTCCATTTGAGGTTTGTCCAGTTGAGATTTTACTTTTAATAAAATCTAATATTCCTTGTTTTTCGTTTAGGTTTTCTGAGCTTACAGCTCTTGCATAAGCGAGATAGGCTAACAATCCAGTTGTGCCATCCACTTTTCTTGATATTTCTAATCTTTGTCTAAATTCGACAATTTTGGATTCGGGAATAGACGTAAGAATATATAGTTTGTGTTTAGCCCTTGTAATTATTACATTAAGTAACCGATATCCATTTTTTTGAGAGATTGGACCAAAAGCTAATCGAAATGAATTATCCTTTTTAGCCCCGAAAGTTGTACTAATTATTATTATATCTTTTTCATCGCCCTGTATGTTCTCTAAATTTTTAACAAAAAAGCCTTTTTTCTCTAATTCATCCATTTTCTCTCTGAATTCATTATTTGCAGAACGCTCATCATTAATATAGTCAAGAATTAAATTTCTTTGATTTAGATTAAATGTAGCAACACCAACAGAAAGTGAATTGTCAATATCCTCTTTTAGTATTCGTAAAACCTCTTTCGCTTCATCAATATTTTGTCTATTATCGTAAAGGCCATCAACACGTTTAAAAATAATTGGAGCTCCTTGTGTTTGTTCTGGCATTGGGATTAGCCGATTATTATAGAAACATACATTTGAAAACAATATCAGGTCAGGGTGTCTTGACCTGTAGTGCATATCTAAATAAGTTTGCCTAAAATCAGAGTCAATAGCAAACTGTAGTAACGATTCAGACATTGCCATTTCTTTTGAATTGTCATTAAGCATTGAAATGCTGATTTGCTTTTCTAAATTTTCAATATCGCTATCATCAATTGTGTCATCATCGCTAGAGTCATCATCAAGTATTTGTGTGGAACTTTCAAAATAGCTTGATGGTGGCATTTGTTGGCTATCCCCTGAAACAATCACCTGTTTTCCTCTAATTAACGCGGGGTAAGTATCTTCAATTCTTAACTGGCTTGCTTCATCAAATAACACAATGTCAAAGAAACTTGATTTTAACGGTAAGATAGAACTGCAAGTACTTGGGTTAAGCATAAGTACAGGGAAAAAATCAGTAAATGAGTCTATACCCATATATGCTATTTTTCTTAACGAATTTCGTCGCGTACCTTTTGACCCCCGGATGTTGTAAACCTGATTAACGGTAAGACCTTTATTCTTTATCTTTAAAAATCCTTCATTAAACCAATTTTCAATATTCGTTCTAATTAATTCTTTTTGATTCTTCTGAATGTCTATACGTAAGGCTTTTAATATTTCTATAGTTGATTCATCTGTAGGAAATTTATCATTTTCATCTTCTGTTAATAGTTTAAAATATAACCAAGATTGCTCCAAAATACTATTCCATTCTTGAGGTTTATAATTTAGTAGGTTGTCAATCCATTGTTTTTCAATAGGGTTAGCTTTAGCATAAAACAACTTCCATGCTAAATACTCATTTATTTTATGCTCCTTTGATAAGATGCCGGTTATTATGTCTCCTAGCAAACCTAAGATGTCCTCTATATTGGAGATTGTATTTACTGTCAAGTCTATTGTTAAATGGACGTAACGATTGATGTCATTTATTAAATCATTCAGTTCGGTTTTATTTTTATCAAAATCGTTATTATTTATTTTGCCAATAGACTGATCTAGTAATGTGTTGATTGTATCCTTTTTTATTTCTTGAGTCTTATTTTTTAACATGATTACTGCATCGTTTAATTCACCTTTAGTTATTGGCCTATGTAAATAGTTTAACCAAAATGAATTAACTGAAGTAAATAGATTTTTTGTTGCTTTTGAATCGCTTACTGCCAGTTTTAGTCTTCTACTGAAAATAGCTTTAACTGGCGTGAATTTTGGTAAATTGAAAATATCAAAGTTTGAAGCATTCCAAGTGCCGACATAAGTCTGGATATTTTCTATCTTTTTTATACAAATATTTATTTCATTTTCAATTTCTTTGGATGTGTTTTGAATGAAATTTTCCTTATTAGATATTAAATTCTTTTTGACTGTTATTATTTTATTCGATATCTCTTTTAATGAAAAAAATAAATTCCTTTTCGTAACTCTTATTAATGACCTCAGAAGATTTAATTATTTGATCAAAAAAAACTGAAATCATTTGCGGCTTTATTATAAACATTTGCTGCATCATCAATCACCGACTTGAGCTTAGAAAATTCATTATCATTTAGCTTTTGTTCTTGAAATAATCGTTGCAATTTATATAACCAATTGATATCATCTACAGTTCTTATTTTAGATATCCATTTACTCACTAAATCTTTCCATTTTAGATTTCTCCAAATTGGCGTTCTTAAATTATTATATTGCTTTTCAATTAAGTTTGCCTTATCCTCAAACCTGTTTATATTATCTTCTAAAATCGATCTTAAATGTAAGTTGACCAGATGTTTAGCTGTTCTATTTCTCACTGTTTCGACGATATTAGTCCTATCTCTATGTACATCCTCAATTAATGCGATGCATTTAGAAAGGTCTGGTATAATTTCAATCAAATTATTTTTTAAAACTTCAAGTGCAGTTCGTTTTTCACAAACAATTAATACTTTTTTATTGTTTGCTAATGCACTTGAAATTATTGCTGTTAATGTTTGGCTTTTACCAGTTCCGGGAGGGCCTTGTATTACGAGGTCTTTATTGGTAGTCAATGAACGAATGGCAAGATTTTGACTTGGGTCCGTAATGACCGGACTATGGGAGTTTTCCCAGGAAAACTCTGAAGTTCTTTCGGCAATTTCATCATAGCTTTCCAGCAACAATTCCATTTCTTTTATTTGGCTTTGCTTTTGACTTTTAAAGAGGCCAAAAACTCCATTCCATAGAATTTTTGTGTTTGCTAATAAAATATCATTAGCCACTAATTTTTCTGGTATTACATCTAATTTATTCCAGTTAGGGGTTGCATATTTACTGTTTTCGAATTTGGTCAATAATGTTTTACAAAATGTCTCAATTTCATTTTTATCAAGTAGGCCATCTTCCAACATTTCTTCAGGTAAAACAGGTATTTTTAAATGTTCTTCATTCTCTGTGTACGATGAAAAAACTTCATTTAACCGTATTTCAGAATCACTCGATCTACTTATTATCCATTCACGTGCTTTGTCATAAGATTGTACTATGTCGAGAGGAAAAATAAAAAGAGGGGCAGCAATATATTTTGTAGGGTCTTTTATGTTTTTTCTCAGAAGTATTGGAAATCCAAAACCGAAAGTCTCAACTCCATGCTCTTTAAAATAATCATCGTGTTCATACTTTATAGCGGTTAAACGTTTTTGAATTTTGGTTAGTACTTTAGTTTGTTCGTCCTGCTTTTTGGATAAATCAATAGTGAATTTTATACTGAATGAATTAATTGATGTTAACTTATTGATTAAATCATAAGAGAGCCCTTTTTCTATGAACTCAAGATCGGATAATGGTAATCTTGTTGCAAGTTTACCTGGTATTGAATTCAATAAGATTGAGCGCGTACTGCCAATTGTAATTTTTTGCTTCAATATTTCTGCAAAAGATTTATTTAAACCCATAGTAAGGTTATATTTTTAGGTTAGTTGATTTCAATATCAAGGTATATAAAAAATAATACTTTTTAATGCAAATGATATATACATTTCAAGCCTATTGCTTATCTATGATAAATTACAGTACATTTCTACTTAAGCTGAAGTGTTTATGAAATATTTTGGTATTTAATTCAAAGGACTTCGTTTTTGTTTGATAATCACGCCATCTGCGGCACCCCTCTTTCGGACAAGTCCTAAAAAGAGGGGAGTTTGAAAAATGGACTTCGTTTTTGTTTGATTCAAACCACCTCCCCCTGCGGGTACTCCTCCTTATCCAAGGCGGAGAGCTTGATAAATATTGCCTATACCACAATTAGCAAATGCTTCACATGGCATGCTTGTAGATTTCGTAACTTTATAAGAACAGCGTACAGATAACAGTGTACAACGTACAGTGTACAGATAATAGTGAACAGTGAAAGGTTAGCCTATGAATGGTTTTTTATTTTCAAAATTCAGTCCACAAGAAGGGAAGTCGCCGTTTGACAAGCTATTTGGCTTGTTTATGGAGATGTTGAATTACACCAATGGAGATGCCGCAGAGGCATTGAATTGGCTGACCGAGTTGGATAGGGAGCATGGGTTGACAAATGATAACTATGGTATTGGTGATTTTATTGAGGATCTTAGGGATAAAGGGTACCTCGAAGAAAATCCGCAAGACGGGGCCTACAAAATAACCGCAAAGTCGGAACAGACCATCCGCAAGCGCTCACTGGAAGAAATATTCGGTAAGCTGAAGCGCGCTACGCGCGGTAATCACCGTGTATATAAAAGCGGACAGGGCGACGAACTGAACCCTGAAACAAGACCTTATGAATTTGGTGATACACTGGATGCCATAGACTATACAGGCAGCCTGAAAAATGCTTTTATCAATCATGGTATAGACCGACTGTCGCTACATGAGGATGACCTGGAGATAAGAGAAACAGATTTTAAATCGCAGACCTCTACGGTGCTGATGATAGATATTTCGCACTCGATGATACTCTATGGCGAGGACCGAATAACACCCGCCAAGAAAGTAGCGATGGCGCTGAGCGAACTCATCACCACACGTTACCCTAAAGACACGCTGGACATCGTAGTGTTTGGCAATGATGCCTGGCAGATAGAAATGAAAGACCTGCCTTATTTGCAAGTGGGGCCTTTTCATACTAATACAGTAGCGGGCTTAGAACTGGCAATGGAAATACTGCGTCGCAGAAAGAACCCGAACAAGCAGATATTTATGATAACAGATGGCAAACCTACCTGCCTGAAGATCGGTAATAAATACTATAAGAACAGTTTTGGCATAGACAGCAAAATAATGAACCGCACGCTGAACCTGGCCGGGCAGCTACGCAGACTGAAGATACCGGTGATCACCTTTATGATAGCGCACGATGCTTACCTGCAGGCTTTTGTACGCAATTTTACAGAAGTAAATAATGGCAAGGCATTTTATTCCAGCCTCGATGGCCTGGGACAATTCATCTTTGAAGATTACGAAAGGAATAAGAAGAAGACAGTGAGGTAAGACCCCAACCCCTCGGCTATTTTTATGATTTTAATAATGGTTAGCCTAAGGGGCTTATTGTTTGAGTGAAATATTATCTCAGGTGTTTTAATTTCTCAGAATAAGGTTGTTATTTAGAACTGTTGTAGGAAAGGACCGCATAATGAAATCATATAAGATCATTATTATACTATTGTTTATTTACTTAAGCGGATATAGCCAGGATAATAATCGCTCAAAGATCATTTTTTTCAGGAAAGCTAATTATTGGTATAGCAGTGGTTTTTTTAGAATGAAATTATTTGAACACGATAGGAGGAAAATAGTAAGCGTGGGGCAAAATGACGCTGTTGTTTATAACATTCCGGATGGTGACAGTGCCATGCTACAGTATAAAGTAAAATACACACCGATAGGTGGTGCAATATGCAAACTCACTATAAATAATACTCCAAATATGATCCATTATGTAAGGTTTTACCTTAAGCCTTATATCTTCTTTGCCAAACATAAAGTGGAAGAAATAAGTAAAGATGATTTTGTTAAATTATACAATGGCAATAAATGGTTGCAGCGCAAGCTTGCTAAACAAGGGTATCATTCTATTGGCGAACTGATAACACGATAAATTTTCTTTCAGGCTTTAATTTCTCAGGCACTAACTTACTAATGTACCTACATCTTTACCGGTTACTACACTGAGCAGGTTGCCGGTTGTATTCATATCGAATACGATGATGGGCAGGTTGTTTTCCTGGCAGAGTGTGAAGGCGGTCATGTCCATTACTTTCAGTCCCTTGCTGATCACCTCATCAAAAGTGAGTTTATCAAAACGCACAGCTGTTTTATCTTTCTCAGGGTCGGCAGTATAGATACCATCTACACGGGTACCTTTAAGAATAACACTGGCATTAATTTCGATAGCACGTAGTGAGCCGGCTGTGTCTGTAGTAAAATATGGATTGCCAGTACCGGCACCGAAGATAACCACACGGCCCTTCTCCAGGTGGCGCATAGCACGGCGGCGGATATACGGTTCTGCAACCTGCTCCATTTTTATGGCGCTTTGCAAGCGGGTACGTACCCCTACTTTTTCAAGAGATGCTTGCAGTGCCATACCATTGATAACAGTGGCGAGCATACCCATATAGTCTCCCTGCGCACGCTCTATACCTGTTTCGGCCTCATTCATGCCACGGTATATGTTGCCACCGCCAATTACCACTGCTACCTGCACACCTATATCAGTAATTGCTTTAATGTCATTGGCATATTGGTCCAGCATTTTGGGGTCGATACCAAAATTGCGGTCACCCATTAATGATTCACCGGAAAGCTTGAGGAGTACGCGATTGAATTTAGGCAGCATGGTTATTTATGGATTATACTTTGCAGTGCAAAGAAAGAAAAAACTTAGCTGTTAATAAGGTAGAAGCCAAAATAAATATAGATATAAGAAAAACTATTTATTTCTTATACCCTTGCCCTCCAGGGTACCTCGGCAGCTCCATTGATGTGGCCTATATATCTTGCCAATACAAATAAGAAATCGGAGAGGCGGTTGAGGTATTTTATGATCAATTCGGGTATGTATTCATCCTGTTCCTGCATAGTGACACAGAGACGCTCGGCCCTGCGGCATACACAGCGTGCCACATGGCAGGTAGATGCAGCAAGATTGCCACCGGGTAGTATGAATGAACGCATTTCAGGAAGATCTGCATTCATTTCATCCATTTTATTTTCGAGCCAGAGTACATCTTCTTCATGCACATCGGGCAATTTCATTTTTACTTCTTTGTCTGGATTGGTAGCTAAAACGGAGCCTACTGTGAATAAACGATCTTGTATCTCGCGTATCCACCCGTTTATTTTTTCATTGTTGCACATATCATTTACCATGCCGAGGAATGAATTCAATTCATCTACAGTGCCATAGCTTTCTATGCGTATATGGTTCTTAGGGACGCGCACACCGCCTATGAGGCTGGTGCTGCCTTTGTCGCCTGTTTTAGTATATATTTTGAATGCCATACCCCAAACCCCTAAAGGGGCTTACTGTAAATTAATATTATTGTACTATCGTTGCTACTGTTTGAAAATCTTTTTTCGGATGTGTATTTGCATGGTCTGTCTCTACCATGCCGTCACGTATCTTCACTATGCGGTGTGTATACTTTGCTATATCTTCTTCGTGTGTGACTAATACAACGGTATTGCCGCCGTCATGAATCTTACCAAATAGTTCCATTATCTCTACCGATGTTTTGGTATCGAGGTTACCGGTAGGTTCATCAGCCAATATCAGCGAAGGGTTATTTATCAGCGCACGGGCTATTGCCACGCGCTGGCTCTGACCGCCGGAAAGTTCGTTGGGTTTGTGATGTGACCGGTCTGACAGGCCTACTTTTTCGAGCATGGCATGAGCCCTTTATTCACGCTCCTTTTTGGTGACACCCGAATATATAAGAGGCAGTGCCACATTTTCCCATGCGGCAAGACGTGGTAATAAATTGAATTGCTGAAATACAAAACCTATCTCTACATTGCGCACATCGGCCAGTTCGTCGTCGCCCATCTGGCTCACATTTTTTCCGTTGAGTATATACTGCCCGCCTGTTGGTGTGTCGAGGCAGCCTATGATATTCATGAGTGTAGACTTGCCCGAACCTGATGGCCCCATTAATGCTACATATTCGTTTGAATGGATAGATAAGTTAATACCTTTAAGTACAGGCAATTCCTGTTTACCTAAGAAATAACTTTTCTTCAAGTCCTTCAGTACTATTAATTCTTTCATCTAAATATTAAACTATGAAATTATGCTATTTTTGGGAAAGCCCATTTCTGCTGGTAAGTTCATGATACGGTTCCCTAATTGTAAAATAAATATAGGCTTATATATTACTAATAAGCGAGCTGATGGTTATCATGACCTGGAAACGGTGTTTTACCCGGTGCAGCTTTGCGATGCGCTGGAAATTGTACCTGCCGAAGAAACAAAATTGTACCTGAGCGGCAAAGCAGTAGCCGGAAATGAACAGGACAACCTGGTATGGAAGGCTTATACTATGTTGCAACAACAATTTCCTGACAAAGTAAAGCCTGTGGCTATTTACCTGCATAAAGCTATACCTATGGGTGCGGGTTTAGGCGGTGGTTCGGCTGATGGTGCGTTTATGCTGCAATTAGTAAATGACTTTTTTGAATTAGAGCTGGATAAAAAGCAATTGGCTGAAAGGGCGTTACAACTTGGGAGTGATTGCCCGTTCTTTATTGAGAACAAACCAGTCTTTGCAAAAGGAAGAGGAGAAGAGATGATGCGTGTGCCATTGAATTTATCTAATTATAGTATACAACTGGTCTGCCCGGATATTCATATATCAACAAAGGAAGCATTTGCATTGATAACACCGAAGCCGTCAACAATGAATTTGCAAAAGTTGCACGAGCTGCCGGTGGTAGCCTGGAATGAGTATGTGTATAATGCGTTTGAATTACCTGTTTGCAAAAAATATCCGGTTATAAAAGAGATCATTGACCAATTATATGTGCAGGGAGCTATATATGCTGCTATGAGTGGTAGTGGCAGTGCGGTATATGGGATATTTGCAAAAGGGAGAAAAGCGGTGATCACATCTGAAATACAATTCGAGGATCACTATATAGAATAAAATAAAAAAATAGTCCCGCCAAAGACGGGACTATCAATATTATATATACTTATTGCGTACTATTTTACTTCAGCCACCAGCTTTTTGAAAGCAGTTGGTTCGTTCATAGCCAGATCGGCCAATACCTTGCGGTTCAGGTCGATGCCTTTAGCGGCCAGTTTGCCGATGAACTGTGAGTAGCTGATACCTTCTTCGCGGCAAGCAGCGTTGATACGCACGATCCACAAAGCACGGTAATCGCGTTTTTTCACCTTGCGGCCTACGTATTTGTAACCGAGGCCTTTTTCTAATACGTTTTTAGCAACGGTATAAACGTTTTTACGTTTGCCGTAAAAGCCTTTAGCCTGCTTTAATATTTTTTTCCTTCTGGCGTGTGACGCTACCGAATTTACCGAACGTGGCATATCTTAATTATTAATATCGTTTTTAATGTTATTATTTCATGCACAACATACGTTTTACAAGGCGTATGTTAGCCGAACTTACAAGTGCACCTTCGCGAAGGCGACGCTTGCGTGTTTTTGATTTCTTAGTCAGCAAATGGCTTTTAAAAGCCTTATATCTGCGTACTTTACCCGTACCTGTAACATTAAAGGTCTTTTTGGCGCGGGAGTGAGTCTTCATCTTTGGCATTTGGTCTCAAATTTGGGACTGCAAAGGTAGCTTAAAAAATAGAAAGTAAAAAAAGAAAATGTAAAATAATGCGAAGGCATCAATTTATTTTAATTATTATAATATTATTATGAAAGCATTAAGTTTTTTAGCTCTCAACTTTTCGCCCTATTTTTACTGTTGCAAGTCACTAAAATATGCCATTATTAAGATTCAGGGTTTATTGGGAAGAGGATGATCAAGTGTATAGGGATATAGAATTAAGGCCAAGCCAGAGCTTTTTAGAGCTGCATAAGGCTATTATTACTGCATTTGAGTTTGATGGTAAGCATACAGCCTCCTTTTATGAAAGCAACGAACGCTGGCAAAAAGGCAGGGAAATCAATTCGGAAGTGCTGGTAAACAAGAAAGATGCCCCGGCACTGTCTATGACCCGCACACCGGTTTCGGCTTTAATAGCATTGCCAGATCAGAAATTTGTATATGTATATGACCCTGCCAAAAGCTGGACATTTTTGGTAGAGCTGCTGGGTGTGAATAAAGAAGAAGACCCTAAGCGCAGTTATCCGTTCATATTCAGGAAAGAAGGAGTAGCCCCTGCCCAATATGGTATAAAAGGACTAACAGGTGATAAAATGATAGAAATAGAGGAGAAATATGACCTGGGCGCGGAAGAGATGGCGGAAGGTTTTGGCAGCGAGGGAGAAGATAGTGAAGGTGGAGGTGAAGAAGGTGGCGCTGAAGAAAGTGCCGGAGAGGAAATGGCGGGTGGAGAAGAGTTTTAAGCCCCCTAACCCCCAAGGGGGACTCTTAATATTACCGATAAAGAGTTCATGCTAATCTGTTTAATCAGGTAAATCGTGGTTAATAATACAGTTTATGTAATTGCGGGCCCTACAGCTGTGGGCAAAACCCGTATTGCTATAGATCTTGCCAAACGGTTAGATACCGAGATCATATCGGCAGACAGCAGGCAGTGCTATAAAGAGATGACAATTGGTACTGCCAAGCCTACCTCTGAAGAACTACATGAGGTGCACCATTATTTTATTGATGAATTCCCGGTTACCACATCGCTGACAGCTGCTGATTTTGAAAAATTAGCATTAGGTTATTTAGAGAAAATATTCAGCAGCAAAAATGTAGCGGTGGTTTGCGGTGGCACCGGCTTGTATATAAAAGCGCTATGCGAGGGGCTGGATGATATGCCGGAGATTGATGAAGAAATAGCAAAGCAAGTAAATGATCGTTATAAAGAAAAAGGAATAGTATGGCTGCAGGAAGCGCTTGAAAAAGGAGACCCTTTATTTTATGAGCAGGGAGAAAATAAAAACCCGGCGAGGATGATAAGAGCGTTAATATTTGTGCGCTCCACGGGCGAAAGCATTGTGAACTATCAAACAGGGAAGAAAAAGCAAAGACCTTTTCGAATAATAAAGATAGGATTGGAGCTGCCTCGCGATATTTTGTATGAACGCATCAATAAGCGGGTAGATGCGATGATGCAACAAGGATTAAGGGAAGAAGTGGCAGCACTGTATGTGCAAAAAAATCTCAAAAACCTTGACACAGTTGGCTATAAAGAACTGTTTCAATACTTTGATGGTATTGACAGCCTGGAAGATGCAGTAGTGAAAATAAAACAGCACACCCGCAACTATGCCAAGCGGCAAATGACCTGGTTTAAAAAAGATAAAGAGATGCATTGGCTAAGGGCTGATGATGTAGATGTGGTGGAGAAGATACTGGCAATAAAATAAAAAAGCCTCCGCATGCGGAGGCTTTTTTATGAAATATATTTACTACTAAGATTTCTTTGTTTCTTTAGTTTCTTTGCTGTCTTTTTTGCATTCTTTAGTGCAATG
>Ga0207124_1101_pt1 | contig 11969 bp, 13 predicted proteins | sample Alteio_BWMinHeat_37_FD_153506 | JGI IMG/M metagenome (GOLD analysis project Ga0207124, IMG submission 153506) | Enriched cells from forest soil in Barre Woods Harvard Forest LTER site, Petersham, Massachusetts, United States -... | ecosystem: Environmental > Terrestrial > Soil > Temperate forest >... | reverse complement strand
AGCGCGTCCAGGCAATCGACCGCCGCTAGTATGCGCGCCCCGATCGGTATCGCCTCACCCACCAACCCGTTCGGATAGCCGCTGCCATCCCACTTCTCGTGATGCGCGCGCACGATGGGCACAACCGGATAGGGAAAATCCACCTGCTCGAGAATCTCCGCACCCACTATGGGATGGATTTTCATCTTCTCGAATTCTTCCGGCGTCAGCTTTCCCGGCTTGGAAATAATATGTTCCGGCACCGCCAGTTTGCCAATATCATGCAGCACCGACGCAGCCCGCAAAGCCTCGGTTTCGTCTTCCGTCAATCCCAGGTCCCGCGCCAGTTCCATCGCATAAATGCGAACCCGTTCATATCGACCAGCGGGCCTCCGCTGTTGCCGGGGTTGATGGGTGCGTCGGTTTGGATGTAGGTGAGGGGCTTGTCGGGATCGGGCTGGCGGGCGACGGCGCTCACCACTCCCATGGTGACGGAGTTTTGCAGGCCTTCGGGACTGCCGATGGCGAAGACGAGTTGTCCGACACGTGGACGCGGCAGCGTGAGCAGCGGCAGCGTGGGCAAGTCTTTCTCGTCGATCTTGAGCAGGGCGAGATCGGTTTCCTTGTGCGCACCGACCAGTCGTGCCTCGAGGATGTGGCGTTTTCCCACCGGGACGGCGCGGGCGGTATCGATGGGCAGTGGCAAGGCGACGCGAATGCGTTGTGCGCCCTCGACGACGTGGGCATTGGTCATGATGTATCCGGAGGGATCGACGATCACGCCTGAGCCGACGGCGTGCTGGCGCACGATGAGAGCGGTCTGCTGCCGGTTCTCTTCGTGCTGCGTTCCGTAGCCGGTGACCAGAATCTGAACTACCGCCGGTGACACTTTTGCCGCGAGACCTTCGAGAGCATTGTTGAGTTGCACGAGGGAGGCGGCTGCGGAGGCGGATTCGTCCGGCTTGGGCTGCGGCTTTTCCGCAGCGGACTTTCCAGGCTCAAGTTTTGTGGGGGAAGTTGGGTTGGCGGGCTTCTGAGCCGGGGGCTGCTGTGATGTTAGGCATGTAGTCGCAGCCAGAATGAGGACAGCAACTTGGCAAAAGAAAGAGTGCGGGCGGTGAGTGAGTTGCGCTCGGGAGCGAGATGGTCCGGGCATGAGTTGGCTCTCCTATGAGAGAAAAGAATACTCATCTGACGGTATCATGCGGGGTTCGGTTGCAAGGTAAATGTGGATTCAGGAGAGATGAGGGTCTTGTGCGAAGGAAGGCAGGTCCTTTAGTGGACTTTCCTCCAAGGTGGAATAAGACCAAGAGTAACTTTTTTTGATACACATAAATATGAAATACTTACACATCGGAGATTTGGGATGCGAACAAATATTGACATTGATGACCGATTAATGCGGGAGGCGATGAGGAGCAGTGGGGCTCGTACGAAAAGAGCGGCTGTGGAGGCGGGGCTGCGTTTGCTGGCGGAGACGCACGCGCAGGGGGCAATCCGGAGGCTGCGGGGCAAGGTTGAGTGGGTAGGCGACCTTGAGCAATCGCGCGCCGCGCGGGCTCGGGAGTAGGGCGTGTGGTTATCGTCGATACGACGGTGTGGATCGACTATTTGCGGGGTACGGAGAATGCGGAGACACGCTGGCTGGATCGGGAATTGCAGCGGCAGCGGCTCGGAGTGACTGATCTTGTTCTTTGCGAAGTCTTACAGGGGATTCGGGATCAAGGCACATTGGCTCGGGTGAAAGCGGACTTGTTGAAGTTTCAGGTTTTTGATTCTGGCGGCGTAGAACTGGCCGTTGCCGCGGCTCAAAATTATCGAGAGTTGCGGCGGCGTGGTTATACCGTGCATAAAACTATCGATTGTCTTATCGCAACTCTTTGTTTAGAGGCGCGGCACGAATTGTTGCATAGGGACCGCGATTTTGATTGCTTTGAGAAGGTGCTGGGATTGCGGGTGTTGCATGCGGCGTGACCCTCGCCAGGAAAAGCACGTTCCTCGCCGGGCTTTCAGCCTTATTCGGAATGATTATCTATCGATAAATCCCTGTTCATGCATCGCTGACGGAAACTCGCTTCTCAGAACCAGTCGGGGAAGACCAGGTCTATCAGGCCGGGGGTCCAGTAGGAATAGAACCTGTCGTCGCAGATTTTATATTTGCCGTATTTCTTGCGGGCGTAGTCGCCCCAGTGGGGCTGGGTGCCGTCGAGGTCGCTGAATCCGTATTCGCGGGCGAGGGCCCACGAACTGAAGACGCGTCCGGTTTTCTCTTTTACTTTGGGATCGCAGGCGAGGGCGACCACGGCGCGGCCGATGTAGCGCGGTGATTCAGAGATCATGAAATCGCTGGGCGCGTCGTTCTGGTCGTAACTGTTCTGATCTTTGTTTATGTTCTGCTTTCCGGCGTCTTTCCAGTTAGCTTCGGTGACTTTGAAATGATCGAGGACGGCTTCGGAGCGCAGGAAGCCGGGGGTCAGTGCGACAGAGACGACGTTGCGTTTGCGGAGTTCGCGGGACATGGCGAAGGCAAGGCGGATAACGGAGATTTTGACGAGGTCGTAAAAGAGGTTGCCGCGGTAGTAGAAGGCGTCGCCATCGGTGATTTCGAAAATGATAGCCGGGGCGCGGTTGGGCTTGCTTCGGCCGAGCATGAGCGGAGCGGCGTAGTGCGCGGTGATGATGTGGGAGTGGATGGCTTGCTTGAGCAGCTGCAGGCCGTTCTCGAGGTTGACGGTCCAGAAGGTCTTGCTCCATTCGGTGAGCGGGTCACCGCCCCAGATATCGTTGACGAGGATGTCGAGGCCTTTGTGCTGTCGTTTGATCAGAGCTGCCAGTTTTTGTACTTCGGCGGGGATGGTGTGATCGATGCGAACGGGAATGCCGCGACCTCCGGCGGCGGTGACCAAGTCGGCGGTCTCTTCGATCGTTTCCGGACGGGCGGGATTCTTCATAGGATTTTTTCTTGAGCTGCGACCGGTGCAGTAGACAGTGGCGCCGGCTTCGCCGAGGGCGATGGCGATGCCGCGTCCAGCGCCGCGAGTGGCTCCGGCGACGAGAGCGATCTTGCCATGCAGGGACTTTTTCGGGAATGGATTGATGACTTTCTTGGATACTTTCGCCATGGAAATCGTCCTGGCGGCAGATAATATCAAAATCGGTGACGCGAGGGACAGGGAGTTGCAGGGCTCACAATCCCGCTATAACTCCAAACACATGGAGAGATGGAGAGATTGTCGAAATCCCCTCGCAAAGAGCGCGACGTTCGGATTGGGCACCCGCGGGATTTAGAGTATGTTGTACCGAACTGATTCTTCTGCAGGCGCATTTAGGACACGCTCAGTGAGGAAAAGAGTGATTGGAAATTCGGATTCTTCTGGGCGAAGCATTAGGAAGCGTTTAGTGGGTTTGGGTTGACGAAAGTGGCGCGAAGCAGATCCCTCCCTTCGCTCGCTGTCGCTCCGCTTCCGGCCGGGATGACAGGTACTGTTGTTAGGCAACATGCCGGATGCAGTTGAGGGGGAATCTAAGTTCTACCCATAACTAACTCGTTATCAGGCTTTTATAGAGAGGGCATCCGTGATATAACGCCCCTGAGCAATAAAGTGGTCAATTTGCCTGCCAGGAGCGTATTTTGATGGTATTGGCCTCGTTCGCAAAGAGAGATGGACCAAGCGACGAAAGAGGAGGGACTGTGTCCGAAGAAGCACGGACCGGAAAAAGGTTTCCGCTGGAGTTGCCGATCAAATTACATAGCGATGCGGCCAGTGGCGACGCGAAGGGGACGACCGGAAATTTGAGCGCGGCGGGAGTTTATATTCGAGCCGATGCGTCGCTGGAGATTGGATCGCCGGTGGAATTCGAAATCACGCTGCCACCGGAAGTTACCGGTGGGCAGGAAAACGTGGTCATTGCTTGCAAGGGCCGCGTGGTGCGCACCGATCCCACAGGCGCCAGTCCCGACGGTAAAGGCGTGGCGTGCGTGATCGACTCTTATGAGTTCGTAAGGAACTCGTAGGAATTGGTCATTGGGCGATTCGCGAGCAGGGCCGATTGAATCGCAGGAAAATCTCAATCGGTAGGCTCAATTCGCGGCGACGATTTCACGTCGAGGCAGACTTTAGAGAAATTTTTGGAGCGCCAAAAAAATGCTCAAACTGATTCTGGCCGATAACCAGGCGATCTTCCGGGCTGGCATTGCAAAAGTGCTGGCGGTGGAGGACGAGATGCGCATCGTAGCGCAGGCTCAAACACCGGAGCAGATGTTTATGGCTCTGGATAAATTCCGCGCCGCAGTGCTGGTGGTGGCGGCCGGCTTTCACAACGATTTTGCCGCCATTGTGCAGGGTGCGAACAAGGCGAAGACGCGCGTTGTTGTCCTGGCTGACACTGGAGAAAGCGCGCAGCGGCACATGGCGAACGGGGCGCATGGCGTGGTCTATCGCAACGTGACCAGCGCCGCCCTGGTGGACTGCGTGCGCAAAGTTGCGCGGGGCGAGACCTGGGTGCAGGATGTCGCCGTGCCGAGCGAACTCACCGAAAACGATATGGTGGGATTGCGCGTGCGCGATCGCTTGACGGCGAAAGAGCTGCGCATCGTGGCGCTGATTGTGCAGGGCTACAAGAACAAAGAAATTGCCACACAACTGGGAACCACCGAGCAGGTCATCAAGAATTATCTGCGGAATGTTTATGACAAGATCGGAGTGTCGGATCGGCTGGAGCTGGCGCTATTCACCATCCATCACAGGATATTGAACGAAGCGGCGGCAGCGACTACGCAAGGGCCGGCACCGCAGACTCCGGCGGGAGTGATGCCGTAGATTTGTACCATGAAATCTGTAGTGTTAAACAAAAGGCTGCCTGCGGGCGGCCTTTTGTCTATATCCTTCGCTGCGCCCGAGATAACAAACGATGAGCTGATGACAGCGATGAACTCGTGATGCTTCCTAAATCTTCTCCGCCACCGACTTCGCTTGCGTAAAGAGATACAAATAATCCGGGCCGCCGGATTTGGAATCCGTGCCGGACATGTTGAATCCACCGAAGGGGTGCGCTCCGACCATGGCTCCGGTGCATTTTCGGTTGATATAGAGATTGCCCACATGGAACTCGCGGGTGGCGCGATCGATCTTGTCGCGTGATTTTGTGTAGATGGCGCCAGTGAGGCCGAACTCGGTGTCGTTGGCGATTTCTAAGGCATGATCGAAACCGCGCGCCTTGATCACCGCAAGAACGGGACCGAAGATTTCTTCCTGCTCGAGTTTTGATTTAGCGGGGATGTCGGCAATCACGGTAGGTCGGATGTAGTAGCCCTCTCCGGCTTCGGTGGCGCGTTCGCCGCCGGTGACAACGCGTCCATCTTTCTTGCCTTGCTCGATGTATTCGAGGATTGTCTTCATGGAGCCTTCGTTGATGACCGCGCCCATGCCGCTGTTTTCCGCGGGATCGCCGACGGTGATTTTTTCTACGCGGGCTTTGAGCTGATCGAGAAACTTGTCGTAAATGCGTTCGTCGACGATGGCGCGGGAGCAAGCTGAGCATTTCTGACCCTGGAAGCCGAATGCAGCTTGCGCGACGCCTTCGACGGCGGAGTCGATGTCGGCGTCGGCGTCGACGATGATGGCATCCTTGCCGCCCATTTCAAGGATGGTGCGTTTGATCCAAAGCTGGCCGGGAGCTTGGGTGGCGGCAACTTTGTTAATGTGCAGGCCGACTTCGCGGGAGCCGGTGAAAGCGATGTAACGCGTTTTAGGATGGGCGACAATAGCATCGCCGAAGCTTGCGCCCGAGCCGGGGCAGAAGTTCACGACGCCCTCCGGCAGGCCAGCTTCTTCAAGCAGCTCGACGAATTTGGCGGCGATGGTGGGGGAGTCGCTCGAAGGCTTGAGGATGACGGTGTTGCCACTGACGATGGAAGCGAGGGTCATCCCGGCCATGATGGCGCAGGGGAAATTCCACGGCGGAATCACTGCGCCCACGCCGAGCGGGATGTAGGAAAGGGAGTCGTGCTCGCCGGGGAGTTGAACGGGCGGTTCGGTCTTCGCGAACCGCAGAGCTTCGCGCGCGTAGAAGTCGCAGAAGTCGATGGTCTCCGAGATATCGGCATCGGCTTCGCCCCAGTTCTTGCTGACTTCGAATACGAGCCAGGCCATGTAATCCATTTTGCGCTGGCGCATGATGTCGGCAACGCGGAACAGCAGGTTGGCACGCTCTTCGACGGGAGTGCGGCTCCAGGTCGCGAAGGCCTTCAGAGCGGCTTGCATGGCTGGCTCGACGTGTTCTTTGCCGGCTTTCTGATGAATACCGACGATCTGCGACGGCTTTGACGGGTTCAGCGACCTGATTTTGTCGGTGGTCTTGATGCGCTGGCCGCCGATGATGAGGTCATACTCGCGTCCGAGCTGGCCGCGGACGCGCTCGATGGCAGCGCGCATCTTGCGGGCGTTGTCTTCTTTCGTGAAATCGAAAAACGGTTCGTTGATGAACGGGCCTTGATGCGCGGACGCGCGCGGGCGGAGGGGGAGTTCGGCGATTGCCATGGGGGAATCCTTTCCAGGACGGGATGTTAGCGCAAAAATACGCGACCTTTAATCTTACACCCAGTGTCGGGGCAGTCTGTGGAGCGGCTAATAACTTCAAGGCGCGCAAGCTCAATCTGCAAGGAGCAGACCGCGGTCGGTCAGCGCGTCCATGTAGCGCGAGCTGTGGAGGTCCCGCACCTTAAGCTCCAGTTCGTTGACCCGCCGGCTTCGCCGCCCGATGTCGCCCGTTCCATCGACCGCTCGACCGATTTCGTCATCGATGTCCGCTTCGCAGAAGTTGTGTGCGCGGCGATCCAGCCTCATCTTAACTATTAGAAGATCGCGGCGAGACACCTCCTCGTCGCGATCCCTTCCGACTGCGAAAAGGGCATTCTGGAAATCGACAATGTTCATAATTCGTTATGGTGAGGGACAATTTGGACGATGTCAATAGCGCACGGTAGAATCCAGGCGGCGAAGAATAGAACCGCGCCCGACCTTAGATATTCCATTCTGGGGTATTTGCCATGAACCAACCACAACGGATCGTTGCCGTCCTGTACTGTGTGCTGATCGTTTACTCCTGCGTCTGGGTTCCTTGGCACGCCACCGCGGTCCTGGTCGAAGAAGACGAGGCAGCCAAGTCAAGGAAAACAACAGTTCTGGATGTCAGGCTCGGCAGTGCGTGGGTTTGGTCTCAAACTGGGCCTCCAATCCAATATGAGGGTGAGAACCTTAAAGCCGACGATCCTCACTTCCTCGACGTAATCAAGCGGGATGGGGTCCGAATGCGGCAGCAAGCGTCAGAGACACCCGACATGGTTATCATCGCGTTGCGCCTTGTGGCTGCGACAGCCATCGGTGTTGCGGCCTTCCTGGCCGCCGCGAAATTGAGATTGCCACAATAACGCAAAGACACCTGACTAGGAAGGCGGGAGGCAGATTCATGGACATCAAACGAGTGGGAGTGATCGGCGCGGGCACAATGGGCAACGGCATCGCGCACGTCCTTGCCCGCAGCGGTTATTCCGTTGTTCTGTGCGATGTGGAGCAGCGCTTTCTAGAGCGCGGACTGGCTACCATCACGAAGAATTTAGAACGCGAGGTTGCGAAGAACAAGATCTCCGCTGAAGACAAAGCGTCCGCGTTGAAGAAGATCGAGGCGGTGACTGACCGCGCCAAGCTGGCCGACTGCGACTTTGTCGTCGAGGCAGCTACCGAGAAGTTTGAGATCAAGACGGAGATTTTTCGCGATCTTGACCGACTGGCTCGGCCTGACGTGATTCTCGCTTCAAACACTTCCTCGATTTCCATCACCAAGCTTGCCGCGCTTACCAAGCGTCCCGAGAAAGTGATTGGGATGCACTTCTTTAATCCGGTGCCGGTGATGAAGCTGGTGGAAGTCATACGCGGGCTGGCTACTTCGCAGGAAAGCTTTGAAGTGGTCCGCGACTTGGCGGTGAAGCTTGAGAAGACTCCGGTGGAAGTGAATGATGCGCCGGGGTTCGTTTCCAATCGGGTGCTGATGCCGCTGCTGAATGAAGCCATGTATGCGGTGATGGAGGGTGTGGCGACGCCTGAGGCGGTCGACGAGGTGTTCAAGTTGGGAATGGCGCATCCCATGGGGCCGTTGACGCTGGCTGATTTTATTGGGCTCGATGTTTGTCTGGACATCATGCGAGTGATGCTGGATGGGTTGGGAGATCCCAAGTACCGGCCGTGTCCGCTACTGATCAAGATGGTGGATGCGGGATGGCTGGGGAGGAAGAGCGGGCGAGGGTTCTATAAGTATTGAGTACTGAGTATTGCGTAGCGAATGGAACCGCGCAGCAATCATGACAAATGATCCTGTTTCTCCGCGGGCGCGGAGCGATGTGCTTTACTACGTGCTTGCCGCTCTTGCGGGCATGGGTACGGGGTGGGTAGACGTTGTAGTGAATGATTTGCTTTTTACCGCGCTACTCGTACTGATGGCGTGCATGCTGCTGGGGCTGTTGCGGCCGCGGTGGCCGTGGCGGTGGGTGGTGGCGGTCGTGGTTTTCATCCCACTGGCTGAATTAGTAGCTTATGCTATCGTGACCGTGAAACCAACACGGGGCCAGGTGTATGGATCGTTTCTGACGGCACTCCCGGGTACCGCCGGCGCTTATGGCGGCGCGGTCATGCGGCGGGTGTTGGATAAGTTGCGGCAGGGGAAATGAAGTCGGCTTTCGGCTTCCGGCAGTCGTGACTGAGACCGCTGTCAGATCGATTCAAAACCGGAAGCTGGGAGCGGATACCGATTTAAGACCGGAAGCCCCTCTCCAAAGTATCGGATAACGAAGAAGTCACTCCCTGATCCACAGGGTGGTCGCGTATGCTGCGAGCATGGGAGTGACTGTCTCGATGCTGGCCAGCGGAAGCCGGGGGAATTGTGCGTTCGTGGCCAGCACGCGCACACGCATTCTGGTGGATGCGGGGATCTCCTGCCGCGAGACTTTCAAGCGCATGAAGGCGCTGGGCGAGGATCCGCATGCGCTTTCGGCGATTCTGATTACGCATGAGCACGCCGATCATGTTTATGGCCTGGCGATGCTAGCCAAGAAACTTCGCGTCCCGGTGTTTATGACGGCGGTAACCCATGCGGCGTGGGGGCGCGCGCTGCGCAACGAGAACGGGGAACGTCCGCAACTGGAAAAGCTGGAGAAGTTTGAGTCGGGACATCGCTTTCAGGTAGGCGATATTGAGGTGAAGCCGTTCACCATTCCGCACGACGCTGCCGATCCAGTGGGCTTTACATTTCGCGTGGAAGGCGCCAAGGTGAGCGTGGCCACCGATCTTGGTTACTTGCCGGTCAATGTGCGCGACCACCTGCGCGGCTCCGATGTTCTGATTATGGAGTCGAATCACGATGTCGAGATGCTGCGCGGCGGGCCTTATCCCTGGAGCGTAAAACAGCGGGTAGCCAGCAATGTGGGACATCTCTCGAACGAGAAACTCGCAGATTTCTTCACTGGCGACTATGATAATAGTGCAGCGTTTGTCGTGCTGGCGCATCTCTCTGAGCAGAACAATCATCCGGAAATAGCGCGCAGAGAGGCGGAGCGGGCTTTGGCGTTGCGCGGGGGACTATTTCACAACCGCGTGATGGTGGCGGTGCAGTCGGAAGTTCTGCCGCCCATCCAGTTGTAGCGGGCTTGGGTATTAAGTGGTGAGTCATGGGTCTCCGGAAAACTCCCAAGACTTATAACCTGGCACTCAAGACGCGGCTTCTGTCGTCACTTTATGAGTCAGCAGTGCATTGATCCAATCGTGGGGAAGATACTGGCGGGCTGGCGCTACGATATTTCCGGCCTGGCGCTGGAGATGCGCGGCGACTATGAAAGCCATTTCGCAGGCTGCGAACACTGCCGCAGCCGTCAGCGCATGCACCGGTTTATTGACGTAGGCCTGATCGCGCTGGCTTCAGTTTCAGGCGGAGTGTTTCTGCTGGCCTTTGGAGTGATCCGGCACTTCGGTCCGCGGCACGCTTTTTGGCTGGAGATTGCGGCATTGGCGGGCTTTGCCTTATCCGCGCTGATCTGGCTGGTGGTGGCGGTCGCGACTCCGGCTCCAGTCACGGTGCTCGATGCGGCCATTGAAGGTGCGAGGCGGGTGCATGACCGCTTGCCTCCCGAGATCCGCGAGCGCCTGCCGGAAGAAATCAGGGTGAAGATTACGGGGACGTAGTTGTGAGCCGAGCTCAACTTGTAACTGCTCAGATCGTAACCCTCCTGCTGCTGGTAGCGGTCATCACCAGTAGTGCCGGAGCGCTGTGCGTTTTGTTATCGCCGAACCCTGCTTTTGCTGCGACGTCCCATGCTGGATGTCACTCCGCGCAATTTCCATCAAAGTCGCATCCCGCAGATTCTCGCTGCTGCGTAAACCGTCATCCTTCTGCGCTTTCGACCAGCATTTTCTTGCCGCGCCCACCGCTGCAGGCGCTTGGATCACACGTCCTGGCGTTTCACGGCGTTTTAGATATATGCGCCAGCGTTCAATCTCCGCTAATGTTTGCGCCTTCCGGCGGGCCACCCGCCACTACCACTCTCAGAATCTAGCTCAGACTCCAAGCTGAATTTCTTCGCCGGAATGCGGTTGTTTTAGCGCAGCCCGGCGGCCGCAGTTTCTTTTGTGATGGGAATTTCGTGGAGGATACGTAGTGCGAGCTATTTTGTATTCGATCGCGCAATATTCAGTCTTGCTATGTTTTGCCGCACTGGGGCCGCTCTCGTGGCGCGCATGGGCGCAAGGCCAGAATAACGACACTTCCATGAGCGGAATGCACATGGACATGGAAGAACACGAAGCTATGCAGCTTCCCTCACCGCACTCGGGATCGGGAACGGCTTGGGAGCCTGCGTCAGTGCCATCGCATGATTGGATGTGGATGCGCGGGGGGTGGGAACTGATGGCGCACGGCACCATCTTCACCGACTACAACCAGCAAGGCGGGCCGCGCGGCGGCGGGGCGAAGGCTGAGTCGGTCAATGTAGGAATGCTGATGGAGCAGCATAAGCTTGGCCGTGGAACGATCTTGTTGCGACAGATGTTTTCGGCGGAATCGCTGACTTCGCCACATCCTGGTTTTCCGGAGTTGTTTCAGACAGGCGAGACGTATCACGGAATGGCGCTGGTTGATCATCAGCATCCGCATAATGTGTTCGCGGAACTCGCGGCGCTGTACATGCTGCCGCTTTCGAAGAAAGTCTCCTGGGAACTCTATGGCGGGCCGTCGGCGGAGCCGGCGCTTGGTCCGGTCACCTATATTCACCGCACTTCCGCTGCTGAGTTGCCACTGGCGCCGCTCAGCCATCACTTGCAGGACTCAACGCACACCAGCTTTGGAGTGGTCACGACGGGATTTGTGATCGCCCGCGTCAAGCTGGAAGGATCGGCTTTTAACGGGCACGAACCGAACGAAGAGCGCTGGAGCATCCAGCCGGCGGCGCTGGATTCATGGTCGGGAAGGGTGAGCGTTTCGCCGGGGCGTGACTGGACGGCGCAATACAGTATTGGGCACCTCGACCATCCGGAGGCGCTGGAGCCCTGGAATCAGTTGCGGCAGACGGCCTCGGTGGAATATGACCGTCCTATTACGGGAGGAAATTGGGCAACGTCGCTGGTATGGGGACGCGTGCACAAGATCGCGACCGGAACGAATCTTAATGGCTACCTGCTCGAATCATCGTTGAACTTTTTGCGGCGCGATTATGCATTTACGCGGCTGGAGTTGGTGGATAAGGATGAATTATTTCCGCGGTTGGCGGTGCAGCCGAGTTTCCGCATCGGCGCCTATACTTTCGGAGGGGTACGCGACCTGGTGCAGAATCACACGTGGCAGCTGGGGCTGGGCGCGGATGTGACGGTTTACTCAAAGCCCGCCGTTCTCGATGCGAGCTACGGGAACTTTCCCGTGTCATTCCAGATATTTCTGCGGATGCGTCCAGG
>Ga0207124_1100_pt1 | contig 12017 bp, 11 predicted proteins | sample Alteio_BWMinHeat_37_FD_153506 | JGI IMG/M metagenome (GOLD analysis project Ga0207124, IMG submission 153506) | Enriched cells from forest soil in Barre Woods Harvard Forest LTER site, Petersham, Massachusetts, United States -... | ecosystem: Environmental > Terrestrial > Soil > Temperate forest >... | reverse complement strand
AGATTCACTTGCAATTCAGTACAATAGAATAAAAGTGATAAACAATACCACCGCTTATATATGCGGCTATGGCGCAATGCAAAAAACAACCGATGCAGGCCAAACATGGCAATACCTCACCGTTGGTGGCAATGATAATTTTGTTAACATGGACATTCACTCCGAAAACGACATATGGCTCTGCGGCAATGGTGGCGGTGTCTTTCATACTACAGATGGTGGTAATTCATGGGCCACATTAAGAAACGGGAATGATATTGGCAAACCTCGTTATCAACTCCTTGATATCGTTTTTAAAACTGACAATATCAACGGCTGGGCAGTTGGCGAAAACGGGCTCCTCATACATACTGATGATGGCGGTCATCATTGGGAAGAATATCAGCATTTCACGGATAATGCATTACGTAGTATCTTTATATGCACCAATGGCGACCTCATCGTTTCCGGCGATAATGGTGCTTTGTATAGGCTACAACCCAATTAATAAAAAATTTTATGAGTACGATCACAGTTAAGGAAATAATGACACAACTGGAATCTTTTGGTGATGCAAACGTCAAAAAAATACTTTTAAAACATGGTGTCAAAGAACCCCTTTTCGGCGTCAAGGTCGAGCATCTCAAAACCATCCAGAAGAAAATAAAAAAAGATTACCAGCTCGCCAACGAACTGTATCACACCAACAATGCAGATGCCATGTACCTTGCAGGCCTCATAGCTGACGATGAAAAAATGACAAAAGACGACCTGCAAAAATGGGTCAAAGCAGCAACATCTAACAATATCAGCGAATACACAGTTCCCTGGGTCGCTGCAGGCAGCCCCTATGGTTTTGAATTAGCTATGGAATGGATCAATGCCAAAGAAGAACACATTGCCGCAGCGGGCTGGACCACACTAAGCGGCCTCGTTGCCCTCAAACCGGATACCGACTTAGATATACCCACGATCAAAAGCCTGCTATCCCGCATAGAAAAGAATATAGACACAGCTAAAGACAGGGAACGCTCCGCAATGAACAGTTTTATTATAGCTGCAGGCACCTATATCACATCGCTAACAAAAGATGCCATTGCCACAGCAAAGAAGATCAGTACTGCCGCAAAACTACCCGATGCAATCACCTATATCAATAAAGCGGTTGACAAAGGAACTATAGGCAAAAAGAAAAAAACTATCAAATGTTGATTGCCACCCCCAATTCCTAATTCCCAATCCCTAATTCCTTAAAAAAACAACTAATTTCGCACTTCATTTAATACATACATGCAAGAACTCAACGAACAGGAAATTATAAGGCGCGACAAGCTCAAAGAACTACTGGCTTTAGGCATAGACCCCTACCCCGCACCCCTATTTGAAATAACACATACAGCCAAACAAATAAAAGAAGAATATACCCCGGAGAAGCAGGAACAATTCAAACATATTTCTATTGCCGGCCGCATCATGAGCGTACGCGATATGGGCAAGGCCAACTTTGCCGTGATACAGGATAGCACAACCCGCATACAGATATACATCAAACGTGATGAGATCTGCCCCGGAGAGGATAAAACATTATATGATACCGTCTGGAAAAAGCTTCTGGACATTGGTGATATCATAGGCATCAAGGGCTATGCGTTTATTACCAAAACAGGAGAGACCTCTATACATGTAGAGCAGTTCTCCATACTCACCAAAAGCCTCCATCCCCTACCCGTTGTTAAAGAAAAAGACGGAGAAGTATTCGATGCTGTTTCCGATCTGGAATTCAAATACCGCCAGCGCTATGCCGATCTGATAGTAAACCCATCCGTACGCGATACCTTCATCCGCATTACAAAGATGAAGAACGCAATCCGTTCGTTTTTAAATGATCGTGGTGCCCTCGAAGTGGATACACCTGTTTTACAATCAATACCAGGCGGAGCCATTGCACGCCCCTTCGTCACGCACCACAATGCACTTGATATACCGCTTTACCTTCGCATAGCAAACGAACTATACCTCAAGCGCCTCATCGTAGGTGGCTTCGAATGGGTATACGAATTCAGCCGCAACTTCCGCAACGAAGGCATGGACCGCACACACAACCCCGAGTTCACCATACTCGAATTTTACGTAGCCTACAAAGACTACCTCTGGATGATGGACATCACAGAGCGCATGCTCGAGCAAACAGCTATTGCGACCAACGGTACTACCAAAACAACTATTGACGGCATAGAAGTAGACTTCAAAGCGCCCTACAAACGCATTAGTATCTATGATGCAATCAAAGAACATACCGGCATCGACATCAGCCAGATGGATGAAGCCGGCCTTCGTGATGCCTGCAAACAACTGCATATACAAACAGACGCTTCCATGGGCAAAGGCAAACTCATAGATGAGATATTTGGTGGCAAATGCGAAGCACATTATATTCAACCTACTTTCATTATCGATTATCCTATCGAGATGAGCCCACTTACCAAAAAACATCGTGATAAACCAGGACTTGTTGAACGCTTCGAACTCATCATCAATGGTAAAGAAATTGCCAACGCATACAGTGAGCTCAACGACCCGATCGATCAGCGCGAACGCTTTGAAGATCAGGTAAAGCTTATGGAGCGCGGCGATGAAGAAGCCATGTATATAGACTATGATTTCCTCCGTGCATTAGAATATGGTATGCCGCCCACAGCTGGCATAGGCATCGGTATCGAACGCCTTGCCATGTTATTAACCGGGCAAGTGTCTATACAAGATGTTTTACTATTCCCGCAACTGAAGCCCGAAAAGAAAGTAGAATAAATGAGAAAGCTAATACTATCTATATCCCTTTCTGCCATAAGCTACCTATCCGTAGCCCAATCTTATAATGAATCTATTCTCGACTATAGAAAACATTATAAAGCAGACTTTCTTACTGATAGCAGGAGCCCCTTAAAGCAGGCCGACCTCCAATACCTGCGCTTCTACGAGCCCGATATCAGCTATTGTATCAAAGCTACATTCGTTGCCACTCCCGAATCAGAAGCCTTCTCTATGGCTACTCATAGTGGCAAAGACAAAACATACAGGCAATACGGCATTCTTACATTCAAGATACACGATACCCTACTCAATCTGCATGTTTACCAGCGTGTCACTGACAACAAGCTCTTCGCACTCAATGCAGCGGCCTCTCAGCAAATGAATCCTCAGGATGAGGAACTCTTCATACCCTTCACCGACCAAACCAATTATGACGAAACATTTGGTGGCGGCAGGTATTTAGATTTAAGGACAAGCGACATCAAAGACAACCAGGTCATACTCGACTTCAACAAATGCTACAATCCATATTGTGCATTTGCAGAAGGTTATTCCTGTCCTATTCCGCCTCGGGAGAATGCTTTAGATATGGAGATAAAAGCAGGAGAAAAACTATTCGCAAAAAAAATGCAGGAATAAAAAATGGTCTTGGCTCAGCCAAGACCATTCTATATTATCTTACAATTAATTATTTCAAACCAAGCTTTGCTTTTACCAATGGCAGTATATTATCGCCATCTTTAGCATACAGCAATCCCTGTGTAGCATCAAAGATATAGTCGTAGCCCTTTTCCTTAGCTACTTCTTTTATAGCCTTATCCGCCTTATCCAATATCGGTGTATACAGTTCTTGTTTCTTCTGCGACACCTTGTCCTGTGCGCTCTGTTGCACAGCTTCTATACGTGCCTGCAGGTCTTGTATTTCCTTTGCCTTTACTTCCTTCATAGCATCGGTCATTGTTTTTTCTCCTGCCTGGTAGGCCTGTATCTTAGTCTGGTATTCCTTTTGCATCGTTTCCAGTTCATCCTGGAAGGTCTTTGCGTATTTCTGCAATGCAGTATCAGCCTTTGCTCTTTCCGGCATAGACATGATCAGTTCTGACGAACTCAGGTATCCTAATTTAGGCGACTGCGCCAAGGCAGCACTTCCTATCATTAAACCACAGGCTAATAATGTGATCAGTTTTTTCATTAGATGTATTCTTATTTGTTTTTAAAAACGATTTGCAAAGTAAACTTCATTATTTATTTATTCCAAGTAATTTCAAAACATCATCACTTTTATCCAGCTTAGGGTCAGCATAAAACATCGTCACACCACCCGCTTTGTCAAGCACCAGGTCATATGATTTTGCTGTTGCCATTTTCTGCACCGCGTTATATACCTTGTCCTGTATAGGCTTTATCATTTCCTGGCGCTTTTTAAACAATTCGCCCTCATAACCAAAACGCTGTTTTTGCAGGTCTTTGGCAGCTTTTTCCTTTTGCACTATTTCATCCTCACGGGTTTTTCGCATATCATCGCTTAGCATGGCTCGTTCAGCCTGGTAGGCCTTATACATTTTATCCACCTCATCCATTTGCTTATCTATATCGCCTTGCCACGCCTTCGACATCGCATCCAGTTTGGCCTGCGCGTCTTTATAATCCTGCATCTTTTCCAATATATACTTAGAATCAATGATGCAATAATGCTGTGCATTTGCAGCAACAGTAAGTGTTAATAATAATGCAAGACTTAAAATGATCCTTTTCATAGGTCCCGTTTTTATTTTTTATAATTACTCAGGCTCAAACCCAAGCATAAATGTAAATTTAGCCAATCCTTTCAAACCTGTAACACCTGCCGCCTGGTTATATTTATCAAAGCCCACACCATAGTCAAGGCCCAGCATACCAAACATTGGCAGGAATACCCTTACACCTACACCCACATCCCGGTTGAGCTGGAAAGGATTATACTGTTGAAAATTAGCCCATCCGTTAGCCGCATCCACAAAGGCAAGGCCATATATTGTTGCCGTTGGGTTCAGCGAGAATGGATACCTCAGTTCTGCCGTATATTTATTAAATATCGTCGCGTCCTGCACATAAATATCATACCCGCGCTGGGAAATAACATCCTTACCTATAATGAATGAATAACCCGACAAACCATCACCACCCAACTGGAAACGCTCAAACGGTGAATAGCCGATAGCCGGATTATAATAACCCAGGAATCCGTACTTCGTTACAAGACGCAATACAAGATTACCTGTTATGCGCTTATACCAGTCTGCTGTAAATCGGTATTTATGATATTCTATCCACTTAAATTTTTCGGAAGCAGGTTCTGTGCTATAATCTTTACCGCTAAACAAGCTGAATGGCGGGGTGAACTGGATACTTAAACTAATATTAGAACCACTCCTCGGGTACAAAGGGGCATCCAGCGAGCTGCGCGATATCGTTACCTTACCATATAAGTTATTACTTGTTCCATCTGTAAAATCAGGTACCAGTGAATAGCTCTTTAGCAGGTAATTATTATAATAGATACCATAGCTGATGATGAAATAATCATCAGGCCATTTCAGGCGGCGGCTCATCGATACACCACCACCCAATACTCTTAAAAAAGAAGAATTAGGGTCACTGCCTACTGTTGCACCGGAATACTTACTATAAATAACATTGGTCGTCAGTGAATTGGGTTTGTGTCCAACGAGCCATGGCTCGGTAAATGCCATGTTCAGCGAATTATAATACGCCCCATTCGATGCGTAGTTGATAGAGAATTTTTCTCCGTCGCCTACCGGCAAAGGCTTCCAGAATTTCGGTTTGAAAATATTTCGTATCGAGAAGTTATTGAAGATCACACCTACGTTACCATAAAAACTGATACCACCACCAAAACCTGCGGATAACGACAACTGGTCACTCGGCTTCTCTACCACCGAATATTCTATATCCACCGTACCATCCTCAGGGTGCGGTTTAGGATTGATGCCTATTTTTTCCTGGTCTATAAATCCCAGCGTTGCGATCTCACGCTGCGAACGTATCAGGTCCGCACGGCTAAACTTATTGCCCGGCACAGTTCTCAACTCACGCCTGATCACATGTTCATTCGTACGGTCATTACCTGTTATGATGATATCCTTTATAGTAGCCTGCGGGCCTTCTGTTACACGCATTTCAAAATCTATCGTATCATTCTTTATCGCCGTTTCTACCGCATCTATATTAAAGAACAGGTATCCATCATCCTGGTATAGGCTATATACATCCATACCACCCTCAGGACTCAGCTGTTTTCCCAAATGCTTTTCAAGCAGTTCAGCATTATAAATATCTCCCCTTTTTATGTTCAATATAAAAGACAAAGTAGAATCACTGTATTTCGTATTGCCCCTCCATTTTATATTACCGAAATAGTATTTAGACCCCTCTTTTACTTTTATCTCCACATTTATATTTCCGTTCTGCACATTATATATCGTATCCTTTACCACACTCGCATCTCTAAAGCCCAATGTATTATAATAGGCTACCAAAGATTGCTTGTCATCCTCATATTTCTGCGGGTTATATTTCGATGAAGAGAAAATATTCAGCCGCACATAAGGATCCAATGCCTCCAACGTTTTAGATAGCGACATAAAACCCCAATCATTTACATATTTACCAAATGATCGCGTATTAGTTGTGTACAAACTTTTATCATCAGCAGGGAACAGGGATATCCGTGCCATCTCATGCGTATTCTTCAGGGTTCTTTTCAGCCGGGTGTCTGCTACATGATCATTACCCGCAAAGTATATTTCGTTGATATGCGTTTTATTCCCTTTATCAATATTAAATATCAACATCGCGGAGTTTACAGACGTAGTATCTGTCTTCTCTTTTACATTGATCTTTATCCTGCCAAACCCTTTTTCCAGGTAAAACTTACGTATCCTTACTTCCGCATCCTTCTTGGTTGCTTCGGTTATTACTTTGCCCTTTACCAGGCCCAGCTTTTCTTTTAGCTCCTTCGCCTCACTACTTTTTATGCCTCTGAACTGGTAACGGCTCAGGCGCGGACGCTCTTCCACTGCTATATTCAAAAACACTTTATCGCCTATCATCTTGCTCACTGTCACGCTCACATTACTAAACAATTCCTGTTTCCACAAATTTCTGATAGCCTTTGCTATTGCCTCATCATTGGGCAGTCTTATTTTTTGTCCTACCACCAGGTTCGTTACAGCTATCAGCAGGTCCTGGTCCAGGTATTTCATACCCGTCACTGTTACACCCCCCAACTCATAATCTTTGGTCTTATCAGTCGCGGCATCCGGTGCCTGCGATTTTTTGGCAAGGCCCTGGGCATATACCGAACCGGTACTAATTAACAGGCAAAGCAATAATAAAATATATCGGGAAGTCTGTTTAAGCATGCTGGGCGGTGTTCGTTTGTATTTGTTCACTTGTTTTGCCAAATCGGCGTTCGCGTTGCTCATAGTCAAGCAATGCTTCATAAAGTGCCTGCCTGCGAAAAGCCGGCCAGTGCACATCTGTAAAGTACAGCTCTGCATATGCAAGCTGGTATAATAAGTAGTTGCTTATCCTGTGCTCGCCACTCGTGCGTATCATCAGTTCAGGATCAGGAAAATCTTTTGTAGATAAATAATTTTTAAAAACGGCGTCCGTTATCTCCTCAGGCTTCAGCCTGCCGGCTATTGCATCTTTTGCTATATCCTGCACGGCCTTCGTTATCTCCCACTTGCTGCTATAGCTGAGTGCCAATACCAGGTTCAGCCCTGTATTGGCAGCAGTCATTTCTTTAGCTTCGTTCAGTTCTTTCTGGCATATATCAGGTAGGCTGGCAAAATCACCTATCACATGCAGGCACACATTATTCTTCTTCAGCTCCTCTGCCTCTCTGCGTATCGTATTCACCAGCAACTCCATCAGCGCGTCCACCTCTTCTTTGGGGCGGTTCCAGTTCTCGGTGCTGAAGGCATATAGTGTCAGGTAGCCTATACCTATTTCCCCGCAGCAATTCACTATCTCCCGCACACTTATCACACCCTCATGATGGCCATATACACGGTCCTCACCACGCTCCTTTGCCCAACGGCCATTACCATCCATAATGATGGCTATATGCCGGGGCAGTTTGCTGCGGTCAAGGCGTTGTAAAACGTCTATTTCTTGTGGCTGTACCAAATGTGTTTTAAAAGGTGTGCGAAGTTACAAAAATAGATGGTTGGACGGTCAATCAAAGAGAAGGTTTACAGTTTAACTCGATTTTAACTCGGTAGTAAATTTTATTATAATGTGTAATTAGATGTGAAGGTAATTTGTATATTTTCATGTTGATGCATTTGCGTATGTTATTGTGGCTTTTTAGTGAAAAGTTTATTTTTTTAAGAATCGTTGCTGGTAGCGGGTTTTAAGATTCACAAGGTTCTATTCATGTTACTCAAGGTTCCAATTTATATTCCGGTAATTTCCGATCTATGTTCCTCAAGATTCTTACGTTTGTGAACTAAGATTCATAGGATTTGTTATGTTGTATTCATGTCGTGGGTTTTATTTGACTTCGTTTTTGTTTGATAATCACCCCGCCTGCGGCACCCCTCTTTGAATCCCGAAGGTTCGGGAGAGGGGAGTCTATTTACCACAAAGGTTGTTTGTATTTAGAATATGGGCAAATCAGATCGGCATGACACCCTTATAACTGTGGTATGCCGCCCCTATAACTGCGGTATCATGCGGAAAAGTATTGAGTTTGGGTGCGGGTTACAGCGGAAAAAGGCTTGTAAAATCTTTTAGTAATTTGGGATGTGGATTTGATTAATGCGTTATACTTTAAAATAGGTTTAATAAACTGCTCCCATTTATTATCTTTATATACAACCAAACGCATGTATATGAAAACTGCCATTTACATTGCCCTTATATCCTCACTCCTCTGCTTGCATACACAGGCACAAACAAAAAAGCACACCAATAAAAAGACCGTGCTTACCATGGCAGAGCATTATCCCGAATTTCCGGGCGGCAACGATAGCCTGCACCGTTATATAGCACATCATATCGTATACCCGCAGGAAGCTATAGACAGTAATATACAAGGCAAAGTCATCGTACGCTTTGTAGTAGATACCGAAGGCGTAGTAACCGATGCCGAAATAGTAAGAGGCATTCATCCCCAGCTGGACACAGCAGCAATACAGGTAGTAGAGAATATGCCCAAATGGAAGCCCGGCGAAGACAATGGCCGGAAAGTAAATGTATATTTTGCCATACCCATCACCTTTCACCAGCAAGATGATAAGAAGAAAATAAGCAAACCCATAAAAGCAAAAAAATGACCCGCTTCTTAACTGGTATTCAGATTTATAAAAATATCGAATAAATTAATTTATTTTAATCTTAAACCTACTGCCCGCTATTAAGTCAATATTAAGTTATTGTTAACTGAAAAACATACTTAATAGACAATGAAAAAACGCTATCCCCTCATCTGGCTGCTGATCTGGTTATCAGCTATTTCCCTGCCCGGCTGTACAAAAAATGTAGAACAAATAGCTTCGACTAACGGTACTGTTAATCGTAATAACAATGGGTATAATGTACAGATGTTTGCAAATGATACAGACACTTCTCAAAATATATATGTGATCAATGCTATTAGTAACCCTATTCCCGGTATCATCTTAATGGCTCCATTCCAGCCAGGTAATAATGGCATAGGTTATCTTTTTATCACCAACCAGAATGGGCATGTAATAAAACAGAAAAAAATAAACGGCGCTGTAGGCAAATTTCAACGTTGGAATATTAATGGTAAAACAAGGTACTCCTACAATGTCTATGATCTTACAGGATATATTATACAGGGCGCAGGTTATTTACCCGGATATGAAATAATAACAGATTCAAACCTGAACGAAATAGACAGGGTACAATTAATGCCGGATGGACAAATTGGTACAGGAGTACAAAAAAGCCTGGACGGACATGATTTTATAATGATAGATGATCATCACTACATAATAGAATCTTATTACCAAAAAACAGTCTCTAATATTCCTACTGCCTTAGACACCATTGGAAATACAAAAGTAATTGCAGATATTATACAGGAAATATACAATGGCACCGTAATATGGCAATGGGATGGCACCGACTATCCTGAATTTTATAGCACTAGTATAGAACAAAATCAATTCAGCGATAGCAGCGTTACCTATGATTATATGCACCTCAACTCTATGTTTATAGACCCCAAGGATAATAACCTGATATGCTCTTTCCGCAACCTGAACCAAATAGTAAAGATAGAAAGAGGCACCGGCAAAATACTCTGGAGATTAGGGGGTAACAATAGTGACTTCGCATTGAACTCAGATCAAATTTTCTTACGCCAGCATAATGCTACACTTGAAGATGATAATGAGACCTTGCTGCTCTTCGATGACGGAGAAATAAATAGCAGGCGTTACTCACGAGTAGTAGAGTTTAATATTAATGAAACAAGCAAATCGGTTATAGGATTTAAATCGTTTAATATACCCGAAAACTTTACCCAATACATGGGATCCGTACAAAAACATGGTAATACCTATTTCATTGGTGGTGGTACCGCTAATTATGTACTGGAAGTAAACGCCCTGACAGGTGAAAAAATGTTGGAAATAATGTCACCGTATAGTTTTTATAGGGCATATAAATACTATTAGTATCCGTACTTTTCTTTCCAGCAATGGCGCAGGTATTCCCGCAAGCGTTGTTCTGCGGCATTATCGGATGGATCGTATAGTTTGGTGCCGGCTATTTTTTCAGGTAAAAATTCCTGGTCCACAAAATTCCCGGGAAAATCATGCGCGTATTTATAGCCCTTGCCATAGTCCATCTTCTTCATAAGCCCGGTTGGCGCATTGCGAATAGGTAATGGTACAGGCAAGTCGCCGGTCTTTTCTACTAAAGCACGTGCTTTGCCAATAGCCACTGTAGCGGCATTGCTCTTGGGTGAAGACGCGAGATAAGTAGCCGTTTGAGAAAGGATAAGACTGCATTCAGGATAGCCGATCATATCTACCGCCTGGAAACAAGTAGTAGCCAACAAGAGCGCATTAGGATTAGCATTACCGATATCCTCACTGGCCAATATCACCATACGGCGTGCAATAAATTTAGGGTCTTCTCCACCCTCTATCATTCTTGCCAGCCAATATACAGCAGCATTGGGATCACTGCCACGCATAGATTTTATAAAGGCCGAGATGATATTATAATGCTGCTCACCACTTTTATCATACAAAGCCATTTTATTCTGCACCACATCCAACACTATATCATTGGTTACTTTATGTACATCTATGGGCAATGCACTGGCTACGAGCTCCACCAGGTTCAGCAGTTTGCGGGCATCCCCACCGCTCAGTTGTATCAGCGCTTCCCACTCCGTTATATCAAGCTGTTGTTGTTTCAGCCATTCATCACGCTCCATGGCATACTGCACCAGCGCTTTCATATGCTCTTCTGTCAGTGGTTTCAGTACATATACCTGGCAACGGCTGAGCAATGCACTTATCACCTCGAAAGATGGATTTTCGGTAGTAGCACCGATCAGTGTTAGAATACCTTTTTCTACAGCACCCAACAAACTGTCTTGCTGGGCTTTATTAAAGCGGTGTATCTCATCTATGAACAATAATGCATGTCCAGCTTTGCGTGCGGTATCAATCACAGCTCTTACTTCTTTTACCCCGCTATCTATGGAGCTTAGTGTAAAGAAAGGCATATCGAGTGCGTGGGCAATGATCTGGGCCAATGTTGTTTTACCCACACCGGGTGGCCCCCAGAAAATGATAGAATGCGCCTTGCGGTTATGTATCATTTGCTCCAGCACCTTGCCCTTTGCTACCAAATGCTCCTGTCCTATAAATTCATCCAGCGTTTGGGGCCGCATACGCTCTGCCAATGGTATATGTGAAGCACCCAATCTATCCCGTTCACTATTCATACTATATTGATTTACCTGTTATTAATAAAAGTTAAAAAGCTATATTTCGTCAAATACAAGATTTCCAATTCCCTAATTTGCTTTATTTTAGCCTTATGTTACGCAAGTTACTAATCATTACATGTCTTTTTGCAGGTGTAAAAACCTATGCCCAGGACAACCTGGTACCCATCTATTTGCCTGATTCAAAACCAATAGAAGTAGTTGATGACGGTGATAAATC
>Ga0207124_1054_pt1 | contig 12053 bp, 12 predicted proteins | sample Alteio_BWMinHeat_37_FD_153506 | JGI IMG/M metagenome (GOLD analysis project Ga0207124, IMG submission 153506) | Enriched cells from forest soil in Barre Woods Harvard Forest LTER site, Petersham, Massachusetts, United States -... | ecosystem: Environmental > Terrestrial > Soil > Temperate forest >... | reverse complement strand
CTTGATTGCCGGCGGACATGCAAACAAGCTGATCGCTGATCGACTCTCAATTACTGAGGAAACAGTCAAAGGCCACGTTAAGAACATTCTTTCCAAACTTGGCGCAAGCGACCGAACGCACGCCGTCACAATCGCTCTGAAGCGCGGGATCATTGACTTGTAACCCCCCGAAAGAGGGGTGGCCACTCCCCCAGATTTGGAGTGTCGAATCGTCCTGAGCGCGTTTTACTCTTCTGTGTTTGACATAGGGGGGGGGCCTGCAACGCCTTTTTTCCATGTTTCCTAACGGCTGGCCGGGCCGGGGGCTTCTCCTGCTACGGGTAGTTGTCGTAGTTATCTTGATTCACGATGGCGTTGCCGCGCTGATAGGTGTGCCGCAACGTGAATCGATTGCGCTCCAAGTAATCGCTGCCATTGCCGGCGTGTTTCTACTCGTCGGTTTGTGGACACCAATCGTCGGCGTGATCATAGCGTTGAGTGAGACCTGGATCGCCCTTGCAGGCACTGACCACCCGCGCGGCACTATCTTGATGGCAACACTAGGTATCGCCCTCGCAATCCTCGGGCCTGGCGCTCTGTCGATCGACGCCCGCCTTTTTGGCAGGAAGCGTCTCGATATCTGAGTTCGCTAGAGTTGTCTCCGACTCCTACTAAAGTGGTATCAAAACTCGCCTCCTCGGAGCGGGCGCGCCGGAACTCCATTTGGGGTTGTCCAGATGGCGGAGTTCGTTCCATACTCCAGCTCAAGAACGAACAGAGTTTCACTAATCGCGTAGATGTCGCGAGGGGAGAACGTGGAGAACGCGTAGGAGGATGGGGTATGGGTAGCCCAAGCATTGCTTTGCCGCACGCGCAAAGCTTCGCAAGCACAAGCTTTGTCAACGAAAACCTCTCGGCACTGCAGGCATTTGAAGGAATCGTCGGGTGCAGCACGGCTCTGATGGAAACGCTGGACCTGGTTCGCACGGTGGCGCCCACGGACTCCACAGTTCTCATCGAGGGCGAAACAGGAACAGGAAAGGAAGTCATCGCGAGCGCCATTCATGCTTGCAGTAAACGCAGGGATCGGGCCTTCATAAAGCTGAACTGCACCGCGATTCCGGTAGGACTTCTGGAGAGTGAACTCTTCGGCCATGAAAAGGGAGCTTTTACGGGCGCGATTGCACGAAAGATCGGTCGCTTCGAGGCCGCTCACGGGGGCACACTTTTTCTCGACGAGATCGGCGATATCCCGCTAGAACTACAGCCCAAACTGTTGCGCGTACTGCAAGAGGGAGAGTTCGAGAGGTTAGGCAGTACGCAGACGCAGCGCGTAAACGTGCGCCTGGTGGCGGCGACCAATGGGGACCTGGGAAGGCTTATTTCAGAAAAGCGGTTTCGCAGTGATCTCTACTACCGCCTCAATGTGTTCCCAATATCTGTGCCGCCGCTGCGAGACCGCGCAGAAGACATCCCCTTGCTGGTGACACACTTTGTGAACAAATATGCCGCACGAATGCAGAAAGTAATCGAAAGGATTCGCGCGGAGGTGATGGACACCCTGACCTTTTATTCGTGGCCGGGAAATATCCGAGAGCTGCAGAACTTCATCGAGTGCAGCGTGATACTGACCTCCGGTAGCACTCTCTATTGCCCCCTGGCCCGGCTGGGATCGGGCACACAGGTCCTCTCGCCGGAAGATCCCATCACTCTTGAAGATTTGAATCGTGAGCACATTCGCAGGACACTGCAACAGACACGCGGCGTAATCATGGGTCCGAACGGCGCCGCAGCTCGCTTGGGAATTAAGCGCACTACCTTATATTCCCGTATGCGGAAACTTGGAATATCACGCTCCAACAAAATGTCCTGATGCATATGACAGTCGACTGACTGTTCGACATTCGCGTGGTCTTCTCTCGGAAACGACATGAGCCTCCGGTGAGTCACTCGAAAAGAATTTTGGCCATCATCCCTTTGTCCTCGTGCTTCAGGAGGTGACAGTGGAATACCGAGACGCCGCGAATGATCGGGTCTGTGAAATCCATGATGAGATCGAGTGATTCATTGGGTGCGAGATTTACCGTATCCATCCATTCAGGCCTGCGCAGGGGCGCTCCCGCCCGTCCGTAGACAAGAAAATGCACCTGATGGATGTGAAACGGATGAATCTCGTTTGTTGCGTTCGTAACACGCCAATGGGCGTAGGTCCCTACCTTTGCCCGAGTCATGGGCTCGTCATCTTGGGCAAACCTCCGGTCGTTCAGGTAGAAACCATTCTTATCCTCGCTAAACGTCACAGTAAAGTCGGGGGCACTCCTCTCCAACTGATCTCGTATGCGGTTTGGTAGTGGTTTGTATTTGGCTTTGTCATATGGTCCTGCATGGACGGAATGCGTAGGAGCCGATTCCTTAGCGCTGGTGTCAAGATCGGCCAGGACCATCTCCGGGTTCGGATCTCCGTCAGCGCCCGTATTGACACACAAGCTACGCAGCGATGTTGTTCGGCTCGGCTTTGGCCCTTTGATGATGACCTCAACCCGACCAGCCGGGGCAAGCAGCACATGGCGCAGTTTTTCAGTATGCCGCTTAGGGTCGTGATACGTGAGAGGCATGCCGTCGAGTGCCACGACGGTCATCGATTCAGAGTCCACCTCCAAGTCTGCGTACAGGTCTGGAGAAGCGTTCACGATGCGCCAAAACTGCTTCTCTCCGGAAGCTACAGCGATTATTGGTCGCACAACGCCATTGACGGTAAACACTCGAGTCGCTTCACCGCTTGCTGCGCCACACCCGTAGGGTGCAAGTTGCACAGCGCTCTTCAGGAGCGCCGATAAAGGCCCACTCTGCTCAAGTTCAGCGTCTCGAAGGATTAAAATCTTTTCCTTCATCTTCCTGATCTCGGGAAAGTACCGATCCATCCCGTCGATTATGATTGCGCCCGACATTCCATCGAGGTTCTGCTGATAACTCTCTCCATGAGGGTGTGTGTGATACCAGTACAATCCGGGAGGCTGATCCGCAGGAATATCCACGGTGTAGTGCAACGATTCACCCGGCATGGCAATCATCGTCAAAACATCATCCCCAGGTGCGTCGGGCGATACATGCAAACCATGGAAATGAAGGTTCGTCATGTTCATACAAGGTCCGTCCACGCAGACCTCGGAAGAGCTCTTGGACATCTGGTTGATGTACTCCAACCGAATGGCTCCGCCGGGCGCCGTCCGTACTACTGGAGGAACTTCACGGCCTTCAAAGACAAACGCTCCCTTACCAGTTGCCGGATCGTTGATGGCTTTAAGTTCGATTGAAGTCACAACCTGTTGCGGGTCCGGCAAAGGTTTACCGATGGGTGGATGAATGGATTGGCCTTTTACATTTGCCGTCCAAATGATTGATATTCCCGCCCACAAACCCATCACATGTATGGCTCTCAAAATGTGTTTAGCAATCATGGTCCTTTCTCCAAAGAGCATTGTGCCGCGCCTCCGATCCTCTCATCAGAAGCATTGCACGTTGCTGCAGCTCTGCTGCTAGTTAAGAAACCACTCAACCAGTTGTTCGAGAGTCGCTCTGCCTTTCCCCAGGCTCACTTCCGATTCCTGACGATCTCGATTCCATGCGTTGTCAACAATCACGGTACGAAGATCCCGAACACCAATAAGTCGCAACCAGAAGTCTAGGTAAGGTGCCTGGTGGTCGAACGAGGGCGGTATAGGAGTACCCTCCAGGAAACGTGAACCGCGTGTATATACCGCGACTGCCTTTTCCACCTTCAAGAGAGGGCCGTACTGTTTGCCGTCATAAGAAAACAGATAGTTTCTCTGCGCGACGAGATCAATCAACTGCTTGAGCTTGTAAGGCAGGCTAAAGTTCCACATTGGAGTTCCTAGGACGATTCGATCGGCGTTCTGAAATCGTCCGATCAACAATTGAATACGCTCCCATACGTTGGACTCCACCTCAGTCATCGTTTCGTGCTTCACTGCTTTGTACTTCGCTCCAATTGCCTGATAGTCGAATTCCGGCAGCCGTTCATGCCAGACGTTCAACGTATCCACGACTATCGAGGCATTGTCGGACTTGCACGCCTCGATGAACGATTTGGTGAGGGTGATCGAGTCGGAAGATTCGCCTCTTGGTGACGACTGAATTTCGAGAAGTCTCACTTAGTTCCTCCGGGTGGGGGATACGGGGCCCGAGCTACTTCGACACGGCACGGGCTGCACTTTCAATTACATCTGCGACTTCCTTGGGATGCGAGACGTAGACTGAGTGACTGGCGCCTGCGACTTCAACCGTGTGGCTGTGAGCGCGCTTGGCGTACCATCGTTCCAAGTCCGGGTTGATGGTACGATCGCTTCCCGCCACTAGCATCCAGCTCGGTTTGGTCCTCCAAGCAGCTGTTGTGATCGTCGCTGAGAAATTGTCCGCAAAGTTGAACACCTGCGATCGCGCCATGAATGTAGCTCGGTCACCGGGAAGGTCAGCTGCGAACAATTCATGAAATTGCGCCGGATCGATATACGTGAAACCGTCCTGCGTCTTCTTTATGGCGCCCGATTTAGCGAGGTCGCTTGGAAAACGCTTTCCATCATCCGCCTCATTCTCTCCGGCATCTGGCATGTGCGCCGCCACATATACCAACCCGGCAACAGACGGGCCAGTCCCAGCTTCAGTAATTACGGATCCTCCGTAGCTGTGAGCGACTAGAATGCATTGCCCATTTTGTTGAGCAAGGACACGCGTTGTAGCTGCCACGTCTTCCTGAAAGGACGTCTCCGGCTCTTGGACGATGCTGACGTTGTAGCCATCTTTGACAAGAATGTCATAGACGCCTTTCCAGCCAGAACCATCTGCCCAGGCTCCGTGTACCAGGACGATGTTCCTGATCGGCGTACCTGACGTTTGGGCGACAGAGTTATTTAACATTCCAAGGGCGCACCAGCATATGAGCCCTACCTTTGCGTAGTTCGTGATCATAAAAGTTCTCCTTGACGCTACTCTTCTTCAGAAGCACTTAGCCTGCCAATTCAATTGCGCGAAGCCTGAGGTTCCCGAAGGATGATTGGTTATGTGACCCGTCTAACACACCGTCATGTTCGTTGCTCAGTCACAGCCCACCTGGCTTCGAAAACGAATCTGTAACCAACACCATGCACGGTTTGGAAGTGAACGGGGCGGGCCGGATCCGGTTCGAGCTTCTTACGCAGCCGCAGAACGCAGTTATCGACTGTCCGGGTGCAAGGGTAGTTTTCAAAGCCCCAGACCTGGTTCAAGAGTTCGTCCCGCGAAATCACCCGCCCCGGACTCGTGAGAAAGAACCTGAGAACTTTGAATTCTAGAGCGGTGAGGACAACTGGTCTGTCCGAGCGGCTGACCTCCATCCGGAATAAGTCGACACGTACAGCATCGAACCTTACAACAGAATCCTGAAGTGATCGTGTATGCTCCGCCTCTGCACGCACCCGTGCAATCAACTCTTTCCAGGTAAGGGAAAGAAGCAGGATCGGAGGTGCGGTGTCAGACGTGCCGACTCTGAATCGAGGTACGGGCTTCGCAGGTGGGACAAGCGCTACCTGGTAGTTCTCCGATCCCGGAAGATCGGTTTGCAAACGTCGAAGGCGTGAGTCTTCGTAGAAAGCGGGATCTTCCGGAGGCAGAAGTGCGATCGCGGAGGACTGTGCTTCCCCACTCACTCGAAGCTCAACCGCCGCCATTCGACGGGGCTGAGATCCTAATCGATCACCACCGACAGACGACGTCTTAGAAGCCATGCGATTGCTCCTCTAAATCTGTAACTCTTCTGCCAATCGGCGTCGTTTCCAAGCGTGCCGTACTCCACGAACGCAAAGCCTGCTTCACGGCGATAAGAGCATCTGCAATTCCAAACACTGCCGTAAACAGAAACCGTCAACGGATCTGGGTATTGCAAGAGGTCGTGTTCCAGTCGAGTACAACTCCATCAGCGTTCTTCGATTGGCGAACGTCCGCATCCCGACGTAGCGTCGCCTGGGTGAACACTTCTGCTGGTTTTCTGTTGAGCGAACCGCTCAGATCGCGCGGAAAAGTGGGGCCGTTGAATGCTCTTCAAGTTTGGAGACCCGCATGCAATGGACAGGAAGCGGAACTCGAACTGGCAATTGCCGAGTAATAATTTTAGGAGGAGTGATGGCGGTGCACAGATCGCATAGGTCGGTTCTCTCGTTAAAAAGCTGGCTATTCACGCCAGCGACGAAAGCCGATCGGTTTGGCCGCGCGGCTGAGGTACATGCCGACGCACTCATCATCGATCTCGAAGACGCCGTGGCCCTCTCGGACAAGCAGAGGGCTCGCACTGCTGCTCTTCAATATCTTGAGCAGCCCGCCGAAGGCAGATTGCCGTGCGCGCTTCGAATCAATGCCCCTGAAACTCGGGCGGGAATCGAAGACTTGCACTCGCTTCTCGAATCTTCAGCTGCTCCGGACTACATCATTCTGCCGAAGTGCGATTCCCCGGGGTTCGTCAGCATGGTGCGATCACTGCTCGATCACGCTGCGAAAGAAGCAGAGATCATCGCTCTCATCGAATCGGCAAAAGGAGTCGAGGCGCTACCCGACATTGTGAAGAATGACGTCAGACCGGTTGCCCTGCTGTTCGGAGCCGCGGACATGCAAGCAGATCTTGGTGCGACGACGGACTGGGAACCGCTGTTATTTACCCGATCTCGCATTGTGCAGATCGCTGCCTCTGCGGGGATCGCTGCTGTAGATTCCCCTTTTTTTGAGATCGATGACTTGGAAGGGTTGAAGAAGGAAACCAAAGCAGCAGAGGACTTAGGTTTTCATGGCAAGGCGGCAATTCACCCCAAGCAGATTCCCATCATTAATGAGGTTTTTGTCCCATCTGCAGAAGAGATCGCGAAGGCGCGTCAGATCTTGGCAGTGAATCAGCAAGGGGTCGGATCTGTCGATCATCAGATGGTGGATGAAGCTATTGCGCGAAAAGCAAGGCTCACTCTCGAAAGGGCAGCGATCGCTGCTGCGAATTTAGTGACTCGATAGAAGGCAGAGTGGAATGACGAACAAAGGAGACTGTATGAAACAGATAGAAGCAGACGTTACGGAAAAGACACTTTCAGCATATCGGCAATTAGGCCCAACACGGTACCGGGAAACATCCGGTCTTTATTACGAGGATTTTGAAATCGGCGACACATTCGAGCATCGTCCGGGTCGAACCATTCTCGACGTGGATAACACCTGGTTCACGTTGCTAACCATGAACACTCAAGAACTCCATTTCGACGCTGCCTATGCAGCGAAAACGGAATGGAAGAAACCCCTCGTGGATTCGACGCTCACGCTCGCACTACTGACTGGCATGAGCGTGCGCACGGTTAGCGCTAAGGTTGTCGCCAACCTAGGCTGGGACAAAGTGAAAGCGACCCACCCCGTTTTTGCAGGAGACTCGCTCTATGCAGAATCGACCATCCTGTTCAAACGCGAGTCGAAGAGTCGGCCCACGCAGGGAATCGTGACCGTCGCAACTCGGGGTGTGAATCAGGATGGGGCCGAAGTAATGAGCTTTGAACGCACCATGCTGATCTACAAACGAGGCCACTCGCCGGAGTCTGCTGCGAATTACTAAAGGGGATCCGCATTTCATTGAACGGAGAAGTGATGGTTTACGAAAGCAAATATAAAGCGATGCTTACCGATAGCCAGAGCGCAATCGAGCAGATCGGCAGCAACAGCGTCGTCGCTATCGGCCAGGCTGTGTGCCAGCCACCAGCGTTAATGGAAGCGCTCGCGTCCCGTGCTGAAGCTGCAAATATCGACAATGTGAAGGTGTACTACATGCACGCAGAAGAAAACATGAAGCAGTCGCTTCTGCGCTACGAGTTGATGGGTCGGATCAAGCCGTATTGCATGTTCATACAAGATGCTGAGCGTGACCTAATCAAGAAGGGGCAACAGGATGGCGATCGCAAGGTCGTGTACTACGTTCCGAACTCGTTCAGCCAGTCAGTCCGCTTCTTCACAGACCACATTCATGTCGACACGTTTCTAGTTACCGTGTCGCCGATGGACCGGAACGGGTATTTCACTTTCGGAACAAATAACGACTACACCAGCACAGCGGCGCGGACGGCCAAGCGGCTGATCGTGGAGGTCAACCGGCATATGCCGCGCGTCTACGGTCGTTCTGCACTTCATGTCTCGGAAGTGGATGCCATCGTAGAAAACGATGCTCCACTACTGACGCTGACTCCTCGACCGATTCAGGACCATGAACGAGAGCTCGGCAAGCGTATTGCCGAACTCGTTCCTGAACATGCTTGCCTGCAAATCGGTGTGGGCGGAGTACCCAGTGGAGTCTGTGAAGCACTGATGAACCGCAAAGATCTGGGGATTCATACCGAAGTGCTTAACCCTGCCCTGGCGCAGTTGATCCAGAACGGGGTAGTCACCAATCGATGGAAGAAAATCAACCCTGGAAAGTCCGTCTTCACCTTCGCGATGGGAGACGACGCCTTCTATGACTTCATGAACGACAACATCGCGATTGAAAGTCATCCGGTCGATTACGTGAATGATCCCGCCGTGATCGCCCAGAACGACAACGTGGTGTCGGTGAATTCAACGATCGAAATGGACCTCACTGGCGCCTGCAACTCGGAATACGTGAATGGGCATCAGTTCACTTCTACCGGCGGACAACTCGACTTTGTCAGAGGTGCCTATGCCGCCAAGGGAGGAATGTCATTCATCGCCTTCCAGTCTGCGATCAACGACGGCAAGATTAGCAAAATTGTGCCTCGACTTTCCGGTCCTGTAACAACACCTCGCACCGATGTTCACTACGTAGTTACCGAAAACGGCGTTGCAAATCTGAAGGGGCTCTCCTCTACGGAGAGAGCACAAGCTTTGATCGCTCTGGCGCACCCTAATTTCCGAAACGGGCTTACGGCCGCGGCCAAGGAGATGCACCTTCTGTGAGTCTGAACAATTTGAAAGATGGAGAGACGTATATGAAGGACCGATCGATGCATCCGAAGCCAAGCGCCATCGACTCCGCTTTCTATAGCAACGCGAGTGCCATGCGAGAAGTATGGTCGCGAATATCTTCAAAACAGACGATGATCTTGGCGGCAGCCGTTGTTCTCTTTGCAGGAAATGCATGGACTCAACAAAACAGCGCGGTCCAATCTCAGTCTGTCGCCACCAGTTCTGGATCTGGCGAGGCGAACGACACGAACGCGGCAAATAATCCGGCTCATCCTCTGCTTACAGTCGACGTGTGGAACTACTTCGCGCCTTCGCCGGAAGGATTTCCCGGCAGAATCGGTAATCAGGGATTACTTCGACTGGCTGTGCCGATAGACGCACTCGGTCTTCATCAGTTCCTACGCACAATCCTGCCGATCAGCACCACTGCCAGTGTGCAGGGCGGGCCGAATACTGGAGTCGGGGATCTGACGATCTACGACTGGGTGCTTTTTCAAGAGCATGGGACCACAGTCGGAGTTGGGCCGCTTATCGCGGCGCCAACAGCCAGAGGAGAGGCCTACGGTTCTGGAAAATGGCAGGCTGGTGCCGCCGGACTCGTAGTTGCACCTCGCAACTGGGGAATATTGGCTCTAGTCGCTACCTATCAACACTCCTTCTCTGGAAACAGCTCCAGCCCGGTTGGCCAACTAGCGTCGGTGCAACCATTCGTTATCCGCAATTTGCATCGTGGTTTCTACCTTCGATCTTCGGGAGTCTGGACGTTTGACACCTTTCACCACGTGCAGGATATCCCGCTCGGATTCGGCATCGGAAAAGCATGGAAACGCTCGAATGGGGACATAGCAAACCTCTACATCGAACCCCAATACTCGGTGTTCCAAAGCGGTGTTGGATCGCCCAAGTGGCAAGTCTTTGCCGGCGCTACGTTCAAGTTCCCGACAGGAAAGCGGGGGAAGGAGCAGTAGAGCAATTGGCACGAGAAACGATCCAACCAACTGTCTCGGAAAGTCCGAGGCGATGGTCGATCGTGTCTTGGCCACGAGAGGAAACTGAAATGTCCTTGTTCGATACCATTTTGAGCGCACTTCTTCCGATGGTCGTCACCTTCTTGCTCGGTTTCGTGGCGGCCTGGCGACACGATTTTGGGTCAAAGGATGCCCCAACCCTGAATCGGATGGTACTGCTTTACGCCGTACCGTTGGCGCTTTTTGCTGGAACTGTTACGACGTCACGCGCGGCACTCGGTCAGGACATCCCGCTGGTCATCGCATTGTGCGTCGCCATTATGGGTCTCTACTGTGTGGTGTTTCTGTTCTCCCGTCTCGTTTTCCGCATGCAAGTGAGCACCAGCGCGCTGGCCGCGCTTACGGCCTCCACTCCAGCAGTCCCTTTCGTAGGTCCGGCCGTCCTTGGCGATCTATTCGGCGGCCTGAGCGCCATTCCAGTCGCCATAGCCAGTCTCGTCATCAACCTTACAGTCGTGCCCATCACGATTCTGCTTCTCGCATTGGGTTCGACGGCAAAAGACCCCCACGAAAACACTCCGGTCGCGCAGGAGGGACAGCATTCAGCATCGCCCCACACGTCGTACGCCTCGGTTTTCGCTGCGAAACTCGTGGAAACCATCAAAGAGCCGATGGTTTGGGCACCCATTCTCGCTTTCATTATCGTGCTGTGCGGCTTTCACATCCCTCAACTTATCGTCCACGCTTTTTCGCTGTTAGGACAAGCATCCGGGGGCGTCGCCCTGTTTGCCTGCGGGATTGTGCTTGCATCCGGCACAATTAAAGTCAACCGTTCCGTCTTGTTCTTCGTATTCCTGAAAAACATCATGCAACCCGCCCTAGTCCTGGGTGCCTTGCGATGGATCGGCTATGGGAATCCTATTGTGAGCGAGGCGGTACTAACGACGGCCATTCCAGCCATGCCGATTGTGATTATGTTGGCACTGCATTACCGCACCGCACAGGCGGAGGCAGCTTCCGCCGTGTTCCTCAGCGTGATGGGCTCGGTCGTCACGATGGGGATTTTCATCGCGCTAACCCACTAAACAAATGAACTCACTTACTAGAAACGGAGGATACAAATCATGACTCAAGTTGAATCGCTCGCCAAGTATGCCGCGCGTGCTTCCTTCGCCGACCTCTCGGTCGAATCGCGCAGGCAGTTACCAATTCATATTCTGGACTCGCTGGCTTGCAGCATCGCCGCACTGGGCGCGGGCCCGGTCGACGCATGTCGCGCGCAGGTCACGGAGTTCGGCGGTACCGGCCCCTCTACCCTGATCGGCGGCGGGCAAGCAAACCCGATCTACGCAGCCTTCTGGCACACCGCCCTCGTGCGCTACGTCGATTTCATGGACAACTTCCTGGCCCCAACCGAAACCTGCCACACAGCAGACAATTTCGGGGTCGCGCTGACCATCGCCGACTACGTGCGCGCTAGCGGACGCGATTTAATGCTCGCGGTGGCATTAGGCTACACGGTGCAATCCCGCCTGGTTGATCACGCCAACTTCATGAGCAGCGGCTTCGACCACACCTCACAACTGGCCTTCTCGCTCAACGCCGCCGCCGGCCGGTTGCTCGGTCTAAGCGAGCAGCAGATCGCGAATGCTATCGCGATGGCTGCGGTCAGCGACGCGTCATTCGCCGTTGTTCGTGCAAAGCCGCTGTCGCAATGGAAGGGCCTCGCCTCGGCGCAGTCGGCCCTCGGTGCCATGAACACTTTGTTCCTGGCTCGTCGAGGAGTGCAGGGGCCGCTCCAGGTCGTCGAAGGCCCGTTGGGCATCGATCACCTCTTGAGAATGAAGATCAACATCGACTGGGACAAGCAGGGATACGAGGGCGTCGTCGAGAGCACGATCAAAAAGTACAACTCTATGATCCACACGCAATCCGCGGTTCATTGCATGGTCGAACTTGCCAGGCAGAACAAAATCGATCCGGACAAGGTTGTCTCGATTGAGGCCGATGTGTTCCAACTCGCATACGACTTTGCCGGCGGTGGACTCTACGGCGTAGACAAAGTCATTCGTATCAAGGAACAGGCGGATCACAGCCTGCCGTATCTGCTTG
>Ga0207124_1096_pt2 | contig 12088 bp, 8 predicted proteins | sample Alteio_BWMinHeat_37_FD_153506 | JGI IMG/M metagenome (GOLD analysis project Ga0207124, IMG submission 153506) | Enriched cells from forest soil in Barre Woods Harvard Forest LTER site, Petersham, Massachusetts, United States -... | ecosystem: Environmental > Terrestrial > Soil > Temperate forest >... | reverse complement strand
CTCGTGGGTAGCTGCGCTGTCGGCGTCCTCCAGCCAGCGATAGGGATCGGTTATCTGGACGCCGTGGAGCTTGTCGACGACCGGGTCAACTTTGCTCGGCGGATAGGGAGACGTTTTCTTCGACTCGGCGTCAGCCATGGGTAACAGTCCGCAAGCGGTGACCAGGGAAAGAAGAATGCGGCGTGGCATGGAATATCCAATCAATTTCAAGGTGAACCGAGCAACGCCCGCCCGCTGCAACGGGTGGCTGCCACGTTTCCGTTACTTTGCGGGAAACAGTTCTTTGAGCAGCGCCGGCTCATCGCGATACAGCGACCACACGTTGATGCCCACCGCGACTTTGCTCGCTTCCTTCGCCGCCGGCAAGCGCAGCAAAACTTGCCATTTCTTATCCTGCTGACGCAACTGCCAATGACTGCCGTCGGGAACGGCCACCGCGGTCAACACCAGGGCCCGGTCGCCATCTTGCGGCAGAACCAACACCCGATCGGTCGCAATCTCCACTATGCCGGCCTTCAGGTCTACCGAAATGGGCGCGCCCCTGGCATTCAGCACGCGCGGCTCACGGGTCGTTTCGTCGGCCAGCAGCCATGCTGTTTGTTGTGGCGAGACTTCCAAGCTAAAGCGCCGCGACACGCCCACTCCGGCTGGACCGCGCAGCGGTTCCGGACGCTCACTCACCTTAACGGGGTCCGTATCCGCAGCGTTGACGCGGTACCGGAACGTCGGCATGCCCGTTTTGTCCACCGAGTAGCCGTCAAAGCGGATCTGATAGGGCCCGTCGTACAGTTTCCCTTCTGGTGGCGGCGCGCCGTAGGCCGGATCACTCGCGAGCGCGGCGAAATTCGGCGGCTCGTTGGAGTAGGTTACACCCCACGGACAGCCGGCAGGCGCGTTCCAGAAGCGCTGGCCCAGCACCTTCGCCGGATTGCCGCCGCGATCGTTCCAGACCGGCGAAGCATCGAGGAAGTTGCCGGACCAGCCGTAAGCCAGTCGACAAGTGGCCGCATCGAAACTCACCGAGACGCCGTTGGAATAGCCGACCGCCATCGCGCGCGCCCCGGCGTCCGGCATGAAGGTTCGCAGCAGAATTGGTTTGTCTTTGACTGTCAGGATCAATCCCTTCGGCGGCTCCAGTCCTTCCGGAAGCGGCATGCCCGGACCGAGCGAGAGGTAAGCCCATGTCGCATCTGCCTGACGCTCAGCGCTCCCGCCAAGAACGTGATCCAGCAGCGACTTGCCGCCCGAGAAAACCGCCGGCATGCGCGTTCCAGGTTGCATGCGCTGGGGTTGTTCGAGCCAGCGCAGATACCAGTCGTACCGCACCCGCTGTGTCGTTAGCGCCAGATCGGGGCCGCGCGTGCCACTGTTCGGAACGCCGGCCAGGTCGTGGCAGGAGATGCAGCCGAAGCCGCCTTTGCCGATGAGTTGTTTGCCCGCTTCCAACTTTGCAGCCGTCAAACCGACTTTGTGAATGTGATCGTCGGAGTCGGTTCCTTCGAGCGAAGCCAGCGCCTCCGGCAGTTTGCCGACATGGGCGTCGCCGAACTGTGGCATGCGCAGACCCATCCACGGTCTAACACGGTTGGCGCCGACCAGGACCTGTCGCAGAGTCGACGTGTGCAGCTTGTGGGCGATGCCGGTAAGTGTCGGCGGGCTGACCGCCTCGCTATTCTCCGCTTTCTCGTACTTGCGGAGTTCCTCAATAAGATCCGAGCCGAGGCCGCCCTCGCCGTCGCGCGTGTGACAGGCCAGGCAGTTGAACCGTTGCATCGTGACCCGCGCCGCAAAGGCGGGCGCCGGTGATCCCGCTCCGGACGTACTCTCGTTCAGGAAGAGTGTCAGATCTTTGCGTTCGTCATCCGAAAAGTTGAACCAGGGTGCTTTGCCGCTTCTGCCAGGATCGGCGGTGAGACAACCGTTTTGGTTGCCCGTTTCTCTGCCCAGATCTTCGAAAGATGATTGTGCATACACCGAGGCAAACGGCTTACCGCCCGGCGTTATTGTGTGGCAATTGTTGCACCCTTTTTCGATCACGAGGCGTTTGCCGAGAAGAATCAACTGGACGGGTGTCGGCAGGCGCTCAAAGGAGGTTTGTTCCTCCTCTCGTGGATCCACTTTTTGAAAGACCTCGAGAATTCTTTCACGCGCAGGCGCTTCCGGCAAAGTTGTCGTGATTTTCTCGTCCCGGCTGGAGCAGAGGTAGCGCGCCAATTCCTGCGCTTCGTTTCCTTGTAGAACCATGTGGGGCATGCGTCCGCTTGGATCGGTCGCGGATGGATTGTTCAAATATCCGGCCAGCTTTTCCGGCGTCGTTTTGCTCCCCAGACCTTTTAGCGCGAAGGTCACGGGGCGAGGCAGAAACGAAGAAGTCGTTTCCCTCTCGTCTGCCTTTTTGGCCTCCGACTGGTGACAGGCAAGGCAACCAGTGCTGCCGAATAGTCGCTCCCCCGGAGTGACACCTGCCGGTTTTCTTGGGCCGGGCGACAGAGGCGGTTTGAGTGGTCCGCCGAGCGTCGCAAGATAGGAGGCGACGGCGTGGCGCTCCACTTGCGCATCGTCGTCGGCAAAAAGCTTTGGCATTGCCGCTCCTGGACGGATTTCTTGCGGCGCTTCCAGCCAGCGAAAAATCCAGCCCGCGTATGCGCGCTCGCCGATTTTCGACAGATCCGGCCCTTGGCGCGACTGCAATCCCTTAAGAAGTGCCGTATTATCAGACGGTTTGTGACAGGCGAGACAATTGCGTTCCTCCGCCAAATAACGTCCACGATCGATCTGGGTATCGTGCGCTAACTCAGCCGGCGCCTTATCAGGTAAGTGGCCGAGAGAGGAGTAGGCCAGGGGTTCTTCACGAAACTGCGCCGATTGCCAGTATAGATTGACCAATGCTTCATTTTGGGTTCGTTCGAAGTCAGCGGTCAAGGAATGCACCCCGGCTTCGAGGTTAACTTTCTTGCCTCCGACAACTGCGAAGTTTCCAACCCCAACGCCTTCTATCGAAACGACGTTTTTGCCGTCGATGGTTAGATCGAACTTGCCGTCAGTTCTAACTCTAAACTCATAGTCTCCCGGTCGAAGAATGTTTAGGTAGCCCGCCCAGTGCACTTTGCCGTTGTCTGCGGGCAGGCGCGGATGAGGCGACTCGCCGGCTTTTAGGCGCATCGCAACCGTGGGCTCCAGGCGCGTGACATGGGTGGTTTTGTTGCCGACCTTTGCCGAATAAGTGGCGATGATACCCGGCCGCAAGTCGTCGGCGTTGATTTCCGAATCTGCTGCCTGTGCGGGAGCCGCCAGAGCGCTTACCGCAATGCCGACGATGATCCACGAGTTGCCCCCCGAAACTCGCCGTTGCCGCATTGGTACTCCTTGCTGGTCGATGAATTCGCCTTGGCATGTAAAACTGATTATGATGCACCGACGCCGACGTGCAAAGGCGGATGCGGGATGTTGTTCGGAAAAACCTGCACGCCGCTGGCAGCCTTGGGGCGAATTCTCTCAAACAGACCTTATGGGAAGAATAGCATGTTCAACCTCTCTTCCGTGCAAGTAGCCTTGGCGCAGCAACACCTCGATGGTTGGCTCCTCTACGATTTTCGCGGCCTGAATGTGCTGGCTCGCCGGGTTGTTGGCTTGTCCCCGGACCAAATGCTCTCGCGCCGCTGGTTTTACTTCGTGCCGGTGCGTGGCGAGCCGCGCAAGCTTGTTCATCGCATCGAACCGCATGCACTCGACGCCCTGCCCGGAGCGCGGAAGAGCTACATGCGCTGGCAAGAGCTTGAAGCCGGCGTGGGTGAGCTACTCAAGGGCGCGAAGCGAGTGGCGATGGAGTACGTGCCGCGTAATGCCAATCCCTATGTCTCACGCGTCGATGCCGGCACGGTCGAACTGGTGCGTTCATTCGGCATCGAGGTCGTTCCGTCGGGTGATCTGGTGCAAGTCTTTGAAGCGTGCTGGAGCGACGAGCAATGGGCCATGCATCTCGAAGCCGCCAAGCACACGCGTTCGGCATTTGACAGCGCCTTCGCCTTTATCGCCGACCGCGTGCGCAAGACCGGCTCCGTACGCGAGACCGAAGTGCAGCAACACATCCTCGATCATTTCGCCAAGAACAAGCTCGTCACCGACCATCCACCCATCTGTGCGGTCGGGCCGCACAGCGGCGATCCGCACTATGCCCCCGGCCCCGATTCCGATGCGCCGATCCGTGACGGCGATTTCGTCCTCATCGATCTCTGGGCCAAGCTCGACAAACCCAATTCGGTTTACAGCGACCTCACGTGGACCGGATTTGTCGGCAAAGAGGTGCCGGCGAAATACCGCGATATCTTCAACATCGTTGCCGCGGCACGTGACGCGGGCATTCAGAACGTGCGTGACGCGTTCTCGAAAAAGCAACCGTTACAAGGCTGGCAAGTAGATGACGCAACTCGCGCGGTCATCGAAAAGGCTGGATACGGCGACGCGTTTTGCCATCGCACCGGCCACTCCATCGGACAGGAAACGCACGGCAACGGGGCGAACATGGACAACCTGGAAACCCACGAGGAACGCCGCGTCCTGCCGCGCACCTGCTTCTCGGTTGAACCGGGCATTTATCTGCCGGAGTTCGGCGTTCGGAGCGAGGTCAACGTATTTGTGGATGCCTTGGAGAAAGTTCATGTAACGGGCGGAGCGCCGCAGACCCACGTGCTTCCCCTCTTGAGGGACTTTTGAGAAAGGCTGTGACGAGCAGCGAGAAAGGTGGGGCGTTTATCGCCCGCGCGTCAAATGCGCCCAAATCCAAAAGCGAGAGAACCGATCCAGAATTGCGAGAATGTTTGTCGAAAGCGCGCCTGGGAGTTGTAAGCGAATCTAAACAAGCGTCTTTACAATCTGCTAAGCCCCGTTAACTAATGGAAACAGCGCCAACCTTGAAATCCACCTCTTCACGGAAATCAGGAAAGTGCGGTTCGAACCGATGGCGCGCTCATCAAACCATATTTCTTCATCTTCTTGTAAAGCGTGACGCGGCTTATGCCAAGCGAGTGGGCCGCGCGGGCGCGACTGTAACCGTGGCTCGCCAGCGCCTTTTGGATGACGCTACGCTCCAGGGCCTCGCGATTGTGCACCAGCGATTCCCCGGCCGCATGGCCGTTGCCGTTGACGGGCGGCGGGGAATAATCACGGACTGGTTGTGGGAGGTGGTCGAGCAACAATTCGTGACCGGAGCTGACGAGCACGGCTTGCTGAACGGCGTTCTCCAGCTGCCGGATGTTACCAGGCCACTGAAACGTTTCTAGCGCGGCCAAGGCCTGAGGAGAAATGTCGAACAGTTCTTTCCGGAATTTCGTGTTGAACCGAGCGGCCATGCCCCGCGCCAGGGGGCCAATGTCCTCCACGCGCTCGCGCACCGGCGGCAAATGGAACGACATGACGTTGAGCCGATAATACAAGTCCGGGCGGAAGCGCCCCTTGTCGGCCATTTCCTGCAAATCCCAATTGCTGGCGACGATGATGCGGGCGCTGCACCGTTTGGTTTCATTACTGCCGACCGGTTCGTATTCACCGGTTTCGATTACGCGCAGCAAACCCGCCTGTTGCTCGAAGCCTAGCGTGTCGATCTCATCGAGCAAGAGTGATCCCTCACCCGCAGCGGCGAACTTTCCTTCCTTGGCGCGGTCCGCGCCGGTGAACGCTCCCTTGGAATGGCCGAAGAAGGCACTCTCGATGAGGTTGGCCGGCTGCGCGCCGCATGGCACCACCAGGAAGGCATGGCTCTTGCGCGGCGAACAATCGTGCATGAGTTTGGCAAGATACGTCTTGCCCGTGCCGGTTTCACCCGTCAAAAGCACTGTAACATCGTGTGCCGAAGCCAGGGCGATGCGTTCGACCAGGGGGAGCAAGGAGGGAGTTTGGCTCAAGAGTTTGCGGCTAATGATTTCTTCAAGTGTTTCCTTGCGTGCGCCAAGGAATCCCCCGCCGCCGCCTTTGCCGGTGCGTTCCTTGATGACGCGTAAAAGACGGGGTGCGTCTTCGGGCCAGTGCAAGCGGCCCGCCAAATGAAAATCGACGCGAAGCGGCATTTCGGGAAAGGGAGCCAATTCGGCGTGTAACAGCACGACGGCGACCGGAAACTCTTGCAAAGTGATTTCTTGAACCAGGCGCAGGGCTTTTTCGCAATCAACCGGGGAGGCGAGCGCCAGAATCAACACCCCATCGGTATCGCGGCCCAAATGGTCGCGTATTTCGCCAAAGCTACACACCAGCGGCTCGAGCTCGCCGTTTTTCTTAAGAAAGGCCTGAACGGCATTTCCCAGCAGCGGATCGTCAGCTGCCAAAGCCAACCGGTTGCACGACATAGGTGCCCTCCCATCGCAAAGTCGCTGACGAAACCACGTCCGGCGTACCGCCTTGCATCCACGCCGACGACAGGAGCAAACCCGACGTTGGGTCTGTTCCGCCTGGCGGCCGGTTTCTCCGGACGTCGCGGTCACAACGGGACATTCAGTGTACGCGGCCCGTGGCGCGTGTTGTGGGGAGTAGGTTCGCTCAGGACATCAACGCGGAGCCGAGTCGAGTTTCTGCCGCCAGAGCCGCATCTTCTTCCGCTGGCGTGCCTCGATCCTGGGCTGCGCCTGTGTCCTCTGGAAGCGCCCTTCGATCCATGAAGGTGGGGTAGGCTAACGGAAGGCAGACGTGGCCTCTCGTCGGGTAGCCTGGGCATACAACGCAGATTTCCGCTGCTTCCTACACAAGGCTGCGCGGTTACACGAGTTGGCAAACGGGGCCAGCTTGTGTTTCCGTTGCTTAACAATAGTGGTCCTCTTCCCCGTTTGTCAAGAATTATCTGCACATTCGGAAAGTTATTGGGAGCGCGGAAAAATCGTTACAGATGACGCACCCTACCAACAAAAACGGAGAGGCATGACAAGCAAAAAGCACGTTACTTTCCAAGCACAATAGCACAAGCGGAATCCATCTTTCCCCGGCCCTTGCCCTGTCGGAGAATCGACGAACTCCGCTCGCTCGCACGGCTCAAACTTCGCTCTCGTTGACCTCGAAGCCCTCCACCAACGAGTGTTCCACGTACCCATTTTGTTCGGGAAGAAGCAGCGCTTGCGTATCAATCAGTGATTGCGCGATGTCTCGTATCTGCCTTCGCTGACGCCGCGAGGACACGCGCAGGCGCTTGTAGGCCTCTTCCTCCGATATGGCGAGGCGCTGCACGAGAATGCCTTTGGCTCGCTCGATCACGATGCGGTCGTTCAGGCGTTGCTGCAAACCGACGAGCTCGGTCTTCCAGCGACTCTGACGCTGGGAACACCCAGCCAGTCCGCCGAGCGCCAATCGAAGCGCTTCGGGCGTGGGCCGAGGTGGAATGAACCAGAGTGGATGGACCTGAGCCAGAGCTTGATAGCGATCGCAGTGCTCGGCGGTTGTCACCACCAAAATGGTTATATCGGTTTCCATTAACTCAGCGAGCCCAGAATCGTTAAGCAGCGCGCCATCGCCAATGACCAAGGTTTCCACCTGCTGCGCGCGCAAATCGCCCGCCGATGTATGACAAATGGGACGAGCCCCGACGAGGGTATGTCCCTCGCCGGGTTGATCCGTCACCTGTCGCAATGCGTCCTCCAAACACCCGGAGTCCGCGCTGTTTGGATCGCTTGCCAGCCAAATCCGCATAATCGTTTTCCTATCGCGACTTCCAAGCCGGCTGACGCCCTCGCGGTTCTACGCCTCGCGGTCCTTTCGCGACGCGGTTCCGCATTACCGTGGCGTATTGTAGTCGGCCGGCGTTATTCGGTCATTCTTCCCTGTTCCTCAGTGGGAACCAGTGTGCGCCCTTTTGGCACGTCGGTTGCAAACTAGCCGTCGTATTTTTGGTCCCGTGTGAAACGAACACCCCAAAGCAGAGGTGAATCGCGGCAAAATACTCCGATTCCACCTGCAACTTGCTCTTCGCAACCTCCCGCCGCCTTCTTTCTCATACTCTGAGCGGCGATTCGCCTGAGCATCGGCCTTCTGTCCAGAGCATTACCGCGTTTCTTCTCGCCTGACCTGAGCTTTGGACGCGCGCATGCCTACGGTTGTTCCAGAATCGGCCCGGCCGACGGAAAAGGAAGACTTTGCGCATGATTTGCGCGAAGGTTTGGCCGCGCTTCTGGAATTCACCGGAGCAAGCGCCGCCTGGGTCGGCTTGACCCAGGACGATGGCCGCTTGGCCTTTCCCGTTCGCCACGGGAATATCGCGGAAACCTGGCTAACCCTGCAATAACGTCAAGCGGGCGTTTGGGGCTTCGGCGCCGCCGAGGGACCGATTCTCTTTCCGCCGCTCCATGCCCTCGGGGAACCGGCCCTTGCCAAATTGCTCTCCTGTCCTTTAATGCGGAATGGCGCGCAATGCGGACAAATCGGCGCTTCAAATAAACTAAATGGGTTCAATTCCTACGACGCGACCGGCTCGAATCGCGCGCACAGCCCGACGCAGGCACAACCGCCGTCTTCTTCCTCCCTCACGCCGATCGCACCGAATCGCCCTGGGAACCGGGCAACGTCTCGTGATCGACCCACAGCCGATTCTTTGCAAGAATCCTGGCGGGGGTCTCACATTCATTTCCCTTATATGCCTTGGACTTACGAACACATAAGCAGAGTTGGATGCAATGAATCCGCGAGTAACTTGCAAAGAATCGCGAGTAACATGCAAAGAATTAACTCTCCACGGGCCAACACGATACGATGACTATCGCGCGTTTGAGCGCCGATGAATGCCATCGCGCCGTAGAACGGATTTAAATCCGTTCGCCCGTGCCATTCCACCCTCGAAAGGAGTCCCCTCATATCGCTTTCTCGACTCCTCGCAACATGCTGCCTTGCCGTCACAGTCGCACTTGTCCCATGGAACAGCGTCCACGCCCAAAAGCCCCCTGCCAAGCTGGACGTTCCCGATGGCGTTGTATTTGAGCCCGATGTCGAGTACGCCAAACCCGGCGGTGAATCCCTCCAACTCGATCTCGCCCGGCCCAAAACCGGCGACGGTCCCCTCCCCGCAGTGATTTGCATTCACGGCGGCGGTTTCCGGGCCGGCGACCGCCACGGCTACGACAAACTCTGCATCCGTTTGGCCGAGAAAGGATACGTTGCCGTGACCGTCGAGTACCGCCTCGCGCCGAAGCACCAATTCCCTGCTGCGATCCATGACGTGAAAGCGGCGGTCCGCTGGGTCCACGCCAATGCCAAGAAGTATCACATCGACCCCGACCGCGTCGGCGTCATGGGCGGCTCGGCAGGCGGCCACCTGGCGCAGTTCTTCGGCGTCACCGCCGGCGTGAAGGAATTCGAGGGCGACGGCGGCAACGCCGATCAATCCAGCGCCGTAACCTGCGTGGTCAACTACTTCGGCCCAAGCGACTTCACCAAATCGTACGGCAAGAGCGTCGACGCCGCCGAGGTGCTGCCGTTGTGGCTTGGCGGCAATCTCGACAAGAAACATCGCAAACACATTCTCGCCAGCCCGCTTTACTGGGTGACGCCTCGTGCGGCCCCCACCCTCTGCATCCACGGCACCAAGGACAATTACGTCGCGCACGAACAATCGGTCTGGCTGGTCGACAAGCTCAAGGCCGCGGATGTCGAGGCGGAACTGCTGACCATCGAGGGCGCGGGCCACGGCTTCAAAGACAAGGATGCCGAGACCGCTGACAAGGCGATGTTCGCGTTCTTTGATGCGCACCTGAAAAAATGATCGACTCGATTGCCTTGGCCGTCCCATTTGCATGCCCGTTTTGAACAGGTAAAGCTGACAGCTATAAGCTGATAGCTGTCAGATTTTCTTGCAACACTTTGCTCGCATTCCCGATCGAGCGGAGATGGAAAAACACCTCACCAAGCCATGCATCGCTAGTCGCCCCGCATTCTTGGCGAATGCGGCTACTACGAAATCGTACGGCGATTAAGATGAAGAGGGAGAGACCTCGCCCTTCTTTGTCGGTTGCGAACCATGATGGCCGCGTCGATCCACTGCCCGTACTGCAACGCCCAATTCTCGTCGCCCAACGCGACTGCGGGCGCGCGTGTCGCCTGTCCTCGCTGCGGCGAGCGGTTCGCGGTGCGCCCCCAAGCCTCGACGGCGATCACGGCGGAGCCGGATTTCCCAGCGAACGAGCCGCACGCGCCGACCGAAGCGCCCGTCCCGCCGACGCCACGCTTGCCCATCTCCAACGGGCTCATTGCCCTTGTCTTGCTGAGCGTCATGCTCGCGATGGCGGTGTTAGGCGGCGTCTACGCCTGGCGTACTGCCGGGGTTCGGCGCGATTACGACGCGCACGTGCCCAGGCCGTCGATCATTGACATTCCACTGATCGCGCGGATCGCGCTTGGCGTGTATGTGCTGGTCATGGTCCTGGCAATCTTGCGCGGCTGGAACCGGCGCGACAAAGCGCGAAGCGAAACGATGGGCCTCGGGCAATACGGCATTCCCGCCCTGGCCATGTTCGTTCTGTTGGGCGTGGGGTTAGCGCTCTTGGCGATCCAGCAACGTCCGATCCGGCCTCCCGAGCCGGGTGCGCCAACCGGGCCCGATGCCGTGGCGACGGTACTCCCGTCGCAACTTTCGAGCTTGGGTTACTTGCCCGACGATGTGCACCTCCTCGTCGGCATCCACGTCGCGGAAGCATGGCGCACGCCCGCGGGACGGCCCTTCCTTGACGGCTCTCTGCCTGGCGGTGGAGGCTTGGGTCTAGAGCAGATCGAGGCCGTCACCGGCCTGAAGTTCGCCGAACTCGATCATGTGGTTTTGGCCGTGAAGCTGGACAAAGAAAAAGTCCTGCCTCGGGTTTTTCTCATCGTGAAAACGATTCAGCCCTACGATCGAGCGAAGATCCGCGAGGTGCTCAAGTCGGCCGAGCGCGTGAGCGAAGATCGCCGCACCATCGAGGAGATCAAGATCACGCAATGGAAAACCACCGCCTCCCTTTGGTTCGCGGACGACAAGACGCTCGCCGTCGTCTGGCCGAGCGACGACATCAAAGAACTTCCAACCAAACCTAAGAGCGGGGTGGCGCATCTGCCTCACGAGCTGCGATCACTCCTCGAACAGCAGCTCGATCCTGCCGCGAAAAAAGCCCCGATTCAGCTGTGGACAGCTGGCCATGTGGACAGCTGGGAAGAGCTGGCAGTGCGCCCGATCCTGCCATTCTTTCTCAAGGAGTCATGGCCCACGTTGTCGAGCATTCGCACACTCGGCGTTTGGGCGCAATTGAACGAAGATGCCGATCTCCAAGGCGCTTGCCAGTGTGCCGACCCCCAAGCTGCCGAGACGTTGCGCGAATTCTTGCAGCCAAAGGAACATGCGAAAGGTCTGATAACCTTGTTGCCGAAATCGAATCCGCTGGCGATGGAATTGACACGCTCGTTGAAGGCGACGCGAAATGGCGAGTGGGTGAATGCAGATGCAAGAATTAGCGCGGCAACGCTTCGCAAAGCGTCCGCGCAGTTGAAGTGAGGTGATTCAATCGTCGCCAAGCCGGCCAAGGTCGTTGTGACCCGCAATTACAGCCATCGCCTCGAGCACGCGAGGATCTCGTGATTCCGTAAATGAACGAACGGAACCGTCAACGAAGAGAACGTTCGTTGCGTACCGCGAGGGAAAGATCCAACCTGCCGGATAACGATGCTTGGCGCTGAACTGGCCGTCCAAACCGAGATACGGCGGATTTTCCGAATCAAGCCCGCGTACGGTAGACGTACCGCCAGCCGTCCACGGTCCGGTCTGAAAAGCAGTTTCGGCGACCATCATTACCGTACTGGTCCCCCGCGTGATCTCCGAAAGGCGAGTGCTGCGGTCGTATCCGAAGACACCTGTCTCGGGATAGCCGGTTGGACGGCAAGCGACGTTCGCCCCGACGCCAGCGATGCCGACATAGTGCGCATGCCACGGGGTACGTGAATCAATCGGTGTGCAGTTTGCCGGACAGCGATAATCTCGCTCGTGCAACACGAATTCTCCTCCTTCCATGCCTCTACCGCTGGGCACGATGTTTTCCTCGGAATCCCACGCTTTGGTCTTGTCGAGCATCAATCTAATTTGTCCATCGCCGACATAGGG
>Ga0207124_1099_pt1 | contig 12143 bp, 8 predicted proteins | sample Alteio_BWMinHeat_37_FD_153506 | JGI IMG/M metagenome (GOLD analysis project Ga0207124, IMG submission 153506) | Enriched cells from forest soil in Barre Woods Harvard Forest LTER site, Petersham, Massachusetts, United States -... | ecosystem: Environmental > Terrestrial > Soil > Temperate forest >... | reverse complement strand
GTTTCGCAATGGTTTCTGTTTCGAGGCCTGTGCCGTAGGCAAGAACCTGCGAGCGTAGCTGACAAATGAGTCGATGGTGGTCATGAGTTGTACTCCTCGACGTGAAGCGATTGGATCCAACAATTAACTCAGCGCGGAGATCTTGTGCTTAGAAATCGCATCCTTTGACCAGGAAGCAACCGTAGACGGCATTATCATGCGCGCATCATGCGTGATGGTGCCATCGTAATACTGAACTCAGTGACGAGGATTTGCGTGTGTCAGCCTACCCGCGCGTGTCGCGTCGTCAAGAACTTTTGCGCAGTAGCTCTCCCCACGCCCTTTCCCGGTCGCCAGCAGATGTGCCGCCCCGTGCCGTCAGCGTAGAACTCGACGCCCGGGAAATGTTGGTTCCGGTTCAGGTTTTCGATCGCGCCGCGCAAATACCGCTTGGGGTTCCCACCAGGTGGGCGAGGCAGCGGATTGTCGATGCACCGGCGCCAACCCAATCTCTCGAACTCCCGAAGAATTGCTTCCTGGACGTGGGCGGCTTGTCGAAAGCGTTTGATGAGTCGGCCCAGAAACGTCCACTCGCGATCGCGTTCGTTGTAATCCGGCTTGACTCCGGTTCCATCGCCTGAGGCGCTCGCCGATTCAGCCACTCCATGGCGGCTTGCAGTTCCGTGAAGAAGCGAATGCGGCGGCTGAAGCGGTTGTTTACGAGATTTCTTGGATCGCCGCTTTGCTCGGTCGGATTGGGCCATGGGCATCTCCCTGCAACACTTTCGCTTAGAAGTGGCCCATTTCGGATGGGCGCGTACCGTCCCCCTATTAATGGAATCGACAATTGCGCGAAAGACTGGACATTCCAGCTGAAAAAAATGAACGCTCACTCCGGCCGGGTGCCGGGTGCCCCGCTTTCACGTCCTTTGCCGGCGAATTTGGGTCAATAATGGTTACATTGGGCCGTGAAAGCATGCTTGGGTCCACGGCTTGGCTGGCTCCTCCATTTCCTTGACACGTTACGCGAGCCGTTGTGCAATGTCGAATCATGCTTTCAGGGCCGGACTCTGCTAAGAGTGAAGGATGGTGCAGCGGAGGGGCCCCGAAAGCATGCCACACGGCGATGCCCAACGTGGCGCTAAACATTTAACGATTGCGTCCCCCGAGATCGATGGTCATGGCAATTCCGGCAAAATGTCCGTCGTGCGGGCACAGCGGGAGCGCCCCCGACAAGGCCTTGGGCAAGCGCATCTCCTGCCCGCAGTGCGGCACGAAGTTCCTGCTCGAGGTCTTCACCGAGGCCTCGCGGAAGCCGTTTGCCGAGGAGTATGACAGGGAGAAATGGTGGGGACCGCGCGTCGAGGCCTTGGAGAAGATCCTCGGCCCCCAAGGGAAGGTGGATCTCCACGCGACGATCTTCTTCGACATGGGCGCCGAGATGGGGGGAGCGCCGGACGTGCACACTTTCCCCCGGCACAAGAAAGGGCTTGTCTGCTACGTCACCGCCGAGTTGATCGGCCGCGACAACCAACTCTCCAATGAACTGGGGAACTACGAACTCCTGCTTTGCCTGGCCAAGGGCGTCAACGCGGACGTGGCCGGCGCCATCCTGACGCCCCTTGCCTACTACACGCTGGAACAGCCCCTCAACCCGGGCGACACGTCCGACCTGGGCGAGCTGGTTGAAGGCTCCAAGGTCACCGCGCTGCTGTTCTCCGACTATGGCCGCTTTCCCGTGCTCAAGCGATCGTGCGGCCTCTTGCTCTGCATGGGCATCACCCAGCGGGAAGTGAAATACGCGGCCAAGCAGTCTTCCTGCGCGCTGGAACAGAAGCTTCGTGAAGCAGGGGTTTACCCGCTGACCGACTTTGCCAGGAAATCGGTGGTGTAGGTAACCGTCGCGAAGGCGTACGGTGCGACGAGTAGACGCAGCTGCCGAATTGGCCGCTGGCGCTCTGCTTACCACGCCGGGGGTCAGAGTGCCAACGAGTTGGGGGTCAGGATGCCAACAAAAGGGGGTCAGGATGCCAACAAAAGGGGGTCAGGATGCCAACGAAGCGGGGTCAGAGCGCCAGCGTCCATGAACGCCGGTGATGGGCGCTTGGTGCTGCATGAGCGTCCATGAGCGACAAAACGGCTACGGTAAGGTGGTGTCAGAGTGCCAAGAAAACAGGGGGGACCCCCTCGCCCATTTGGCATCCTGGGTCGGGCCGGCGAAAGTCGTTTCACGGTTTGGATGAATCGACCCGGTTTCGGCGGTGGTTTTCGTTGCAATTTCAGGACTTACGTCAAAGGGGGTGTGTTGTGTGTGTGAAACGACCGACTAAGGAGCGCGCGACGCAGCGGGGGATTACCGCCACAAGTACCACAGAAAGATCGCCGCCAGGCCGATGGCGGCTAGCGCCGCCAGACCCAAGAGAAGGAGTAAGCCCAGGATCAAGGACGATGAGCGAGCGGGGTTCGCTCCATCGGCTTCGACAAATGCCGTCGTGCGCCGTCGTTTCCTTGGCGATCGGACGCGCGGAGGTTTGAGCGGATCGCCCTGGGGCGACGGCAGCACTTCCTCAATCAGCACGGCCTTCGCCACCGGCTGCGACTCCAAGACCGGAATCTCCACCTCGGACAGTTCCGACGACGGCTCGGCGGTCTCCAACACGGCGACCGCCTGTTCGTAAGCGGGATCGGTCGGCTTGTCGAGCGGCAGGGCCGGTTCGTGGTCGGCCCAGGTTAGGAGTTCCTCGCGCACGGCCGCGGCCGATGCGGGGCGCTTGTCGGGATTCTTGGCCATTAACTTGCGCATCAGGCCGATAAACTCCGGGGGAACGTTGGCATTGAAATTCGGCACGGGTTCCGGATCGTCGCTGCGGTGGTGGTTAATCTTTTCCAGCGCCGACCCGCCGGGGAACGGCGGCCGGCCGGTTAACGCAAAGTAGAGGGTGCAGCCGAGCGCGTAGAGGTCGCTGCGGGCGTCGGCCAGGGCGGCGTTGTCGGCTTGCTCGGGTGCGATGTAGTCCATGGTGCCGACGACGTAGCCTTGGCCGCCGATGATCTCGCGGTGGGCGTCCTCGCCTTCCATGAGCGCCAGGCCCAGGTCGAGTAGCTTGGCGTGATCGTTCGGCGTGACGATGAGGTTGGACGGCTTCAGATCGCGGTGGATTAGGCCGCGCGTGTGAGCGTGATCGAGGGCGGACGCCACCTCGGCGAACAACCGGGCCGCGCGTGCCACGGGTAGGGGCCCTTCGTCGGCCACGAGGCGGAAGAGGCTTTTGCCGGGGATGTACTCCATCGCGATGTAATAGACGCCTTGGCAAACGCCGACTTCGCAAGTCCAGGCGATGTGCGGGTGGGCGACGCGCTGGCACATCTCCATCTCGCGGCGGAAACGGATCAGAAGCCGATCCTCCTCGCGCGCTCGGCGCGGCGGCAGCACCTTGAGGGCGATCATCTGGTCGCTGCGGGTGTCGCGGGCCAGGTAAACGGTGCCCATGCCGCCCTTGGCGATGGGCGCGAGGATGTGGAACGGACCTAGAACCAGGCCGATGGAGGCGCCTCGGAGAAGCTTTTGCGATTGGAAGCGGGTCAGTTTGCCGATCTTGATGAGATGTTCGGCCAGCACGTCGGCGTCGCCGCGCTGATCGAGGGGAACGGCCCGCAATTCGGTTTGTAGCGTGGTGCGGTCGAGAAGGCCGCTGCGCAGGACGGACCGCAAGAAGGCGTCGGCCGTCTTGGGTTCCACGGCTGGCGGTACGGGCTTGTCCATGCGACCGTTCCGGCGACGAGTCATCAAAGGGCGCAAATGCAATGTAAACGATTCGGGGGGCAGCGTCCAGCGGGCCGCGAGACGTTGGGAAGCGTGCCCTTGTCGATGGGTGGTTTCGGGGCGTCAAATTGGGCGCAATCAACCCGAATTCACCGCAGAGGCGCAGAGGACGCAGAGGAAGAGGAGAATCTCGTCGCTTTTCTCCTCTTCCTCTGCGTCCTCTGCGCCTCTGCGGTGATTTCTTTTTACAAATGCACAACCGTCAGCCCGCCCCACTTTTCCTGAAGATACTCCAGCACGAGGCGGCGATGACAGTGCTCCGCAGTCGTCTCGCTGCAGAGTAGCGCCGTCGGCGCCGCAAACAACTTCGAGTCGATCCGGTCCTCGATTTTACGTTCTGTCATGAGTTGCAAGAACGTCCGCTCATATTCGTCCCAGCTTCCCTTGGCTTTTTTGTAGGCGTCGAGCATTTCTTGCGTTGGCGCCAAGAGCGGTTCGTGCAGATACTCGGCGGCGCAGATTTCCCTTAAGAAGAAAGGCAAGCCGCTCGAATTGGTAAAGCCTGCGAGCTGAGAGGAGTTGTTTAGACGAACGTCGAGGAGGCGCTTGATGCCTGCTTGACGCAATGCGCCGAAAAAGTCGGCGGCGGTGCGCTTGGTGAAGCCGATGGTGAAGACGTTCATGTGCCTTTGGAACCGACGGACCCCACGGGCCAAGATGGAAAATCTCAGGCAATCATGGTCCACTCCTGGTTATAATCGAACAAGGACAATCCGCATCGCTGACAAGGATCACCCATGTGTAAATCCCCTGCAACTCTCCTGACCGCCGCTTTCCTACTGGTCGGCAGTGCGGCTTGGGCTGATGAATCCGCCGACAAGGTCGCGGCCCAAAAGAAGGCCGCCGAGGAGAACTGGACCCAGGTTGAGGCTGGCGAGGCCGCACACCTGGAAACGGCCCACCTTTTGATCTACGCGTCCAAGTCCATGGAAAGAAAGCTTAAGGAGATTGGCGCGACGCTAGAAAAACATCAGGAAATGGCCCGCAAGGCGCTCGGGTACGACGACAAGAGCGAGCCGTGGCCGGGCAAGCTTACGATTTATCTATTTGCGGACCGGGAGCCGTTTGCCGCTTTTGTCCGCCGCGTCGAAAAACGGCGCGTGGAGGCGGAAGATACCGGCAGTCATTTCGTCGACAGTGATTCACCGCATGCCGTCGCCGGTCCGCCGCGCCACAAGAAAGACCTGCCAATGGATGACGAGATCGCCGAGCAGTCCGCTGCCGCGTTACTCCAAAAGAAGGCCGGCAAGGACGTTATCCTGCCGGGCTGGCTGCTCGCCGGATTCGGGCGGGCGACTACCTACCGAATCATTCCGACGAACGCCGCCATCCGCAAGGAGCGCACGGTAGCCGCCAAGTTGTCGGCGACAAAAAACGCCAAAGATGTTTGGAGCGAGACGCTTGACGGCGATGAAACGCCCATTCTCGCGGCAAGTGTCGCCGATTACCTTGCCTATGGCCCAGAGTCCTCCAAATTCTCCAAGTTCGTGGCCGCCTTCAAACCGGACAACGGCCAGGAAAAGAAGACCGCCGCGCAAGCGTTCGAAGCCGCAGGTATGACACCCGAAAAGCTCGACGCAAAATGGCGCATCTGGGTCATTAAGCCGAACTGAAATCCTCAACGCGCCCTTTCATTCCGTGCGACGGCGTGGGAAATCCCGCGCGCCTCGGTCGGAATTGTGTGCAACTGTCTTTCACCGTTTCGCCTCTCACTCCCAACCCCTCTCTTCAAAGCGCCGAAGGGTTTGTCGGCACGAAAATCCATCACGGACCAACCCGGTGTCAGCCGAAGAAATGGTGGAGTCTTGATTGCTCCCCGCCGGTATGTGAGCCAGGCGGCATACTTGACCCGAGGCGATCCGCATGGCCCGAGCGCGCAAGATTTCCGCAAACTCCGCGTCCGCCCACCTTCCCTGTAGCCGCTGCCAGGCCACCGGCTGCCACTGGGACCAAGTCGCCGGCAAGCCAATTTGCCCGGATTGCCAAGAAGGCCTCGCCCAGGGCGTCGGCGAACCCCTGGTCGAACGGACGGAAAAGAAGCCGTGCGTCGTCTGCGGCCGGGTCGGTTCACTCCGGTTCGTGACCGTTCCGCTCGAGTTCCGCGCTGCGGTGGAGATGGACCTGTGCGGCGATCACGTCCGCGCTCTCATCGGCCGCCGTCTCAACTCCCGTGCGTTTCAGAACCTGCGCGGCCAGTTGCAGGACCTTGGATTGAAGGCGGAACAAGTTTTTCTATTACATGAAGCGTTCTACGACCGCCACGGCCGGGCGCTGCAACCGGCTCGCGAAGTGGATTGAAAGAAAACAGAGAATCTCGCGCAAAGCCGCAAAGGAAGAACGCAATCAACTCACCGCCTATTTTGCCTTCTTTCTTTGCGCCTTTGCGGCTTTGCGCGAGATTCCTTCATTGCTCCCGTCGGCGCAAAAGGCACGACCAACCAAGCGGTTGGCCGACCTCGCCAAGGGTCAGATCGAAGCGGAACTCCCGCAAACGCACGATCTCGAACACCGATCCTAGTTCCGCGCGGATTTCCGTCTCCGATACAACCGGCGGCCCGGTCCGCGGCTCGTTGGCGTTGCCCGTCAGCACCAGCCCCAGTGATCCGACCTCTGTTACTCGCTGAAGCGTTTGCAGGTAACGTCCGACGTCGATTGAGCGCACGATGTGGTAGCAACCGCGATCGAAGAAAAAACGGAAAGGCCCGCCGATGTCTTCGGGCGGGTCGAGTACATCGCCGGTCAAAAAGCGAACGCGCACGCCGGCGGTTGCCTTGCGCTGCCGGCCGCGATCCACGGCTGTGGGGCTGAGATCGAGGGCCGTCACGTCGAAACCGAGTTCCGCGAGAAAGACTGCATTCGCTCCAGTGCCGCACCCCAGGTCAATAGCCGTGCAAGTCTGGATTTTCTCCTCGGCAATCACCCGCTGGAGTTCGGTGGAAGGGTGGCCGGTTTCCCAGGGGATGTCGCCGGTGACGTAGCGGTTTTCCCAGCGTTCGAGTTCGGACATTGAGTGAATTCCATTTGCGATTGGCGAGCCGGGAGGGTAAGCGACCGGAAGTCGTGCTTCGCCATCCTCCGGTCGCTTACGCTCCCGGCTCGCCAACGAATAGTGAATTGCGTCGCGTCACTTCGGAAACTTCAAATGCTTATCCAAGAACTCAAACGTCCCTTTCCCATGAATCTCATGTCCGCCATCAAAAAACTCAATCTCCGTGCGGTCCGGAATCTTTAACTTGGCGTATAATCGGCGGACTTTAGCGTATTCAAACGCCACCGCCTCGTCGATGCCGACACCGTCATCATGCCCCCGTTCCACCATGAACGGCCGCGGCGCGATCAGGGCTGCCATCTCGGCGTAGTTGAACGTGTGACCGAGGTTGAATTCGGGCATCTCGTACTCTCCCGAAAACATGTAGCTGCCGCGATAGTCGACCGTCGCGTTCTTGTAGACCCACTCGTTGAAGTCGCCGGCGCAAATTGACAGGCAGTAGCGCGGCAACAAGGCCGGCACGCGCATCGCCGTCTTGCCGCCGTAGGAGAGACCGTAGAACGCTAAGCGCTCAGGATCGACGAACGGTTGCTCAGCCAACCAGTCGAGAGTGCGCTCGTGCTGACGAACAATGAACGAGAACAGCGACAATCCGAGCGGGTTGGCTTTGCGCTGGAGTACGCGGAATTTGTCTTGCCCGATATAGGGGTTCTGGGGAGCGTAAACGACGTAGCCTTTGTCGGCCAGTTGCGCGCCGAAGGAATTGTAATACTTCGACTTTTCCTTGGGATTGCACACATCGGTCGGCCGGCCTTCCAGCCCGTGTTGGCAGACGACTACGGGACGTTTTTCGCCATCTTTCAGGTCCTTGGGTACAAGGAGAATGCCGTAGGCAAATACACTGGGGTAGAGGTCGAGCGTGACTTCAAATCCCTTCCACTTCGGCTCGTCATAGATCGCACGGGTGCACGGGTTCATTTCCTCGGTCGGCGTCGGCAGCTTGCCGAGGACTTCCTCCCAAAGCTGCTTGCGAAACGGCTCGGTCGAAATCTGGTACTTTTCGAGCGACGATTTATCGAGCCGGGACCAGAAGGTCTTTTCTCTCTCGTCGCCGGAGTCGCGTAGAAGTTTTTGCGTGAAGTCGACAAGCTGACCGAACTGGCGTTTCTGGCGGGCAGCGGGGTCGAAATCCTTGCGGAGGTCAGTCGGTTGCTTGCGCGTATCTAAGAAGAGGTCGGCGGATGGGTTGAAGGCGAAGAACAGATCGCTCGCCATGAGGGAGAGGTCGCCCGTGCCCCCTTTGGCCGGTTCCTCAAGCTTCAACCGTCCGCCCTTCGCCTTGGCCAAGGCAACGGCAGACTCTGCTTCCCTCGAGATGATCCCCTCGGCAAGCGTCGCCAACTTGCCCGGCGCCGCGCCTCGGCGATCGGCCTTCTCGGAGGGAGGCCCGTCGACCTTCGGAGATTCGCCGGGCCGCACGATCAAGGTCCGCCCTTCGTAAAGCGCCGCCAACACGCCAAAACCAATGTCGCGTTGCATGGCCCAAACGTTGCGGTAGATCGGCTCCTGCCACATCTCCGCCGTTGGTCCGAAGCATCCCGAAACCCCGACTGCTTGGATGCGCGGATCGATGGCCCCGCTATAAAGCGCGACCAACCCGCCCTCTCCATGGCCGCAGACACCGAGTTGAAGGTTCGTCTTTTCCGGATCAAACAGGTCCACCGCGGCCAGAACTTTCTGCACCTCGTAACCCAAGGGATGGCGACCCATCTCGTAGGCCATGCGGTAAAGGAACTCGCGATGCGGCTGGTTCGTCATCCGGCCGAATCGAGGGTTGCCCGACCAGATGTCTTTGCGATCGATCAGCACCGGCACGAGAACGCGGTAGCCGTTCTCGGCAAGACGCCGTGCTATCTGCGACTCTTTCGGTATCTCCGGCACAAGGCCGGCCAGCGATTCTGGCGTCTCATCGGCATCGGGCAAAGCAAGGATGGTGCCAAGCGGCTTGGCCTCCGGCTCCAGGAGAAGGCCTTCACCCTCGACGCCCTCGAAGACGGGCCAGCGGACGGCGTAGATCCGATATTTGCCTTCCTCGGCGACCGCGAGTGACGGCTTGCCGGTCGCGACATATTCCAGGCTGACCGGCGACACCCGTTGGTCCACGACACCGAGGATTTTCTTTAGCTGACCTCGATCCTGCGGCGTGGCCTTCTGGATCCTGTTGAACGCTTTGTCGCGCCGCTTGGCTGCTCCGGCAAGTTCGCGCATCAGATACTTGTCGATGCCTTCAACCATCTTCGCCGCCAGATCGCCCTCGGTCGTCAGCGGTTTGGTGCCGGGCAGCGGTTCACCGGCGGCGAAGGCGGGAAACGGCAGCAGGAGCAACGCGAGCAGCGTGAGGATGCGCGACATGGCGGAATCTCCAGCGGGACAAGGGTGGGTGGCTGTGGCGCAAGCCATGTTCCCCTTGCCGGCGGTCCGCGTCAAGTCGCCACTGGGCCGATTGGTGATGTGACTCCCGGCAGTCATTGTCCATTCGTAAATAGAGTTTTTTTGGATTTCCTGGTTGAAATCGGTCCGGCGCTTGTCTAAGCTTCGTCGATACCTCGGAGTCGGACAAGCGGCCCGATGACTCCGCGGCAGTTCGGTTGTAGACGGATCGCTTGAAACGAAATCGGCACTCGACGCCGTTCCCTTCCAAGGGCGACCGGTTCCGTTCACCCACCCTGTCAACGCATTCACGACGGGCGAGCACGCCGCTTTCGCGCGACGTGATCAGGGGCAACCGCCTTGCGCTCACCGTCTCTCTTGCAGGGGCGGCAGGTACTTTCTCCCGGTTCGACCGGACGGGTCGCAGGTCCCACGAAGGAGTTGCACCATGTTGTGGTTCTTGCCGCGCCCGAAAGGGCGTAAGCCGCAGTCGCCCCGCCGACAACCGACAATCGAAGCATTGGAGGATCGGTGCCTGCCATCGGTCGACGTGGTTCTGGAATGGAATGCGATCGCCCTGGACGCCATGAAGAACGACAGCCTTCTCGGCGCCAACCAGAAACAAGTTGGACCGACCTTTGGCTCTCGCGCCCTGGCCATCGTCCAGGCGGCCGTCTTCGACGCGGTCAACTCGGTGGACCGGTCGTATACGCCGTACCTGACCCAGGTGAACACGCCCGAAGACACCTCGATCACGGCGGCGGCGGCCCAGGCGGCGCATGACACCCTGGCCGCGCTCTATCCTGACTTCAAACCCGTGCTCGACGCTCGCCTCGCCGCGGACCTCGCCACGGTCAGGTCGTCGGAGTCGCGCGACGAGGGCATCCTGGTCGGCCAGATCGTGGCCGCGAACATCCTGGCCGCCCGCGCCAACGACGGCTCGAACGTCTCCATGCCGTACACCCCCGGCAACCAGCCGGGCCAGTGGCAGCCCGACCCGCTGCATCCCAATCAAAAAGCCCTGGGTCCGTTGTGGGGAGAATGTACGCCGTTCGCCCTGCAAAGCACCGAACAGTTCCACGTCCCGCCGCCGCCGGCGCTCAACAGCCAGGCGTATACCGATGCCTATAACGAGGTCCGTAGCCTGGGTGGCGACGGCGTGGCCACGCCGACACAGCGGACCGCCGAGCAAACGCAGATCGCTATCTTCTGGGGCTACGACGGCTCGCCAGGCCTCAGCACGCCGCCCCGGCTGTACAACCAGATTGCCGAAACTCTCGCCGCGCAGCGACACAACACGGTCGTTGAAAACGCCCGCTTCTTCGCCCTCATCAATCTTGCCATGGGCGACGCCGGTTTCGCCTGCTGGGACGCCAAGTATGACTACAGCTTCTGGCGGCCGGTCACCGCTATTCGTGCGGGGGATACCGACGGCAACCCCAACACCATTGCCGACCCCAATTGGACGCCGCTGGGCGCGCCGGCGGACAACGGCGGCGGCACCAACTTCACGCCGCCCTTCCCCGCCTACGCTTCCGGTCACGCCACATTCGGCGGCGCGCTGTTCCGAATGATGACCGACTTCTTCGGCCGAGACCGCATCCACTTCACCCTCAGTTCCGACGAGTTCAACGGCATTACCCGCGACCAGAACGGCGTCGTTCGGCCGGTCGTCACGCGCTCGTTCACCAGTTTCAGCCAGGCTGCCGAGGAGAACGGCCAAAGCCGAATCTATCTGGGCATTCACTGGAGCTTTGACAAGGTCCAGGGCATCGAACAGGGGACCGACATCGCCGACTACATTTTCGCACACTTCCTCCGGCCCGTGGAAGACGATGGGGACGATAGAGGCGGGGATAACGGTCACCACGGAAACCCGGATGCGACCTCGGGCCACTCGGACAACGGCCAGCTGTCTGACCGTCAGTTGGCGTCGGTCCTCACGGCTCTGCCGGTGCGCGCGATCCTGCCGGTGAATCCTGGAAGCCCTTTGCAGGAATCTTCATCCAGCTCACGACCTGACCGGGGAGCGCTGCCGGTCAACACCGTCGTCAAGATCGAGACGAGCCGCATCCTGCCCACAGCGCCCACGGCTTCCGCGCACGGCCTGGAGACCGTCCTTCGGTTGCCGGACCTGCCGCGCAACCTGGACACCGAAATGTAGCAATCGACTCGCCGGAACAGACACGGCTCGGCCCCGGGAGTTCGGCAGCAGCCGAAGCACCCGGGGCCTGCTTCGTTTCTGAATCCTATTCCAGCGTAAACTTGCCGTCCTTGACCACGATCGCCTTCTTGCCCTTGTACCGGTCGTACACTTTTTCCATATCCTTCGCGTCGTCAAAGAAGCCGACGACGTACGCCGCGCCGAAGCTTTCGCCCGCTTTCACCTTCCTGCGGTGGAGTTCCTCGATGAAGCAGACGTAGCCACGCTGGTGACACCAAGCCTCACACACTTCGGCCGGATCGAACGTCATGCCTGCCAGCCAGGGCCCGGGTTTGCCGTCCACCTTCACTTGATAGGCGCGGATCATGCGTTCGGGAATCTTGCCGTCCTTGCGCTGATATAGAAACTTGGCGTCCGGCGCGAAGTCTTCCTTGAACGCATCGGCCGGGATCGGTTTGTCGTGATAACTCAAATAGATCTGCGTGAACGTGTCGCCGTCCTTGTGCCGGATATGGCCGGGCATGTCGATGCGGTAGAAGAGATCGTCCACGTCGTTGACACTGGTGATGCGCTCGCTGGAAAGAATGTAACGAACGTCGGGCTGAAACACGAGCGTCTGCTCCCAGGTCGATCCCGCCTTGAGACCTGGCGCGGGATCGGTGTACTTGAAGCTCTGGCGGACAGCGACGAAGCCCTTGCCGCGGATGATCTCCGGCTTAAGTTCTTTGGCCTTGGTGCAGATTTGCGGGCCTTCGACG
>Ga0207124_1097_pt1 | contig 12183 bp, 13 predicted proteins | sample Alteio_BWMinHeat_37_FD_153506 | JGI IMG/M metagenome (GOLD analysis project Ga0207124, IMG submission 153506) | Enriched cells from forest soil in Barre Woods Harvard Forest LTER site, Petersham, Massachusetts, United States -... | ecosystem: Environmental > Terrestrial > Soil > Temperate forest >... | reverse complement strand
GCACCAGTTCCGGCAGGGATTCTTCTTCATTAAATAACGGTATGACAAGAGAGATATCAGGCATCGTTTATAGCATCTGTTGGTTTTCAGGTTTATTTTTCTTCACTATTGCGGCACAGGTAAAACCAAATATGCTATATATCACTAAGGACCAGAAGAATGACAATAATTGGCTGCTCAAATGCTTGCTCTGTTCCAGTTTCTCATCAGCTTGTTTGGCTGCTAAATCCAGTTTATCCTGGGTAGCGCCCATTTTTTCTGCAAACTTCAGAGAAGCATCTTTCATTTTAGTTGAAAAATCAGCATCAATAAAATGCATATAAATATAAGAGTATATAGTGTTGATAATAACAAAGATCAGCACGGCAATAAATATAGCTCTGAAAGCGTCTTTAAAACTTATATAACCACCTATCGCTTTTCTCTGTTGTGCGCCGGTAACGCCCATTAAGACTACCTGTATAACAAAACATAAGAAAACACTGATAAAGTATACTATCAGGTTACTTATCAAAAACATATTGCAGATAGTAAATAAGATAACGCTTATCGCAGCTATTATTATTCCCATCCTGATGGGTATAGCTGCAGAATTTGCCGGTACTGTGTTAGTGTCGCTCATAGTTTTATTTATTTAGGTTAAATTGATCATGGTTACATATTCCTATCACCCTGCCGTTCAATTCTTTCCCGATGAACGGATTATTGCGGCTGATGGACTGTATATTAGCTTCCTGCAAAGTAAAGCTATCGTCTGTAATGAAAAATGTTAATTCTGCATTACCACCCTTTGCCACATTTGCCTCGTTTAGTCCGAATATTTCTCTTGGTCTTATGGAAAAGGCTTCTATTATTGTAGCTACATCAATGTCTTTTCCCGCAGCCTTATTTATAATTGAAAAAGCGATCTCCTGCACATTCATACCATCGCCTGCGTATTCAAATTCTTTTTCTTTCGCATCCCATTCCTGCGGACGGTGATGCGTGGCTATACAATCTATCGTGCCGTCCTTCAGTCCCTTCACCAATGCTTTTCTGTCAGCCTCGCTGCGCAGGGGTGGCGATACTTTATACAAGCTGCTATAACCATGCAGGGCTTCATCAGTAAGTGCCAGGTGATAAGGTGTAACAGAGCAGGTCACAGCCAGTTTTTCTTTCTTCGCCTTTCTTATCATATCCACCCCCTCGGCAGTAGATACGCCTGATATATGCAGCCTTGATCGCGTATATCGCAGCAGCTCTATATCACGATGTATCATCAGTGTTTCTGCCAGTGCAGGTATGCCGGCCATACCAAGCCGGGTACTCATTATCCCCTCATGCATCAGCCCGCCTTCACTCAGTGCGCCATCTATTGGTAATTGTATTACAGTACCGTTAAATGCTTTTACATATTCCAGTGCCTTCAGCATCAGGTTAGCATTTTGTACCGGTTTCCAGCCGTCGGTAAATGCTATGGCGCCGTTGCTGCGCATATCAAGCATCTCAGCCAGTGCCTTGCCTTCTATATTTTGTGTTGCGGCGCCCAGCGGATGCAGGCGCACTATATTCCCTTTCGCCTTTTGTTGCACAAACCGCACACTCGATTGTGTGCTGATGGCAGGATTGGTATTCGGTGACAACAATACATCTGTAAAACCTCCCGCCGCCGCTGCCTTCAGGCCACTTGCTATCGTTTCTTTATGTTCATATCCCGGCTCTCTGTAGTCTGCAAAAACATCTACCCATCCCGGGCTCACACATAGCCCGCTACCTTTCCATACCTCTTTACCGTCAATACTAATGGAGGAATATTTCACTCCCCCTTCGGGGGAGCCGGAGGGGGCTATTTTCTTTATCTTCCCATCTTCAATAATAATATCTGCTACTTTATTATCATGTTCTGACCTCCGGTCTATGATTCTCGCCTGGCGGATGTGCACCTGCATATAGTAGCTATTCGATAATTTTTCTTTTCAACTGTATTGATCTCTCTTCACTATAAACTGTAATCTGTACGTGTACTCTGTTCACTGCTAACTGTTCACTGTACGTTGTACTCTGTTCATTGCCAACAAATACGTTTCACCAGCCAGCATTACAAGGGCTAAAATAACACAAACTTTCCAAAGCGGGAAGCTATTATCCTCGTTTCCACTCAGGTGGCTGCTATCGCCAATACTCAGCCAGCTTATATGCTCCCCTTTCCATTGGTCCTTTAGTGTGTTTATGTTCCATACATCAGGGTTGCTCTCGTTGCGGTCGGCATTCAGTGCTATGGCGGTGCTTTCACCGGTTTTGGCAGCCAGTAGGTAAAATCCGGGTTGCTGCACACCCTGGTCTATAAATACATTCAGTCCTGCTCCTGCGGGGCTTTGTGGTGGTATTAGGTCTATACCATTGCCATACAGGTGCACCATATCTCTTTCATTTGCGTTCTTCAGGGGTAGGTAGGCTGCTTGTTGCCTGCCACTGGTAAGCGCATATACATCGCTGCTGTGCGACTGCATAGCCATTTGATACAAAAAAGGTGCAAAGAAATAACTGTTGGGGAAATTGCCTGCCTCCGGGTCTGCTGTGCTCGCACATACATACAATTGGCCTCTCGCAGGTTTATAATTAGCAATGAAAGGATCGCCATTCCTAAAGCTTATTACAGACTGCCCGTTTGCACTCAGTCCGCTACTGATGATATAATGCCAGTTAGCTGTTGGCAGCATCACATTCTCCGGTATTTTTTCAAACAATCCTTTCACCAGGTCACTTCCCTGTTGCAGGCTGCTCGTGGTTTGCACAGCCGTGTCCGGTCCGGTTAGCTGTATGTCAGCAATATATTTCAGCCCATTATTCAGTCCGTTTATATTCTTCGTTTTCCCCGGAAAGATGCAAATACTTTGTCCCTGTTGCAGCCCATTATTTATCTGCTTACCTAGCGCCTCGTCAATATTTGTAATGTTATTAAATATCACCAGGTTGTACGCAGCCCAGTCCTTGGGCATATTGCCTGCATCGCTCTGGTTCAGCCTAAAACCATTATATGCTCTGAACGCAGCCTGTATATATGGATTACCTGGCCCTTCATTTATTACCAATATCGATAAATTGGGTGCGCTCCTTGCGGTAATTCTAAAAGTATCATCAAATTTTATTGCAGCATCATTCAAGGTCAAACTTAGTTTTTGCCAGTTCGCATCATTCACCTGGAAGCTCAGCGTATCTACGCTTTCATTCTTCTCTGCAAATGATAAAGAAGCAGCGCTCTTCACCTGTCCGTTCACGCTCAGTTGTAGCACAGGCAATTCTTTAGATGGTTTTCCAACTGCTTTTGTATGTATGATCAGTTGGTTAGTTTGGCCGGTTTGCAGCACAGGACTATTCAGATAGGCAGTGTCTATATATATATGCTGTACCTCATCACCCTGCACAGGCACCCCATGAAAATAAATATGCTGCAGCAAGGCCATGTCAGGCGCAGCCGCAAAGCTGCTCTTCTGGTAGTCTGAATAATAATACACATCGGCACCGTTATTACCATCGCTCTGCACCAGGCTTTGCACCAATGCTATTACCTGCTTTTCATTCTTGCTCACAGGCGATATCTCTATATTATTGATGGCTGTTATTATTTTAGCAGCTTGCAGGGATTGGTAGCTCACAGGTTTATCATTTGTCAACAACAAATATTTACTGCCCGGCGCCGATCGCTGCACCTGTCGGTATGCTGCCTCTTTTGCTATCTCCAACAGGCTTCGGCTGCCTTTTTTTACAGACATGCTGTAAGAATTATCTATATAGATCACCTGCAACTTTTTGCCAGTATCTTTTCTGCTATTACTATAAAAGTAGGGCTGGGCAAATGCCAGTATCAGGCTTATTAAAAATAGTAGTCGCATAGCCAGCAGCCATTTATATTTCACCTGCGATTGCTTGCGCGATACCAGTTGTATGTTCTTTAAGAACCGTGTATGAGGAAAATAAACAGTTTTATAACGCCTCAGGTTAAACAGGTGAATGAGTATAGGTATAGCCAAAGCAATACCCGTAACAAGGAATAAAGGATATAAAAAACTCACCAAACAAATATAAGTGAACGCAGCATTAACAAATCATAAATAACCTCTAAATATTATTTCATCCGTATACCTTTCACCCAATTACCATATTAGCGTATTGACAAATTAATCAATTACCAACTTTGTTAACCACAGGTTAACCGCTTGCAAACTATCTGTTAACCATAGGTATATTTTCTTACAATAGGCCGCTTGTTTGCATTTTTATATTGCCAACAACTATCGCAATTAATTAAGGTTCAACCAAAAACAAAAATTTATTCTATGGTACTCGATGTTGCCAGATCCATTTATGAGGCCAAATATAAAGAGGATGTAAAATTGGAGCAGTACCTTTCTTATTTACAGAATGGTATTAACCTCCTGGCATCAAACGCACTCGCTCGCTCCAAAAGCCACCGTGAGCTTACAGAGATGAATCTTGCCTTGGAATATAATATGGAGCTGATGCTTAGCGCCGAACAATTAAAAACCGGTTAACACATAATAAATTATATGTCCTCCGGCTATCGTTGGGAGGATTTTTATTTAATAAGACAAGATATTTAATATTACCGCTCTCTTATTACCTGAGCCAGAGGGGCTAAACACCTCTCCCCCGTTGGGGGTTCCTGCTAGGGAACGAACGCAGTTCTGGAGGGGGCCTATCGCATAAAAAAACCATCCTGAAAAGGATGGTTTTTTTATTTCTTTTGATACAAAAATTACTTCTTTTCCTTGGTAGTAGTTGTAGTTGTAGTGTGCACTTTTGCAGTGTCTCCCATTACCTTACTAGTATCAGTTGTAGATGTAGTAGTAGTAGTGGTGGTTGGTGCTGCTGCAGGTGCTGCAGGTGCAACAACTGTATCTGTCTTTGGTGCTTCTGTTGTGTTGCCATTACCGCAAGACGCGATGAACATACCCAGTGTAAGAGCTAAAACACTCAATTTTAAGATTTTCATATTTTTTAATTTTAGATTGTTTAATTACCTATTGATACCCGAAACCTAAAAAAGTAACCCAACAAAATAAAAAAAAGCTATATATTTATTATCGTTGTGCATAAATAGCTCAATATTTGCGTTCCTGGGGTTCTCATAGAGAATCAAGTAGTCAACACCTCTCCCGCCGTTTGGGGTTCCTGCTAGGGAACGAACGCAGTTCTGGAGGGGTTAAGCACCTCTCCCCCTTTGGGGGGAGCTGGAGGGGGCTAAACACCTCTCCCCCTTTGGGGTTCCTGCCAAGGAACGAACGCAGTTCTTTCTTGAGGGGGCTAAACACCTCTCCCCTTTGGGGGGAGCTGGAGGGGGCTAAATAAAAAAACCATCCCTTTTTGGAATGGTTTTCTTATATGTTTTCTTGCTAAAATTACATTTTCTTAGCAGTGTCTGTAGCCATTTTGTGAGTTGTGTCAGCAGGCATAGCAGCGTGAGTTGTGTCTGGAGCTGGGGCAGCAGCAGGAGCAGCAGTTGTGTCAGCTGGTTTGCTTTCGCCAGAACCGTTACCGCAAGATGCGATGAACATACCGAGAGTCAGAGCTAAAACGCTAAATTTTACGAATTTCATAATTGTTTTTTTAGAATGATTAATTACACATTTATACCAAAAACAAAAAAAGGTAACCCAAGCACCTAAAAAAGATTTTATAAATTTATTATTGTTATTTATAATTAAATGAAAATATGATAATTGCGTCATTCCGACTGCGAGGTACGAAGCAGGAGGAATCTCCTAAAATAGCTATATAGCTTAATAGTGATTGACGCAGTCTTCTTTCTGATTTATGCGCTCACATTCATCCCACCTCTCCCCCTTGGGGGGAGCCGGAGGGGGCTAAAAAATAAATTTGGAACACCCCTCCCCCAAATTGTATCTTTGGCACATCCCGTCCCGATTATTATCGGGATCGGGAGCATCTGAAAAAGGACACCTAAAAAACGCTCCTCCTTGGATAAGGAGGAGTCCTCCGAAGGAGGGAGGTGGTTTGAATCAAACAGAAGCGAAGTCCTATTCTTTATAATCACAATGTGGCATGATGGGACATTGAAATAAATATCATATAGCTGATTGTCAATCACTTGCTTCAAAACTATCCACATCAACGTCCCAATAAAAAAGTTTTACCCAATGTGACATTCAAAAATTCAACACTACGATCCTAAGATCTTTGAATCCTATAGATCTTACCTGTCCCGATCATTTCGGGGGTTCAGACAACCAATCCTTTTTTCCACCCAACCGGAAATTCCTCATCAAAACCCGCCACCATTAACCATATTAAAAAATCCTGCGAACATTCGGGACGGAAGAAAGCGGAAAAAATGCGGCCACCCCCATCATGCTAATCTTATCACAAATCAGGCAAATCATGGTTATTTTTGTTAATTTTCCTTCACCAATGGGTTACTTTTTACCAAAAAACGGATTAATAGATTGAACAGCAGCCTCAATAATATCCCTGAGCAGCAGTTACTGGCCCAAATGGCTACGGGTGACCACAAGTCAGCGTCTGTCATTTACAGCCAACATGCAAATACCGTCTGCCGTTGGGTAATGAAGAACGGCGGCAATGCTACAGATGCAGAAGATGTATTCCAGGAAGCGATGGTGGTGCTGTTCGAGAAGTCGCAGAACGAAGATTTCAGGCTCAGCTGCCGTATCGGTACTTATCTTTTTGCAGTAGGTAAGCACCTTTGGTACAAAAAGATACAGCAGCAGCAAAAAGATCCTACATCACTCGGTGACGCAGGACTGGACGAAGAGAAAGATTGGGCATATGAAGAAGACATTAATGCCCACAACGAAAGAGAAACACATTATAAACAACTGCAGGAAGCTCTTGAACAGATCGGAGAACCTTGCAGTTCATTGCTCAAAGCTTTTTATCACGGAGATAAGAACATGCAGCAAATAGCCGCTGAGTTTGGATACACAAATCCGGACAATGCAAAAACACAAAAGTATAAATGCCTGGCCCGCCTTAGAAAAATTTTCTATGGTGTAAAGGCAAAATAAACGAACAAACAATGTCACTGGACAACACAAATATTTGGAGTATCGCAGAAGCCTATGTAGCCGGAACTATTTCTGATACAGACAGGGCCGCACTGCTGCAACACCTGCAAACCGACACTACTTTTGCCGCTGAGTTCCACGAATCAGTAGATATGATCCGTTCACTGGCAGGCAGCGGGCAGCAAAAACGTTTTAGGTCCACACTTAGGCAGGTAGCAGCTGAATACAATGCCAAACACACAGCCACAAAGATCATCCCTATGCAAACCAACTACTGGAAGGTAGTGGGTATTGCCGCGGGCATTGCACTTTTAGCATCCTTTGGTACCTATATGGCAGTAATGCCCGGTAAGAAAAATGCTGCTGAATATAATAACCTGAGCCGTAAAGTAGAGAACCTCGAAAGATCTACAGGCCGTATCATATCAGATATAAAAAACATAAAGAACACAAGCAATACGCCTGTTGCAGAAGTGAGTTCTACCGGTACCGGCTTTGCTATTACAAACAATGGTTACATCGCTACCAACTACCACGTAATAGATGGCAACGATTCTATCTATATACAAAACCGTGACGGCAAATATTTTAAAGCAACAGTAAAGGCTTTCGACCTGGCTAATGATATAGCTATATTAAAAGTAGAGAACAAAAATTTCCGCTTTGGCAAAACAGAAGTTCCCTATACGCTGGCTACCGACAAATCAGGTCTCGCTGCCCGTATCTACACACTTGGCTTTCCTAAAGACGAATTGGTATATAACGAAGGCTATATAAGCGGAAGAAATGGTTTTGAATCAGATACCAATCAATACCGTTTAGACCTGCCTACCGAACATGGTCAGAGCGGCTCACCTGTCTTAGACGAAAAAGGCAATGTACTTGCTATGGTCACTGCCAATGGCAGCAACAATACCTATGCGGTAAGCTCATGCGCCCTGCTCAAATTAATAGAGTCTTCTTTACCCGATCTTGACCTGCCATCAGCCAACAGGTTGCGCAGGCTCACCCGCGAACAGCAAATTCAAAAACTGGAATTCTATACCTGCTCCGTAAAGGTTTACAAGAAATAAAATATATCAAACTACTTATATAACCCAGCGCCTTTTCAGATTCAATTCATTGTCAAATTGTCGAATTGTCTCATTATCAAATTGTCTACCTTTGCGCCCTGTAATCATCTCTTTTGGGTATCATCAGAAATATCATCAGCAACATTAAGGCTAATCCTAAGTCTGAAATGTCTTTTATCGATCATGTAGAGGAGATGCGCTGGCATCTGGTGCGTTCAGTAGCAGCTATCCTTATCATGGCTATTGTTGGCTTTATATATGTAGACTGGATATTTGATCACATTATACTCGGGCCTGCCAAAAACGATTTCGTTGCCTACAAATGGTTTTGCTGGCTGGGCCACACTTTTCATATGGATTCGCTCTGCCTCGGAGAGGTAAAACTCAAGTTTCAGAATACAGCTTTAGCCGGCCAGTTCGTAATGGCGATCTCTGTTTCTATGACCTTTGGGTTTATACTGGCATTTCCTTATATACTTTGGGAGTTTTGGAGGTTCATTCGCCCGGCATTAAAACCAACCGAATTAAAATATGCCCGTGGCCTGGTTTTTTGGTGTTCCATGTTATTTTTTGGTGGTGTTTTGTTCTCTTATTACATAGTGGCACCCTATACGATCAACTTTTTCGGTAGTTACCAATTGAGCCCGAAATTTGAGAATATCATCACCATGGAGAATTATTATGATACCATGAGTGACCTCATACTTGGCATGGGGATTGTGTTTGAGTTGCCTATCATCATCTACTTCTTGTCTCGCGTAGGCATTCTTACACCAAAGATATTAACCACAAAAAGGCGTTATGCCATTGTTATACTGGTAATATTGGCCGAAGTAATTACCCCCCCCGACGCTTTTAGTTGGATATTAGTATTTATACCTTTGTATATGCTATATGAAATTTCTATTTTTATAAGTATTCGTGCTGCTAAAGAAAGAGTAAGAAGGCAAGCGGAAAGTGAAAATCAATAATTATGAAAGATAGCGTGTTCAACAAATCGATCCCTATTGCCATTGGCTCAGACCATGCCGGCTTTGATTATAAAGAAGCCATAAAGAGTATGCTGCAAGATGCAGGTTGGACTGTAGATGACAAAGGCCCTCATAATGCGGATAGTGTTGACTATCCTGATTATGCGCACCCGGTAGCGGAAGCAGTTGCAAACCATACTGCTGTAGCTGGTGTATTGATATGCGGTAGTGGAGAAGGTGTATGTATGACTGCCAACAAGCACCAACATGTACGTGCAGCACTCTGCTGGAACGAAGAAATAGCAGCGTTAACGCGCCAGCACAACGATGCCAACATCATTTGCATGGGTTCCCGTTTTGCTTCTTTAGAACTGGCAAAGAATATGGTGGATATTTTTCTCTCCACCTCCTTCGAAGGTGGCCGCCATGAAAGACGTGTAGAGAAAATTGATTAACCCCAAACCCCAAAGGGGCTTTTCTAAAACGAGGGTAATATGATTCCCCTTCAGGGGGTTAGGGGGTTAACCACCCGTTGTTGTATAACAGCTTGGCTATCTGCACCGCGTTTGTAGCAGCGCCCTTGCGCAGGTTGTCGCTTACTATCCAGCAGTTGAGTGTATTGGCTTGAGAATAATCTCTTCTGATGCGGCCTACAAATACCTCATCCTTACCTTCAGCATCCAGTGGCATCGGGTAGGCATTCATCTTAGGGTTATCTATCACAACCACACCCGGGAAATTCGATAATAATTCGCGTACATCATTCTCTTCAAAATCTTTATGAAATTCTATATTCACACTTTCACTATGCCCACCCATCACAGGCACACGCACCGTTGTGGCGGTTACTTTTATATTGTCATTGCCCATTATCTTGCAGGTCTCCAGCACCATCTTCATCTCTTCTTTGGTATAGCCATTATCCTGGAAGACATCGATATGTGGCAACACGTTCATATCTATCTGGTGCGGGTATACGCCAAAGCCCTTACCGCCTGCACGTTGGTCTATCATTTCTTTCACAGCCTTTTGCCCGGTGCCGGTTACAGATTGATAAGTGCTTACAACTACACGTTTAATGCCATACGCTTTGTGCAAGGGCTGCAATACCATTACCATTTGTATAGTAGAGCAGTTAGGGTTAGCTATGATCAGGTCTTCTTTGGTAAGTGCATTGCCATTCACTTCGGGCACTACCAGTTTTTTGGTAGGGTCCATGCGCCAGGCTGATGAATTGTCTACCACATAGCAACCAATAGCTGCAAACTTTGGCGCCTGCTCTAATGATATACTGCCACCCGCAGAGAAGATGGCCAGTTGCGGCTTCATAGCAATAGCTGTGTCGGCATTTACCACACTATATTCCTTACCCTTATAGGTAACTTTCATACCCACGCTCTTTTCAGAGGCTACGGGTATCAGTTCCGTTAGCGGAAAATTTCTTTCTTCTAATATGCGCAACATGGTGCTACCTACTAATCCTGTAGCACCTACAACAGCAACTTTCATCTATGGTCTTAAATTTTTGCGAAGGTAATGTATTTCCTCTTTTCAATAGCAGCCCGGTACCTAATCATAACGCTGCACGAATAATTGCGCAGTGGCGCCATTATGATTGTCTTGCCATAAAAAATACACATTGCCATTATGCATTTTTACATTTTGAATGAAGGGGCGGCGCACAGCATAGCGGGTGCTGGTGTAGGTACCGGTATTGATATTCAGTTCATCAAGTATGCCCCCACCCGCCTTGTTGTTAGTAGATAAATAGAATTTGCCCGTAGCATCATCTGTCAATACTTTTACATTTTGGGTTCCTCTCCAGTCAAATTGAATATTGGCCTTACCTACTGACTTTCCTTCCATATCGTAAAAATTAATACTCCTCTTCTTCAAGTCAAAGATGACAAGGCTATCGGAGGTGGTATAGAGTGGCAGGTCTATGAAGGAATAGGTGCTATTATTCAGCAAATAGCGTGTACCTGATTTTTTGGCTGCTTCGCTAAACCTGAAATGTTCTATTAGCCATATTATTTCCATCAATTCTAGCTGGCTCGACCTGTCTGCCGCTGCAATATAAAACCGGGATATGAGATGAAAGTCGGTATCGCCTTTGTATTCCCAACCATAGCGCACATCAAAATGTTCTTTATTGGCATACCTGTAATAGAATTTATTTTTTGTAGTGTATTCGCAGGCTTGCATTTTGGGTAGCAGGTTGATGTTGTGGGGTGTATCGAGTTTCAGATGGTTGTCTTTGATAGAAATGGGATAGAATTTTTTAGTGGCTATTACATAATATCTTCCCACACAGCTTTTATACAAACTCAAAGGTTCTTCGGGCAGGGATATGACAGACAGTGTATCGCTTTCTGTGGTCATTAAGAATAGCTTATTCGTTTTGTGTGCGCCTGTGCCGCTATGGGTAGCTACCAATATATTATCCCCTGCAAAATCATAGTCAACCACATATTCTTTTTCAGACCTGAGTATCTTTTGTATTTGGTTGCCGGTTACTACTACCTCGTGCAGGGTGCCATGCATGGGTGGCTCCTTTACTTCTTTTTCTTCCTGGGCTGAACAATGCAAGTAAAGGCCAGTAAGTAATATGATTGTAAATAGGTGCTTCATATGGTGATATAGACGGAAAAATGATGGTTTAGGTAGGTAATTTACGATATAATTTTTTATGACACTAAGCATAGCCCTATGGCTACAGGAATGACGGAATGCTTAGATTTGCCCTGTGAAGAATCTAAGATCACTCAATAAATATTTTCTCAAGTATAAGGGCCGCTTATTCCTGGGGTTGCTGTTCGTTTCTATCTCCAGTTTTTTTGCCACCCAATCTGCGGTTGTGATGCGCGATACAATAGATATTGTGGTGGATAGCGTGCAGTCTCACAGCCCCGCGGGCACTATGCAGCATAAAACAGTACCTGCAACAGTGGTGCAACAGCAGAGCTTTACGCAGGAATTGGTCGTATTTATTGTAAAAAATTACACTGCAGGGCATAGTTCTATTTTATCTATCGTTTTCCTGAGTGGTATGATATTGCTGGCATTGGCATTGTTGCGCGGCATGTTCATGTT
>Ga0207124_1095_pt1 | contig 12344 bp, 6 predicted proteins | sample Alteio_BWMinHeat_37_FD_153506 | JGI IMG/M metagenome (GOLD analysis project Ga0207124, IMG submission 153506) | Enriched cells from forest soil in Barre Woods Harvard Forest LTER site, Petersham, Massachusetts, United States -... | ecosystem: Environmental > Terrestrial > Soil > Temperate forest >... | reverse complement strand
TGGCAACAAGAGTGCAAAAAGAGATGAAGCTATTCCTTATCATGTCTTTTGTGCTTACAGCGATCATATTGATCTTATTTTTTCGCTCGCTTACTACAGTGATGGCGTCGATGCTGGTAGTGGCTGCAGGGGTGGTTTGGTCTGTAGGCACCATTGTTCTTTTAGGATATAAGATAACGATACTAACTGCGCTGATACCACCACTGATAGTGGTGATAGGTATACCCAACTGTGTTTATTTTTTAAATAAATATCATGCGGAGTATAGTAAGCATGAGAATAAGACCAAGTCTTTGCTGCGCATGGTAGACAGGATGGGCATTGTTACCCTCTTCACTAATCTTACTGCGGCTATTGGTTTTGGTGTGTTCTTTTTTACCAAGAGCAATTTGCTGAAGGAGTTTGGACTGGTAGCAGGATTGAATATAATGGGCTTGTTTTTTATCTCGCTCATTTTTATCCCCGCCATGTTCAGCTATTTGCCTCCTCCTAAAGTGCATCACACCGACTACCTGAACAAAAAATGGATCACTAACCTGCTTACAGCTATTACCAATTGGGTATTTAGCCATCGTGTATGGATATATGGTTTTACGATAGCTGCCTGTATCATTTCTATTATTGGTGTATCGCGTTTGCGCAGCGAGGCACACATAGTAGACGACCTGCCGAAATCAGACAAAGTATATATGGACCTGAAATTCTTTGAAGAGAATTTTCATGGTATCATGCCGCTGGAAATATCTATAGACACTAAACAAAAATATGGCCTTGTAAAGGGTGAGACCAAAGATGCACTGCGCCGCATAGATACGCTACAGCAATTCATGAAGCATTTTCCGCAAATAGGCGCTACGCTTGCGGTAACAGATGGTATTAAATTTGCGGTACAAGCTACCTTTGGTGGAGACACAAACAGCTACGCTATCCCGGAATCTTTTTCGCCTACACAGCTTATTACCTTCATGCATTCGGGAAAGGACAAGAAAAGTTTGTTTATACAGCTTATCAATTCTTTTGTAGACAGCAATGCAAGAAAAGCGCGCATCAGTGTGAACATGGCAGATATAGGCTCTAAGCAATTGCCTATATTATTAGACAGCCTGCGCCCCGAAGCAAACCGTCTTTTTGACAGCAGTAAATATGATGTTAAGTTTACAGGAACCAGTATCGTATTCTTAGAGGGCAGCCGTTTTATTATTAATAGCCTGCGTGATAGTTTGATACTGGCGTTCATCATCATTTTTGGTTGTATGATCGTATTGTTCCGGTCGTGGCGCATACTACTTATTTCCATTGTTGTGAATATTATTCCCCTGCTTATTACAGCAGGGCTGATGGGCTGGATGGGTATACGTATCAAACCGTCTACGGTATTGGTTTTTAGTGTGGCCTTAGGTATTACAATAGACGTTACTATTCGTTTTCTTGTAAATTTCAAACAAGAAATGGCCCGTCATGATGATAGCATAGCCAACAATGTGCGTAGAACCATATACGATACAGGATTAAGCATAATATATACCTCCCTCATACTCATAGCCGGTTTTTCAGTATTCATTTTGTCTCAATTTGATGGCACAAAATCTTTAGGTTATTTAACATCTATGACCCTATTCCTGGCTATGGTCACTAATCTTACCCTTCAGCCTGCATTACTACTGTGGGTAGATAAGATCATAGTTAAAAAGAATAAATCGGCAGATTTTCTATTGGATGATGAAGTTGGAAATGAGCCTATAGAAGAAGTTGATGGAAGAGCTTAATAACATTATTATTAAATTTGCGCTCAAGAGAGGACCATGCATTTCGACAAAATAAAAAATAAAGGACAGGCCCGTTTATTTCAAAGTGAGTATCTCGAAATAATGACCAAAACACATCCATTGGTCATTTACAGCATTTATTTCCCTGTTATTATCTTTATGCTTTACTATGGCATCGCTTATAAAGGGGTCGGTATTATAACTGAAGTATTGTTGTTTATTGCAGGCATTCTCTTTTGGACGTTGTTTGAATATATCATGCACCGCTATTTATTCCATCTTATATCTGAGAAGTCACGCACGCAAAAGATCATTTACCGTATACACGGCGTGCATCATGAATTTCCGCGAGACAGGGAGCGCTTGTTCATGCCACCGGTGCCCAGCCTGATATTTGCCTGCATACTCACCTTTCTTTTTTATGCTTTGATGGGTTGGAATATGCTGGCATTTTTACCCGGCTTTATTTTTGGGTACCTGGTTTATGGCTCTATGCATTTTGCCATACATGCATTTGCACCACCTAAATTTTTAAAGGCATTATGGCGCAATCATCATTTGCATCATTACAAATCAGATAATAAAGGTTTTGGTGTAAGCTCTGTACTATGGGATATTCTTTTCCATACGGTACCCGATAAGGAAGAGCACAACAATACAGCCGCATGATCGTTAGCTATTTTCCAATAGGACTTCCAACTCTGAAAGTATCATAGCTGTGGCACCCCATATTATGGTACCATCTTCCAGCACATAGGCAGGTACTTGTCTTATTACATCAGGTACGACCGGTGAGCTCACATCTGCCTTCGTTTTTCCCGACTCATGAAACAATTGGCTTAAAGGCAATTCTAAAATATAAGCCACTTCATCTTTGCTTAGTTGATATGTGGGTCTATTTTTAGTATAGCCAACAAAAGGGTGCACGTTGAATTTGCTTACGGGTATATATAATGGAGTAAGCGCGCCTAATATTTCTATATCGGCAATTGCTATACCTACTTCTTCATTGGCCTCACGCAGTGCTGTAGCTTTTATATTGGCATCTGTCGGTTCATATCGCCCACCCGGGAAACTAACCTGGCCGCTATGCGCTGTATTGTCAGCCATTCGCTTCATTAACAGCACATACAATTCATCATTCATAGGGAATAGCAGGCACAATACAGCGCTGGTTTTTGCATCAACCGGTATTTCTATTGGCATGGGAAATACCCTCGCTGCCATTTTTTCCTGCGCGCCAATACCCGGAAGTGGTTGCAGGAGTTTATTTTTTAAGCGTTCTATTTGTTCTGCTATTTCCAAACTTAGAGGTAATGTTTAAGGCTGTTTTTCCTCATTCCAAAAAAAACTCAATGCTCCTGAGGGGCAGTGTTTCACCTGTTCTATTATTCTATCCGTGTCAGCGCCATCCATATTTATCCAGGGGTTTTTTCTTGGGTCGAAAACACTTGGCAGGCCGTGAAAGCAGATAGTGCTATGGCTGCAAAGTTCATTTTTCCATACAACAGTAATTTCTCCGTTGGTATAGTTTTTCGTCACTGATCTCATAACTAAAGCTTAGTTTTAAAATAAATATACGCTTTCTATTACATTTGCATAGGCACTTCAAGCAGCAATATATCGCTGGCTTTATTTGCAGTTATAGTTACTTCATTCGTATCCCATACACCAAGCGCATCTCTTTTATCAAGTTGTTTGCCTTCCGCATTTATATTACCCTCTATAACAAATATATATACACCCTTATTTTCGTGTAGTGGTAGTGTTATGCTTTTTCCGCTATCCAGTGCGGTTCTGTATATCCATGCATCCTGGTGTATCTTCAACCCCTCGTCATTTTTGTCTATAGGCGATACTAATGTCTGCAATTTATTTTGGCGTTCATTCACATCAAACATGCGCTGTTCATAGCGAGGCTGCACATTTCTCTTATTTGGAAATATCCATATTTGTAGCAGGTTCACCGCCTCATCAGCATTATGATTATACTCACTATGCTGCAGGCCCGTACCGGCACTCATTACCTGTACCTCACCTGATTGTATAGCCTCTGCATGACCCATACTATCTTTATGCGCCAATGCACCCTGTAACGGTATGGTTATTATTTCCATATTATCGTGGGGGTGTGTGCCAAATCCCATTCCACCAGCTACTATATCGTCATTTAATACCCGTAATACGCCGAAATGGATACGAGACGGATCGTGATAACCCGCAAAGCTAAAGCTATGATGCGCGTTCAGCCAGCCATGGTCTGCATGGCCTCTTGTATTTGCCGCATGATAGATTGTCTTAGTCATAAATTTTCCTTTATTTTTTATTTATAGTGCAAAATTAAGTTATTCTTTAAGGCTCCTCTCTATACTATTATAAGGAATTCTTAATTACTTTGGCATGCGGCCAAACCTATTTCATAACTACACTGTCTACCAATAAAATCACTAAATTCGATAAAATTTATTTTCATGTTCAAAGTACTTAAACCGCTTATCGCTGCAGCCCTTATTATTTTGGTGTGTGAAGATGCATCTGCTCAATATGAAAAACCGGCCAGGCCACCATTGCCACCGGGTATGAAATACGACACAATGAGAAGAAAAGATGCTAATAATTGGGAGTTCATACAGGTAAGAATGCCGGGAATGTCGAACATGCCAAATAAACAATTACTATCAGAAGGCACCCTGCATAATGGTGTTCTTGAAGGCGGCTGGGTAGAATATTGGGAAACCGGGTCTCCGCGTTTGGTTACTTATTATACTAATGGTAAGAAGAATGGTATTTGTATTACGGGAGACCCGACCGGCAGCCTGGAACAAATGGAAAGCTACCGGGATGATAAACTGGAAGGCCCAAGCCGCTTGTATATACCTCATACCGGCATGCTACTTGAAGAAACCTACTATTCCGAAGGACTAAAACATGGCCAGCATACCAAATGGTACCAGGATCACACCTTGCAGGAACAGGCAAATTATGTAAATGGTAAATTAGAAGGTGCTGCTATCTGGAATTATGACGATGGTAAAAAATCTGTTGAGTACAACTATCATAATGGTATGCTGGATGGCAGTGCTGCCGTATATTTTCGCTCTGGTATGGCCAGTGAGATGGGACAATATGTAAACAACATGCAATCGGGACATTGGAAAGAATTTCAACAAAATGGCAACCTGAAAGAAGAGGGCGAATATGTGAATGGAGAAAAAGACGGTATTTGGAAAGAATATGATGAACAAGGAAATTTTGTAAAGAATATAAAATATAAAAAAGGCGTACTCCAAAAAAAATAAAGCATGTCGCAAAGCATATTGGTAATTGATGATGAGAAGGCTATACGAAAGACACTTTCTGAAATACTTAGTTTCGAAGGGTTTGTAGTTGATGAAGCGGCGGATGGAGCAGAAGCGCTTAAAAAAATAAAAGAGAGTAATTATGATTGTATACTCTGCGATATCAAAATGCCCAAGATGGATGGGCTGGAGGTGCTGGAACATACCCGTATAGAAAAACCAGACACACCCTTCATTGTCATTTCAGGACATGGAAATATAGAAACAGCTGTAGAAGCTGTGAAAAAAGGCGCTTTCGATTTTATAGCCAAGCCCCCCGACCTGAACCGGCTGCTTATTACTATACGCAACGCGATGGACAAGAAGTCGCTCGTTACTGAAACCAAACAATTACGTAAGCGTATTGCACGTGGTTCGGAAATGGTAGGTGACAGCGCAGCTATGCAACACATAAAAGAAACGATTGCCAAAGTAGCCCCTACCGATGCCCGCGTATTAATAACCGGAGACAATGGCGTGGGCAAAGAAATGGTAGCCCGCAGCCTGCATGAACAAAGTAGCCGTGCTAATGGGCCACTAATAGAAGTAAATTGCGCGGCCATACCTTCTGAGCTTATTGAAAGCGAGCTGTTTGGACATGAAAAGGGTTCTTTTACCTCTGCCATCAAGCAACGTATAGGCAAATTTGAACAGGCAAATGGCGGAACACTATTCCTCGACGAGATAGGTGATATGAGTCATGATGCCCAGGCTAAGGTGCTGCGGGCCTTGCAGGAAGGTAAGATAACCCGTGTAGGCGGCGATAAAGAAATAAAAGTAGATGTGCGTGTAATAGCTGCTACAAATAAAGACCTGATGCAGGAGGTAGAGGAAAAGAAATTTCGACTCGATCTGTACCATCGCCTTAGCGTTATACTCATACATGTCCCTTCATTGAATGACCGCCGGGGTGATATAGCCATGCTGGCCGAGCATTTTGTAAATGAGATCAGTGAAGAATATCGCCAGCCACCAAAATCTATTGAACCCGCTGCTATAAAAGCTTTACAAGCCTACAATTGGACAGGCAACATACGCGAATTGCGCAATGTAATAGAGCGTCTTATTATATTATCTGATAAAAACATTACCGAAAAAGACGTGCAGCTTTATACCCCTCAAACCAGGTAGTATCTTATTCTTTACAATCATGACATTGAAATTCCCATAGAATTTCTGATACTGCTATTTTACACTTCTTCAAAACCATTCGCAACAGGCATAAAAAAAATCCGCCCCTGAAATATCCAGGGGCGGAAAATTATTATAATGTAGTTCGGTAATTATTTGATCAATAACACCTCACCCTTCTCTTCGTACACTCTGCCGTTAGCACATACATACTTGATGTAGTAATAGTAAGTGCCGAGGTCTTGTACCACTCCGTTGAACTTACCATCCCAACCTACTCTTGGGTTCACTGTTTCAAACATCACTTGTCCCCAACGGTTGTTTATACGGAAGGTCTTGTATACCTGGTTGCCTTTAGATACCGGGCGGAATACATCATTCTTGCCATCTCCGTTTGGTGTAAAGGCATTCGGGAAGAATACCTCGCAACATGGCTGAGAGCTAATTAATGAGCTGTCACTCGATGTACAACCAAATTCAGTTGTTACATTCAGCTTGATGTAACCTGAATGTTCGATATAACCATATACCGTACCCTGGTTGGTTTGTGTGCCAAAGTAGATAGCCGGTTGCCATTGGTAGAGGTAAGCAGGATTGTAACGTTCTGCAACAAACTGTACGCTGTCGCCTGCGCATATGCTGCTATTGCTTATGCTGCCGATGTGTGCATCCGCTACCGGATGTACTGTAACGGTATCATAGACCGGTATAGAAGGGCAGGAATTGGTCCATGCCACTAATCCTATAACATGCTGACCGGCGGTGCTCCAACGGATACCGAACGGACCTCCATCGCTGCCATACACTACTTCGGCACCATCAAAGTTCCAGTTGTATTGGTCTATTGTTTCGTTGGCATAACCAATAGAGATATTCATGACCTGGTCCTGGCAGATCTCTTTACCAATATTAGTTGGTACATAAGGTGCCTGGCGCACATCTACAATATAGTTGGTAAGCGGGCTCTTACACTTCTTATTGGTTACCTGCAGGGTGACCACACGCTTACCTGCCGAATCAAACTCGATCCAGATAGGTCCTTGTGAATTGCCATGCAGTATGCGCGCACCGCCCGGCATGCTCCAGTTGTAAGAAGCATTGGGCAATGCATTACCATAGTATGTGAAGAAGATAGAATCGTATTGACAAACATAAGGCTGGTTGGCAACGATCAGCGCGTTTGGTGTGTAGTCTACTACTACCATCAGCTGAGCCCTGTCACTTTCACAACCAAAGCCGTTGGTAGTGGTTACATAATAATACTGTGTATCCGCATAAGCCGTATTAGGTGTTGGTGCCACCGTTGAGCCAAAGCCACCCGAAGAAGAAGTGTACCATAACAAATTAGTACCTGTTGCAGAAAGCGGTAATGCAAAATCATTCTGGCAATAATTCTTAATGGACGTAGTCGGTTTGCCCGGTTTAGGGTTCACTACTACTGTTATGGTCAACCGGTCACTTTCGCAACCATTTACTGTCTGAGAAACGTAATAGATGAAAGTACCGGCAGTAAGAGTAGATGGCCTTGGCGCTACTGATGAGCCAGTGCCGCCTGTAAGTGAATTATACCATAGCAGGTTGGCGCCAATAGCGGTAAGCAAGGTGGCATTATCCCCCTGGCAATAAGTATAGCTGGCAGCACCATATGGCATCACCGGTTTACCTTTTATCAACACGGTATCTTTAGCCGCAGGGCTTTCGCAGGATAGCGAAGCAGTATAAGTCATAACATCTGTTACATACCAGAAATACAGGCCTGCTATAGTAGTAGCCGGAGTAGGTGCAGAGGCGCTGCCCACGCTGCCTGTAGAAGCTGTATGCCATAACAAGCTGGTACCGGCAGCAGGTGTGGCGGTAAGTGGTATAGCCGTACCATACTGGCAATAAGTACTATAAGTTGGTGCTACAACAGGTGGTACCGGTGTTTGATACACCGTAACAGTTGTAGAATTTGTTGCCGAGTTACAACCAAGTAGTGTGGCATATACGGTATATGTACCGGCAGCAGCCAATGGTGGCCCGGTAATGGTCTGTGTAGGAGAAGGACTCGCAGTAGCAGAGAATCCATTAGGGCCCGACCATGTATATGTTACAGGAGAAGAAGTATCACCCGAACTAAGTATGATATTATTGACATTATAACCTGCACCCGAACATACAGGGCTATTGCTACTCACACTTGGTATACCCGGTTTCCACTTAATATAAGTATAGAAAGAAAGCGGATTAGTAGACGTACAGCCATTGAGTACAGAATATACGGCCCAGTTGCCGGCAAAGTTATTTGGTACATTTGCCACAGATATAGTTGCTGTATTGGCATATGCCAGGCTTGTATTCGGGTCATTGCCGCTTCCGGTAGGGTCTGTCCAGGTATAAGATATACCGGCAGGGGTGCCCGGAGGTGTAGTTGTGCTCATGGTCATGCTTAAAGTTTGACCCTGGCAAAGACCACCCGGCAATGCCGCATTATTTGATGCTACTGTTGGTGTGTTCGGCCTTGGTTTCACCACTACATTTATAGTCTGTATCGGCGAGGTACAACCCAGCACATCCGTAACATACACATAATAATTACCTGAATCGGTAAAGGCTGCGCTTAGTGTCTTTACAGGATTAGAGGTAGTACCGGTGTTGGTATAGGCATATCCACCAGGGCCTGTCCATGTCCATGCATAAGAAGCCGGTTCTGTACCTGAGAAGGTAAGCGCCGTATTCAAACAAACAGGTGCATTTGTACTAACAACAGGTGTTGGAGGTACAGTTGGGTTGCTGATCGTTATTGGCCCCACATTTGCCGAAGGACAGTTGTTGAGGGTAACATTTATATTATTATAAATAGCCGCATTCAGACCGGTGATGGTCAGACTACCTGAAGCATTTGTAGTTATAGAAACCGGACTAACGGCAGTACCATTTTTGATATAGTTTACCGTATAGGTAGTAGACGGATTAAGGCCGTTAAGCGTTATCGATCCGCAATTACATACGCAACTGGTTGGGTTCACAAAGCTGGTGCTTGTAATAGCCGGTGTCTGGTATACAGTAACCGTTGTGCTGCCATTGGTAGTACAACCATGGTTATTTAATGTAACCGTATAGGTGCCACCTGCCAGTGTAGTAGATGGTGTAATAGTTGGTGTGGCCGATGTAGAGGTAAAACTATTAGGGCCTGTCCAGCTATAAGTAATATTATTTGGATTGCCTGTACCATTCAGTGTTATTGCTGTTGGTGTACAAACAGGACTGTTGCTGCTAACAGTACCGGTTACTAATGCAGGGTAAGGCCATACATATACGGTATCTATTGCCGGGGCAGATGTACCGATTGTAGTACTGCTGCTAAGACGACAGAAATAAGGACCGCTATTAACAAACGCAGCAGAGCTGATAGTAATAGCATCAGAAGTATTTGTTGTCACATCTGTTTGACTAAAGCCATTAGGACCTGTCCAGGCATAGGTAAATGTAGGGCCTGATGCCAGGCTGGTAGTAGCTGTTATATTGATCGTCTGACCATTACACAGGTTCTGTGTTGTGCTTGGGCTCAATGTAGGCGGAGGTGTATTACTTACTACGTTCACATAATAGTCATGCACATCACCATAGTAATTATACTCACCGGTAGGATCCTGGTAAGAGCATGGATCAAGCGGATTGACTGTAGTAGTAGAAGTATAGCAGAAACGAACCCGCATACGGTGAATGCCCGTAGGTGCCGTAGCCGGTATCGTAACTGCCGGGCGGGTCATCAAGGTACTGCTCACGTAGAAATAGTCAAGCATTTCCGATGCAGAAAAGGTACCATCATCATTAAAATCTATCCAGTAAGTGCATTTGAATAAAGTAGAAGAACTACCAAAACCTAATGTCCAGGTAGCAGTGCCACCTTGCAAAATATTAGGAATAGAGGCAACAGCAGTGCGGTCTTCATAACCAAAACCTAAACAAGTACCATATACATCATTGGTAGTAGTAACCCCTGCTACCTGCACACGTGTGATCCTGTAGGTAGGACAAGGATTATATCCGTACAGATATTCATAATAATATTGCACACCGGTTGGTGAAGTACATGGGCAATCTCTTGCAGATGCCAGGTTCACAATATCAATATTAGATGGCGCCGATTGGCTGCTGTTGGTACAAGTTACCATCAGGCGATACCAGGCAGATGCACTCATAGTAAACACATAACGCGTACCGGTAGCACCGCTGATATTGGTCCACGTAGCACCACCGTTGGTAGATGTTTGCCACTGGTAAGTAAATCCGGCTTGCGGGTAAGAGGTGGCACCTGTCATATATAAGGTATCACTTTTACCCGGGCAAAGGTTTTGCGGGCCGGCCGGTATAATGGTCGGCGTAGCAGGTATACCGGAACAGGTGGTTGGTGGCGTTTTTATTTTTATTTCATAATCGCGGGTAGTACCATAATAATAATAGTCTGTACTTCCGGAGGTACCTGTATACCAGTAAGCACAAGGGTCAAAATACCAGTTATACGTACTATTATTACGAAGGCTTACATTAATGGTAGGACCTGTAGAAGAACCGGTATAAGCATAACGTATACGCATACGATGCGGACCAAGTGGTGCTGTGGTAGGTATAAATAATGTAAACGGATATGTAGTCTGGGATACATAAGCGCCATTCATAATGGGCGGCATCTGTGCCTCAGTAGTAGCAAACACACCATCATCATTATAATCTATCCATATGTCTGCAGCAACATAATAACCATAAGTAGATGTAAAACTGCCTGAATAGTTACCGCCCGGATACATACTAATCGTATCGGCAGGTATCAGTGTCTGGTCATTATAACCATTAGAGCTTGCTGTTAATGCACCTTCATTTATAGTATTAACTGCATTCAAAGTAAAGTTGCTGATATAATAAGTACCCGCTGTACCCGAATTATAATAACCCGGCGTACCATACATATACTGCACAGTGCAAGGACAAAGTGCTGCAGGTTTCAGCAATGTTGTATCTACATTTGATGTGCCTGTAAATCCGCTGTTAGAGCATAACACCTGGCAACGGAAATACGTATTTGCAGTAATAGGGTTCGATGTGTAGCTGGCATTGCTGGCACCCGAAATATTGCTCCACGGGCCGGTAGCTGAAGCAGCAGACTGCCATTGGTAATAATAACCTATAGCCAGTAATGGCGAACAGGTAGCTGTGAGTGTAACCGTGTTACCCGAACATATAGGCCCTGATGTATTGATCGTAAGACTTGGCGTGCCAGTGCAAAGTGGTGCTGCATGCACGTTTACCACAAAATCACGATCGGAACCATAATAATAATTATCCGTACCGCTACCGGTAGTCTGGTAGGTACAAGGATCTATTGTATTATAAAATGATGTTGTAGTACTTATAAATGCACCGGTATATACATAGCGCACACGCATACGGTGCGGGCCCGCTGCGGCAGTGGCAGGTATTGTAAACGAAAAATTATTACTGAATGGTGTGGAATAGCCACCCTGGTTGAATACTAACAATTCTGAGGATGAAAAAATACCTTCATCATTAAAGTCTATCCATATACCATAGCCGGCGTAATAACCATAGTTCGTGGTAATAGTACCGGAATAAGTACCTGTTTGTGTCATCTGAACCGTATCGAAAGTACGGTCATTATAACCATAAAAATTTGGACCGGAACAAGCTATGGCACCATCATTGATTGATGAGGTACCATCCCCATTTACCAGGAAGCTAAGCATGTTTTCATTACAGGCAGCAGTACCTGATGAATATAATGGATAATAGTATACCACTGTGCAAGGACAAAGTGCTGCAGGTGATTTGAATACGGTATCTACACCGGATACACCCACATTTCCTGAATAGGTACAACTGTCTCTAAGCCTGAAATAAGTGGTGCTGCTACCTAATGTACCTGTATAGCTAACGCCTGTAGCGCCTGAGATATTGGTCCATGGGCCCGATGCGGAAGAAGCTGATTGCCATTGTAGTAAGTAACCCAGTGCATAAGTAGGAGTAAGGCTACCAGTCAATGTAAAGTTAGTACCCGGGCATTTCATTTGTGAAACAGGTGCTGCTGTTACACCCGGTGTACCTGAACAGT